>Ga0302293_10001304_pt1 | contig 12480 bp, 8 predicted proteins | sample III_Fen_N2_2_FD_198758 | JGI IMG/M metagenome (GOLD analysis project Ga0302293, IMG submission 198758) | Peat permafrost microbial communities from Stordalen Mire near Abisko, Sweden - III_Fen_N2_2 | ecosystem: Environmental > Terrestrial > Soil > Wetlands > Permafrost | place: Sweden: Abisko... | reverse complement strand
GAGTTTCAGATAGTGACTATGCAACTTTCCGGAGCGTACTGAATAAAATTCAGGAAAACGGAGGTTCGGTTGAAGATTTTTTGAAACAATAAAAGCAATTATAGTACAAAATGAAAACAATGAAACACTTCAGAAATTTAGTAATGTTTTTGGTGTCGCTGGCTATCGTTTCGTGCGGCCAAAAGCAGCAAGGCGGGGCTTCAGGCGGAGCAGCCAGCCAGATAAAAGAATATCCGGTGATTGCTGTAAATCAGCAGTCAACCCAGCTTTTTAAAGATTACCCAACCAAACTAGAAGGACAGCAAACCGTTGAGATACGTTCGAAAATTACTGGTTACATCGAGCAGATTATGGTCGACGAGGGCGCTTTTGTTAAAAAAGGGCAGGTGCTTTTTCGCCTGAATGCAAATGATGTTCAAGCCTCAGTCCGTTCGGCAGAAGCAATGGTAAAAGTTGCCGAGGCTGATATTATTTCAGCAAAAATCAATCTGGAGAAAACCAGACCCCTGGTTGATAGAAATATCATCAGTAAATTTGATCTGCAATCGGTTGAATCTGTTCTAAAATCAAAAGAAGCTCAGTTAGCACAGGCACAGGCCAACCTCGAAAATGCCAAGGCCAACTTGCAATATACTCGGATTACCAGTCCGGCCGACGGGACTATTGGAACGTTCCCTTACAGAGTTGGGAGCCTGGTTAGTGCCACCAATATCGAGCCTTTAACTACGGTTTCGAATACAGCAAAAATGTATGCTTATTTTTCGATTAACGAAAAAGATTTTTTGACATTAGCCAAAGGTTTGCAAGGGAAAAACCTTCAGGAAAAGTTTACCAAACTGCCCGAAGTACTGCTGATAATGGCTGACAACTCTATCTACGAACTTCCGGGCAAAATTGAAACAGCCAGTGGGTTGATTGATCAGCAAACCGGAGCAGTGAATGTCAGGGCAACCTTCTCAAATACTGAAGGATTGTTACGTAGCGGTGGTAGCGGCTTGGTTCGTATTCCGCAAAAAATTGATTCGGTTATTATCATTCCGCAGAAAACTTCATACGAATTGCAGGGCAAACACTTTGTTTTCCTCGTTGGGTCCGACAATAAAGTTCATAACAGCGAGATTGAAGTGTTAACCGGTAATCTTAAGGATTCGTATGTAGTCACTTCAGGATTGAAAGCCGGCGACAAAATTGTACTCGAAGGAATTGCTTCGCTGCGTAATGACGTGGAAATCAAACCGAAAATGATTGAACCCGGAAGCCTTTCCGAAAATACGTCAGCGGCAAATCAGGTTAAAAACTAAATCCGAAGAAATCATGCTCAGAAAATTTATAGAACGGCCGATCCTTTCATCGGTTATTTCAATCATTATCCTCATTCTGGGAGGACTTGCGCTGGTAAGTCTCCCGATTGAGCAATATCCTGATATTGCCCCGCCAACCATTTTGGTATCGACGAGTTATACCGGGGCAAATGCCGAAACTGTCCTCAAAAGTGTCATTACACCGCTTGAAGAACAGATTAACGGTGTTGAAAACATGACTTATATGGAGTCTACGGCCAGCAACAACGGCGCAGCTTCTATCTCGGTATATTTCAAGCAGGGAACCAATGCCGACATGGCAACGGTAAATGTACAGAATCGCGTTGCCCGTGCAACAAGCTTGTTACCTCCGGAAGTTACCAGAGTTGGCGTTATTACTTCAAAACGACAAAACAACATGCTTTTGGTGTTTTCACTTTATAGCGAAGATGGAAAATATGACGAAACGTTTCTCCAGAATTACAGCAAAATAAACCTTCTTCCTCAAATTCAACGAGTTCAAGGGGTTGGCGACGCGACCGTTTTCGGGGCGAAAGACTACGCAATGCGTATCTGGATTAAACCCGATGTTATGGCCACATACAATCTCATGCCAACTGATATCACAACGGCTCTGAGTCAGCAAAATCTCGAAGCAGCTCCAGGTCGTTTTGGAGAGCAAAATAATCAGACGTTTGAATACGTGTTAAAATACAAAGGTAAGCTGGCACAGGCTGAAGAGTTCGAAAATATTATTATCAAAGCCGACAAAGACGGGAATATTCTTCGTCTAAAGGATGTTGCCAAAGTGGAACTCGGTGCCCTGAGTTACTCCTCCTCCTCCTCGGCCATGAACAAACCTGGTATTGTAATGGGAGTTTATCAATCGCCTGGTTCAAATGCCCGTGAAGTGATTATTGAGGCGCAAAAAGTTTTGGATGAAGCGGAGAAAGCTTTTCCGGAAGGGGTAAAATATCACATCCTGATTAATGCCAATAGCTTTCTGGATTCATCGATCGAAAAAGTGCTTAGTACTCTACTTGAAGCATTTATCCTGGTATTCATTGTGGTTTTCGTCTTCCTTCAAAATTTCAGGGCTACTTTAATTCCGGCAATTTCAGTGCCTGTGGCAATTATAGGCACATTTTTCTTCCTTGATGTATTTGGATTTACCATTAACTTGCTCACATTGTTTGCTTTGGTGCTGGCTATAGGAATTGTGGTCGACGATGCAATTGTGGTCGTTGAAGCCGTTCACGCCAAGCTGGATCAGGGAGCCAAAAATGCAAAAGAAGCAACCGTTTCAGCCATGAGCGAGATTTCTACGGCCATTGTTTCCATCACCTTGGTTATGGCAGCCGTATTTATTCCGGTAACATTTATAACCGGAACGACAGGCGTTTTCTACAAGCAATTTGGAATTACTCTGGCAGTTGCAATTTTGATTTCGGCTATAAATGCCTTAACACTGAGTCCGGCCCTTTGTGCACTTTTCCTTAAACCACATAAGGAAGAATTTCACCACAAGGGTTTTATGCCACGATTTTACAGCTCGTTTAACGTGGCTTTCGATACGATGACGGAAAAGTACAAGAGGATAACTCACTTTTTCATGGATAAAAAGTGGATGGCAGTTGGTTTGATCCTCGTGTTCACTGCTACATTAGTCTTCCTGACTAAAACAACACCGACAGGATTCGTTCCGGATGAAGACACAGGTGTTTTGATTGTTGATATCAGCATGCCTCCTGCCACATCGGCTGAACAAACGAAAATAGTGGTTCAGAAAGTTGACGAAATACTGGCAAACACTCCTGAAATATTGGGAAGGGCAATGGTCATTGGCCGCTCAATCATTAGCGGGCAAGGTAGTGCATACGGAATGATGTTTTGCGACTTAAAACCATTCAACGAGCGTAAAGAAAAAGGTCACGACATCAACAGTGTAATCAAGCGTCTTAACGGAGCAGTATCACAAATCAAAGATGCACGAATTTTGTTCATCACACGTCCCATGGTTCCAGGATTCAGTATCACTGGTGGGGTTGAATTCAAACTGGAAGATAAAACCGGTGGCGACATTAAAAAATTCGAAGATATTTCGCACCAATTTCTTGGCGCTCTGAACCAGCGTCCTGAAATGCAATATGCCATGACGTCATTCAATACCAACTTTCCTCAATATCTGATTGATGTAAATGTTGCTAAATGTATGCAATCGGGAATTACCACCAGTACCGTACTTTCGGTCTTGCAGGGATACATTGGCGGTTTTTATGCTTCAGACTTTAACCGATTTGGGAAGCAATACAGGGTAATGTTACAGGCAGAACCTGGCTACCGGGGAAACCCGGATGATCTGAACAGTATAATGGTTCGGACTTCCAATGGAGAAATGGCGCCAATCACATCATTCATCACTTTAAGCCGATCATACGGACCGGAAAACATAACCCGGTTCAACATGTACACGTCGATATCGGTCAATAGTTCACCCAATTTCGGGTACAGCACTGGTGATGCGATAAAAGCGATTCAGGAAGTTGCAGCACAAACTTTGCCCGTTGGTTATGGATACGAATTTTCGGGTCTGACCCGCGAAGAAATGGCTTCAGAGAGTCAGTCGATACTGATATTTGCCCTGAGTGTGATTTTCGTTTACTTTCTGCTTGCAGCTCAATACGAAAGTTACCTTCTGCCGTTTTCCATTTTGTTCTCATTGCCTATTGGTATTGCAGGTGCATTCCTGTTTGCCCGAATAATGGGCGTCGAAAACAATATTTACCTTCAAATTTCGCTGATTATGCTCATCGGGTTACTGGCAAAAAATGCTATCCTGATTGTTGAGTTCTCGCTTCAGCGCCGTCATCGCGGACTAAGCATTATTCAGTCGGCAACCGATGGTGCTACTGACCGCCTGCGACCAATCCTAATGACTTCCTTCGCGTTCATTGTTGGACTGATTCCTTTGGTTATTGGCGGGGGTGTGGGTGCTAATGGAAACCGTTCCATTGGTGTGGGTGCAGTAGGTGGCATGTTAGTCGGTACCATGATTGGTATTCTAATCATCCCAACCATGTTTGTCATCTTCCAAACCCTTCAGGAAAAAATAACGAAACCTGAAATGCGGCAAATCTCGGAATTGAACAGTCTGGAAGGCGACGCCGAAGAATATGAAGGTTAACGAAACGAGTAACACGAAAATTATGAGAACAAATTCAATCAAAAATATTATCCTGATTGCCGGACTTGCAGTATCGCTTGTTTCGTGCAACACATCGAGGCATTATCAGCGGGGAACGGTATCGACCGATAATCTTTTTGGCGATACATTGATAACTGATTCGATAACCATGGCTAGCCAACCCTGGAAAGAACTTTTTACTGAAAGCCACCTTCAAAAACTCATTCAGGAAGGACTCGATAATAATCCTGATTTACTAACAGCAATTCAGAAAGTATATGAAGCCGAAGCTTATTTTTCGCAGAGTAAGGCAGCCTTGTTACCTTCAATTTCTGCAAATGGAAAGGGAACATATATCCGAAATCCTGAATCAATTTATCCGAATGGTCCCCTTGAAGTAAACACCTTTCAGCTTTCGGGTGAAGCCAGTTGGGAAGTGGATTTATGGGGAAAGCTGAATAGCTCGAAACGTGCGGCTTATGCCAATTTGCTGGCAAGCGATGCTGGCAGAAAAGCTGTTCAAACCCGCCTGATTTCAAGTATTGCCTCGGCTTATTATACTTTGATTGGACTCGATTCAAAACTAGCAATCACCCAACTAACCGTGAAAAATAACATCGATCTGGTTGAAACCATCAAGGTGTTAAAAGAAAGCGGAAGAGTAACTGGCGCTGCCATTGTTCAAAGCGAAGCTGCGCGTTATGCTGCGGAAGTCACTATTCCTGATTTGCAACAGCAAATCCGCGAAGCCGAAAATGCACTTTGTTTGCTGCTCGGACGTGTTCCGGGGAAGGTAGAACGTGGGAAAATCGAAGAACAAACTCTGTCATCGATCCTGAAAACTGGTGTTCCGGCTCAGTTGCTCGACAATCGTCCGGATGTGATGCAGGCAGAATTTGCCTTGATGAGCGCATACGAAACCACCAGTAGCGCCCGTGCCTATTTTTATCCGGCATTAACTTTGACGGCCTCAACAGGTTTTGCTGCTGCCGATCTCAATAAGTTGCTCGATCCAACATCGTTTGCAGCCAATGTAATTGGAGGTTTGGCTCAACCGCTGTTCAACAAACGAATCAACACAACCCGCCTGAAAGTTGCCAAATCGCAACAGGAAGAAGCATTGATCAATTTCAGAAATACATTACTGAAAGCCGGTCAGGAAGTACACAATACTTTGGGGTCGTATGAATCGTCAGTTCAGAAAATCGCCTTGCGCAAACTACAACTCGATGCTTTGGTCAAATCGGTTGACTATACCAAAGAATTGCTGACTTACGGTTCTGCAACCTATACCGAAGTTTTGAATGCCCAAACCAGTTTGTTGTCAGCTCAACTCAGCAGCGTGAACGACCAATTGCAACAACTGAACGCCGTGGTTATACTTTATCGCGCGTTGGGTGGAGGCTGGAAATAAAGGCATAAATTAAAATATAACAAATGGGCGACTCTTTTCGAATGGGTGCCCATTTTTCTTTTGTTATTTTTGTACCTAACCAAATTGTACAAAAGCTTGACTTATGGCAAAAATAAATTGGAAACCCGGAACCATGATTTACCCGCTTCCAGCGGTATTGGTTACCTGCGGCGAAACACCCGAAGAATATAACCTGTTGACAATTGCATGGACAGGGACTATCAGCAGTGATCCGCCAATGTGTTACATTTCGGTTCGGCCATCGCGTCATTCCTACGAAATCATCAAACGAACCGGCGAATATGTGATTAATCTCACCACCGAGGAACTGGCCCGTGCCACTGACTGGTGCGGTGTGAAATCGGGTGCCAAATACAACAAGTGGAAGGAAATGGGGTTGACACCAGCACCTGCCACCATCGTAAAAGCCCCAATTTTGGCCGAAGCACCTATCAGCATTGAATGCAAGGTGAAGCAGATTATTGAATTAGGGGTTCATCATATGTTTATTTCTGAAGTAGTGAATGTCATCGCCGACGATCGCTACATCGATCCGGGAACCGGCGCTTTCAGCCTGAAAAATGCAAATCCTTTAATTTATTCGCACGGTCATTATTTCAAAATGGGCGATCCAATTGGCAAGTTTGGCTGGTCGGTTGAGAAGAAAAAGAAGAAGTGATCAGTGGCCAGTCACAGTAAGCAGTAGAGGCGCGATGTATCGCGCCTAATCACCCACCAAATTTTTATCAATACAAACATTGCTGAATAATCCTTGTTATATCAGCATTCAAATTTTAATAGCAACGATGACAAATACAACCATTCAACATACAGAAAACCCATTACTGAAACCGTTTCGGACCATACATCAAACGGCACCATTCAACTCTGTCAAAATCGAACATTACCTACCGGCTTTTGATGTAGCCATTGAAGAAACAAAAGCTGAAGTTCAGCAGATCATTGTCAATCCGGAGAAACCTGATTTTGAAAATACGATTGTTGCCTTGGATCTTGCAGGAGAAAAATTAGAGCGAATCAAAGCCATTTTCTTTAATCTGAACTCTGCTGAAACAAGCGATGAAATGCAGGAAATTGCCCAAGCTGTTGCCCCCAAATTGTCAGACTTAGGTAGCGACATTAGCCTGAATGAAGAACTTTTTGCCCGCATTAAAGAAGTTCACAACAAAAAAGAAAATCTAGTTCTGAATGTTGAAGAATCGACTTTGCTTGAAAAAACATATCGGCGATTTGTTCGCAGCGGCGCTAACCTGAATGAAACAGATAAAGCCAAATACCGCGAAATCACCAAAGAATTATCGACGCTTGGCTTGCAGTATCAGCAAAACGTACTTGCCGAAACCAATGCTTACGAATTGTTGATTACCGACGAAAAAGATTTAAGCGGACTTCCGGCGTCAGTCATCGAATTGGCTGCTCAAACGGCTCAATCGAAAGACAAGCAAGGCTGGCTTTTTAACCTGCAACAACCGAGTTATTTTCCATTCCTGAAATATGCCGACAACCGTTTGTTACGCGAACAAATTTTTCGTGCATCAAGTTCGAGAGCCAATCACGACAATGAAAATGACAACAAGGCAATCATCAAACGGCTGGTCGAACTGCGGTTAGAAAAGGCAAATTTGCTCGGTTTTAAAACTCATGCGGAATATAAACTTCAGGAGCGAATGGCTGAAACTCCTGAAAAAGTCATCAGTTTTTTAGAGGAACTCCATCAGCAGTCGAAACTTTTTGCATTGAAAGAATTTGCCGAAGTTCAGGAATATGCTGAAAAGGCTGGGTTTGAAGGAACCATCCAACGCTGGGACTGGGCCTATTATTCCGAAAAACTGAAGTCGGAAAAATACGATTACACCGACGAGGAAGTAAAACCTTATTTGCAGCTTGAAAAAGTAATTTCGGGAGTATTTCAATTGGCAAAAAAGCTTTATGGATTAGACTTGAAAGAAAACAAAAGCATTGAAGTTTATCATCCGGATGTGATGGCTTACGAAGTATACAACGAAAAAGAAGAATTTATAGCAGTTCTTTACCTCGACTTTTTCCCGCGCGAAAGCAAACGCTCCGGAGCTTGGATGACTGATTACCGCTCGCAATGGAATGTCAACGGAAACTCAGTGAGACCGCATATTTCGTTGGTCACCAATTTTTCGAAATCGACTGAAACGACGCCATCGTTGCTAACTTTTGACGAGGTTACCACCTTCCTGCACGAGTTTGGACATGGGTTACATGGAATGTTGTCGCAATGCCAATATCCCGGAACTTCGGGAACCAATGTGTATTGGGATTTTGTTGAACTACCCTCGCAAATGCACGAAAACTGGGCCTACGAGAAAGAATGGCTCGACATGTTTGCCGTTCATTTCCAGACGGGAGAAAAGATGCCGCAGGAGCTGATTCAGAAAATACAGAAAGCACAAAACTTTCAGGCGGCTTACATGATGGAACGCCAGTTGAGTTTTGCCATGCTCGATATGGCATATTATCACAACGGATTACCTTCTGATGTCGATTTAAAAGCCTTTGAAATGAAAGCCATCGCTTCGACTGATTTGTTTGAGCCGGTAGCCGAAAGTTTGCAAAGCACGTCCTTTTCGCACATTTTTTCAGGCGGATACGATGCCGGCTACTACAGTTATAAATGGGCTGAAGTGTTGGATGCCGATGCTTTTTCCGTATTTCAGGAGAAGGGCATTTTCGACCGGAAAACGGCTGATTCGTTCCTAAAAAATATTCTGGAAAAAGGTGGAAGCGAACACCCAATGATTTTATACAAAGCATTTCGTGGACAGGAACCAACTGCAGCGGCATTGCTGAAAAGAAACGGGTTGACCTAAATGGTCGCGAAATGCAAAATCAGATAAATGCGATTACCAATGTAAGAATCAGGAATCCAGTAAAGAATCCGGCATAAACCTCTGATTGGGTGTGCTTTTCGAGAATCAGGCGCGAAGTTGCGACTAAGCCGGCTACTAAAATAAGTAAGGATAGAAGAAATACCGGATTTTCCTGAAGCCTGAACGCCAGCACTAAAATGCCACCAACCAAACCACCAATTGCAGCAGAATGCATACTGATTTTCCATTTCATTGAAATAGGCAGAAGTGCAATCTGTACCAGGACTGCTCCAATAAGTAAAATGTTATAGATGGGGAAAACAGGTAATCTTTTCAGGAGCAGATATCCCAAATAATAAGAAATGGAACTGATTAGCAGGGACAAAACCCGATCAGTGTTTTTCTCCATGTTGAGGTCAAACTTTGGATTTAACGACAGAATTAAAATACTTATTGCAGGCAAAACACAAGTTGACAAGAAAACTACCAGAAGCATATATTTTTTCACATTCCAGGGAAGAATGGAGAAGTAAAAATTGGAATTAAAAAGGAACCAAAATCCCAAAGTAGGAATTAGCAATGGATGAAAAACGAGAGATGTAACTCGAGCAACCGGGGTTAGTATATTCTTCATGTTTATAGTTCTTTTCTCATTCGGGCAACCGGAATCCCCAGTTGCTCACGGTATTTGGCAACAGTGCGTCGGGCAACGAGATACGATTTTTCTTTCAGGATTAACGCAAGCTTTTCGTCGGTTACCGGATGCCGTTTGTCTTCATTATCAACACATTCAGCCAATATTGTTTTAATCTCACGGGTCGAAACTTCTTCTCCGGTATCGGTTTGCAATCCTTCAGAGAAGAAATATTTCAATGGATAAATGCCGAAATGAGTCTGAATATATTTGCTGTTCGAAACGCGCGAAATTGTCGAAATATCGAGGCCTGTCAAATCAGCAATATCTTTTAGAATCATTGGTTTCAGCTTGGTTTCGTCGCCATCCTGAAAAAACTCTTTCTGAAATTTAATGATTTCACTCATCGTAATAAACAGGGTATTGTGGCGCTGGCGAATGGCATCAATAAACCATTTGGCCGAATCCACCTTCTGTTTCATAAAGGTCAAGGCCTCTTTTTGATCTTTTGATGCACCAACTTTATTCACCGAATAAGATTTCATTAAGTCGATGTAAGTTTTACTTAGCTGTAGGTCGGGGACATTTTTCTGATTTAAACTAAGGTTTAGTTCACCTTCCAGGTTATCAAGCAAAAAGTCGGGGACGATCACTTGATTTGAACGGCCCATTGGATTACTGTATGAACTGCCCGGCTTCGGATTGAGTTTCAAAATTTCGTCAATAGCATCCTTCAGTTCGTCCTCAGTGATATCGTATTTCTTGAGAATTTTATCGTAGTGCTTTTTTGTAAATTCTTCAAAATTATCCTGAATGATCTTTGATGCCAAGGAGGTAGATTCTTTGCCCTTCTTCCGCACGATTTGGAGGTACAGGCATTCCTGAAGATCGCGAGCTCCAATGCCTGGTGGGTCGAAATCCTGAATAATATCAAGATAGTGTTTCAGATCTTCAAGTTTGACTTCGATGCCCTTATGAAATGCCAGATCGTCTGAAATGGAAAGCAAATCGCGTCGCAGGTAACCATCTTCGTCGATGTTACCAATAATGTATTCAGCAATTAACTCTTCCTCTTCGGTTAAGTTCGTAAGCCCAAGCTGTTCAATCAACGAATCGTGAAAGCTAACTCCTGAAGAATAGGGCATATCAACCTGCTTATCGTCTTTTGAGTAATTGTTGGCAGCCAACCGGTAGCTCGGAATGTCTTCTTCGTTGAGGTAATCATCTAAGGTAAATTCATCTTCCGACTGAGAGTTGTCGGTATCCTCACTATCATAGTTTTCAGTCGAATCGTCTCCTTCTATCAGTTCCAAAATCGGATTTTCTTCCAGCTCGCTTTTTATGCGTTGTTCGAGTTGCATCGTAGGAATCTCAAGCAACTTGATAACCTGTATCTGCTGCGGCGAAAGCTTTTGCAATAAGCGTTGCTGTAAACTGATTCTTTGATCTGCCATTCGAAACTCAACTTTGCCCAAAAATAAGATTTTTAATCGAATGGTGTAACGCCTGATTTCAGAAAGAAGAATTGAGTATTATAAGGAACATCCGGCTCATGACTGTAACAATCTAACAACCTGTCAACTGAAATACTGGCTTAGAAATTTTGATCGATGAAAGTTATTTTTTTGATGTCCTGTTTCTCTTCTTTTCCCGATAAAATGGCAAATATTCCTGTGACTCTTTATATTCATCCTTATTCCTGAAAAGAAAGAAACACATTCCGAAAGTAATCCCTGAGAATTCAGCAGTTGACGGAACAATGAGAGAAAGAAGATTATCCGTTTCAAGGTAATATTGGCATACTTTTCCAGTGTAAAGGATGGAGAATGGTATGTTGCTGTATGATTTCCCAAGAATTGCATATCCCGAACTTATTGATAGGTTATTTTTGATATCATAAATGCCTGTCAGGGAAAAACTGTTGAAACTCATTGATTGGGAACTGACAAATCGGTCGACGGCGCAGACATTAAATTTCGGATAAAGCCGATATTTTAAAGCAGCATAAAAAGTAACAGGTAAATTAGTCGAATAAGGTGATTCATCGACTTTTATCTTATACAATTTTGTAAAATCTATTGTTTCGTTTGAAAACCCATTCTTTTTGGTTAGAATATTGTTGTCTTCTGATGAAATAAATTCCTGGGGAAATTTATAATCGCCATAAAAAGTTATTTGATTCAGATTATTTTTCCAGTTAATTTTTCCAAGATCAGTCATGCTTGCCGACAGCACTAGATCGGGAGTTATTTTATAAGTCATACCAATGTCTAATCCAACTCCAATATTTTTTGAATTCATCATATAATTGTCAACCGAAAAATCATTTGGCAGTTCAACCAAGCTCAAAAGACTGTCAGGATCAAGTGTAATGTTTAACGGGACTGAAATCTTTACCTGATTGCGAATCTGAAGAGAATAATCGTTATTCTCTTTAACAACCTCTCCCTGAACATTAGAAGACATAGATAGTTTTCCAAAATACAATTTTGCCCTAAGTCCTACTGTTAATCTATTTTTTATGACTTCGCGTGCATACCCAAGACTATATTCGCGATAATGTAAAGCTTGAGCCGGAAATAGTTGTGGTTTATTAACAGCTATAGATTGAGAGGATGAATTCGTTAAAAATTCAGAGAATCCACCGTTTAAAACTGTCATCAATTGAATGTTCTCCTGAATTCGGAAATTAAAAGAACCGAAATTCGAATTATAGCCCAGATTTAGCAATGGGGTTTCCAATTTCTGATAAAAAAGATCAAGTTTTATCATTCCGTTGAATACCTCCCGAAAGTCGCTGTTGGTTTGATCACCCTGAAGAATCTTGGTAATCATATCCTTTATGGGTTTCTGATTATTATACCCAATATTGATGCCCGATAATGGAAAAATACTGAAAGAAAATTGTTTCTGGGAAGTTATGTATGCAGGATTAAGGTTTGAAGAATTAAATTGATTTTCAATCGAATAAAAAACCATATTCGTTTGAGCTTGAATATTTAAAGCAAAAACCAGACAATAGAACACAATTAGGAATAACCGTTTTACTTTTCGTTCACACTTTATATAATTGTATATCAATTTCA
>Ga0302293_10001298_pt1 | contig 12497 bp, 4 predicted proteins | sample III_Fen_N2_2_FD_198758 | JGI IMG/M metagenome (GOLD analysis project Ga0302293, IMG submission 198758) | Peat permafrost microbial communities from Stordalen Mire near Abisko, Sweden - III_Fen_N2_2 | ecosystem: Environmental > Terrestrial > Soil > Wetlands > Permafrost | place: Sweden: Abisko... | reverse complement strand
TCTTATTGAAGCGCACAGATCTTGAGCAGGCACACGATCCCGCCACGCTGAAAGATCTGATTGAGGCACTTGGCGAACTCAATACTATCTATCCTTCCGGTACTTTGTACAGCTGTGAATCGGAAGATTTGGATGGTAAAATAATACTAGGTAGAACTAATTTAGGAACACTTTAATACAATCACTATGGCATCAAATATCACTATGACACCAAAATTAAAGGATATAACAACTTCATACCATTCGTTTCAGAATGATCAAGTGCTTACGGCCACACAGCTCAATGAGTTTCTTACGTATTTCGAGGACCAAGATAGGTTAACCCGAATCAGTTTGAGCGGTGTTGGAATTGTGTGTGGATTAAAAGTGAGTTTGATTCAGGAAAAACAGTTTTTGCCGATAGATGTTTCGGCCCTGGCTACCGCCGAAAAAAAACTATTCAATGCCAAGGTCACGAAGATTGTAGTTGAACAAGGATATGGTGTTACGACCGACGGTGATTTACTTTACCTGCGCGAAAACAGCGAAAATAAACCGCTGAAAAAAATAAAAGTTGCGCCAGAAACCTATACCAATTACAGGCTTTACGACGATCATCGATCCGGATATGCGCCGTTTATTAAAGGCAATGCGCAAATTCAGCTATGGGAACTGATTCCGGGAAGTGAAGTTACTCCTGAAACAACAGATCCTGTTCTTGCTACGTTCCCGAATTTGCAAGATATGGTTGTTTTGATGTATCTGGAAAGCTATGAAGATGAACCGAATTTGTGTGACGGTTTATCGTGCGATAATCAAGGTCGTGAACAAGTTGCGCGTTTGCGTGTGTTGCTGGTTTCTCAAGCCGATGCTGATCATATTTTGTCGAGTGATGTGCTGTTCAATAAACACGAACTCATGTCAACTTATCTTAAAATGAAGGATTTGTCGGTGAAACGTGTTGTTATTAATTCAGCAAACACCGCAAGACTAACCGATTTGAAAGCAAGTTACGAGTTAACAAATGAATCGCAATTGCTTGCCGATTTGATAGAGGGATTGAAACTCATGCGCGATAAAATCAACCCGTATTACCAAAATCATCCCATCGATTCTATCCTCTCAGCGTTAAATACAAAACTTCCGGCGGCTATTCCAAGTCAACCGATTTATTTTCAGTACCGCTATGATTTGTTGAAAGATATTGTTGATTCTTACAACGAAGCAAAAGAATTATTCATCGAAGTTGCTACAGAATGTTGCCCTTCCATTACATCGTTTCCGAAACATTTGATGTTGGGCAAATTGTCGCCTACCGAAGAAGATTCACTGATTGGTCGTTACCGTCACGGATTTTATAAATCGCCGATCTTGGTTGATGAATCGAAAGAATTTGAGCCGTTTATCTGGACCTTATTCCGCATGTTACACCAACTCAATGCATACCCGACATTACCTGAAACTGGAACCAGTGGATTGTACCGAACGGATATTAAAATCACACCTTCCAACTACAGTACCGAGTTAGGTAATAAAGCAATTCCGTTTTATTACAACCTTAACAATAGCTTGCTTCGAGCGTGGAATCGTGAGAAAACACTGAAAGGAAAATACAAGCTCAATTTAAGCTACAACACCGGATTATTGGATGGCTCTCCTGCTATTCAAACACCGCTTCGCTATAACCTGGAAGGATCGAACTTTTTACGCATTGAAGGTCACCAAGGTCGCGATTACAAAGAGGTGATGGCTAAAATCGATCAGATCAAAAAAGAAAACGGGTTGTCATTTGATACGAAAGCAATTAGCATTGATTTGGATAGCAGCATTGTAATTGATACAACCAATTATGAGTGTGAATTTGAAGATTTGGCAGTACTGTTAACCGCTTGGGTAAAAGAACAAGAATGTACCATTGCAAAAGTAATATCTCTGGTATCTGCTTTTAGTGTGAAAGAACCGGGGAAAAACATCAAAGACGCTCAGTTTTTACCAAAAGCTACTTTTTCAGAGGTGGCTGTTCGTGATGTTTCAAATACGAAAGCCACTGCCGCCTCTAAATCTGTGGCGCCGAGCGTTGTTGCTGCACCGATTGCTACGATTGTAAGTACAGCCGATCAGCGAAAAGCATTGGATAACAACCAACTTGAATTCGGTCGTACGAATGTGGTACTCGAAAGCCTTACGCCAACCGAGTTTACAGTTGGACACAGTTATTTACAAGCCGTTTTACAAAATCCAAAAGGAACACCGGCTGAATTTATTGCCGGAGCAAATGTTTTTGCAAACGACGTTGTTCTTCAATACAACGTTCAGTGGGTTCCAGATCAATTCACAGCGCTCGTTAAGAATTCGATTCAAATCATGTCTTATGCACATGTACTCTCGAATTCAATTCCAATGTCCATTTCAGGAATTACGGATTTGGTGATTTCGCGTTACAATACCAACATCAATAACCTGTGTTCGGTGTTGAATAAAATTCAGGTTTCCTTAGCAAGTACTCAACGAGTTAGTAGCACAAATCCCACAGGTTTGAGTGATACCAACAGATCTATTCTCGAATTATTGATTTCCCAACTTTCCAATATTTGCTGCGCATCAAAACAGTTGCAAACCTTGTTAGTTGAAATTGATCGTCGCAAGGATGCTATTTTGGAAAAATTGACATTGAAAAAATTCGTAGAAGAACATCCGGGACTAGAGCACACAGGTGGAGTGAAACAAGGAGGAACATTTGTGTTGGTTTACTTGCGTAAAGGCGCAACCATTAATTCTTCTTCTGTCGAAACGTCCACTTCCGTGCTAAGCACCTCGGTTTTAACGCAATCTTCAAGCGCACTAATACCGAAACAAACGCTTAGCCAGGCAATTATGTCTTCTAGTGCTGAATTATTATCCGGGAAAAGTAAAACCACAGTTACTACAAAACAAAGCAATCTTACGTTAGCAAATGTGGCGAGTTTAACGCCTATGCAACGAGTTCTTTCAGATACCCGTGCGTTAGCCATCAATCCGAATCTGGTAGCTGTTTCACAAAATTTGTTTACGGCCCCCAATGGAACCGTGGTAGCAGATTTCATGTTGCCGTATATGTGTTGTTCAGATTGCTCGCCGATCAATTTCATTATGCCGGCGCCAATTGTGCGGTTGAGTTTACCTACTGAAGTTCTTTGCTTGAAAGGTACAACTCCAACTGTCTTGACCTTTAATGTTGAACCGGCTTCCGGAGTTATTAAAGCTGATCAAGTAATTCCGGGAATGACTATCACAGGAAAACAGGTTTCTTTTAATCCGAATTTATTCCCAACCGGAAGCTTGAATACAGTGATTAATTTCACTGTTAACGATCAAATCACCAACTGTCGATTAACGGTTGTTAAACCGCTTACAGCCGATATTTCAGCTCCTCAAAACCCTATTACCAGTCCAATTGTAAATTTGTTAGCAATCGGAAACTTCCCAACAGGTACGTTGTATTCTTGGGATTTTGGTGACGGTCAAACTGCATCTCAACGAAATGTAACACATACCTACACACTTCCTGTCAATTCTGCCAACTCGTTGGATGTAACGTTAACGGTTTCACCGCCTAGTGGAGCCTGTCCGACGGTTATCAAACGCAATTTGGTATTCCAAGGCATTGAGATTTCATTGGAGGCAACAGAATACTGCTACAATGATGAAACGGCTTACGATTTCATTATTACACCGAAAGGAGCTACTGCCAATATTTCAGGCGATGGAGTTGATCCTGCTAAGAACACATTCACTCCTGCAAATTCATTTGAGGGCGAAGTTCCGATTTATCTAAACGGAGAAGAGGTATTTAGCGTTACGGTTAAACCGGATCCTACTGTTGTTATAACAGGAGTTATAACCGATATCGGTTTGGCATTAACGGGCACTGTTAGTAATGAAGATGCTTACTCATGGTCGTTTGTTGATGCAGGAGGCAAAGTAGTGTTCCCAGCTATCGATGATACCCTTACTCCGGTAATCTCGATGGCCGAATTGGCTAAACTACCTTCGGGATCGGAGTTTTTTGCAGTGTTGACAGTGAAAAATAATTGTGCTGAAAAATTTGTGCAAAAACAGTTTTTTGCTCCGCAAACCGACACTAAGTGTGCTGTAGATGCAAAATTAAAAATGGAGGATAAGTATGATGAATTAAGACAATTCATCGGTTCCACTCTGTATAATAAAATGACAAAAGAACAACAACAATGGTTCCTGAGTGCAAGTGATTACTTCGGAATGGTATTGGAAGATTCCTCGGCTTATATTTCAGGGGCCAAGAACAGCGAAGTCGCAGATAAAATCGGAGCGTTCGAATTGGGTATTCATGAGCAAATCAAACATACTAGTGGAAGAGATTTCCCACAAGAACTGTTAGCATTGACCGGACTTTACCGTTTCATAATGGAGAAATTCTTAGCAATTATTCAATGTCAAGCAGAAAGCGATCTAAAACGATTCTCGCCTTTGTTCGATCAGTATGATGCCCATTTGAATCCGCAAAGTGAAATGTCGTTTGTGGTGATGAAAGTGGTAATTGACCCTAATGATGAGTTGCTGAAAGTGGTTACCGATACGTTATCGTACAGACCTGATAAATCAGCTTCGTGGGTTCAGATTGATGCATACCAAGGCTATTTACAGGTTCAATAGAATAACGAAAACAGGAAAATAAGGAACAGCATAATCAATGCAAACGGATAGCCGACATATCATCCATAAGCTAACGCTGGAAGTGAATACTTCTTCCGCACAGCAGGGATATGAGATAAAGGACAATGTGCGGTCATTTATTGACAAGTACGTTGTTCCGGCTATCGAGCAATATATGGCCGGATTGAGTTCTTCCATGTCTGCCGGTGAGGTCATCCAACTCGATAAATTGGAATTAACCGTTAACAATGTTGGTCGAAACGGATGGGATGTTTCCGATTTGGGACAGTCAATTCAACTGGAATTTGAAAAAGCAGTTTCCGTAACACAATCCGAAATAGCAACTTCATCAACCGGACGAAGTAGAAAAACGTCAACGAAAGGAAGTGCCATTTTTGATACTGTTACAAGTGCAACAAGTTCATCAACCGACGCTCCGAAAGTAGAGAGCCTCTCTGTTTTTACGAAAAACGAACACAGTGTTTTAGCTTGGATTTCCTTTTTGAATGACGGAACAACTTCATGGCTTACAAATGAAATGCTCCAATCGGGGAATGCTGATCAGGAGACATTATTGCTCCAATCTATTTTTCAGGAAATGGAAACAATTTCCAAAAAGAAACAGCTACTTTTTGGTAAAGCGCAAGCTCGTAGAAGATTGATTCAACAGTTTTCTAGTGATTTTTTGTTGTCATTGGTTACCGTCATAAGCAACGGTTCTTTTGAGCGCAATTATTCGTCTGTGTTGTCGAATCAGCAAGTACAGATTGATTCGTTCATCCTAGAATTACTAGGTGATTCAAGTACTCAAACAAAGATTCGTTTCTGGGAAGCGGTTTTTGGTATGATTGGTCTTGACGCTGGTCGGTCGTTTTCTTCGGAAGTAGCTTTCGTTCTGGAATTGGAAGCAATTTTCCCTAAAGCAATTTCGTTACTTAAGTCAGGTAAATCGAAACAAAAAACCGGCGTCAAAACGAAAGCCGTTGGAAAGAGTAAGAAAGCTGATCAACTCGAAACGAGTTCTGTTTCAAAAGATGAAGTAAGCGAAACAGAGTTGGATTATGCTGACAGTTCAATCATCGGAATCAGATTGCTAGAATGGATTCATGTATTACGAGCGAAACCGATTTCGTTAAAAAATTACAGTGCGATTCAAGCTTCAGTGTTTGAAAACAAAGGTGTTTCCGCCAAGTTAGCTAAACCCAATGATGCAAAACAAGCAACGGTTTCTGCTATTTCGAAACAAGAAGAGTTAGCGGATGAATCCGTAATTGGTGATTCATCAACAGAAAAACAGATCGACTTTGAAACCGATTCGCTTTCATCAAAAGAAAAGTTGACCGATCAATTGCAAAAGGATGATCAAAAGGACGAACAGAAGTCTGAGAATCTTTCTGAAAAGCAAGCTTCCGAGAGCAATGAAACCCGTTCTTCTACTCAGGAAAAGCAGTCTGAATCAATTTCCTCGGAAAAAGAAAATGCAGCGAAAATTCAAGAAACCTACGATTTAACACCTGATAATCCAACATCCCAGGCAACGAATCAACTTCAGCCTTCTGACGCAACAGCGACTGATGATTTGGGAGACAATTTGAAACACACATCGGAGGCTGTTTCAACGCCGGATGAAAAGTCAGGAAATCTTCAAGATCAAAAATTGTTTTCGGAAACAAATAAGTCAGACAAGGCTATTGAACTTCAAGATAAACAATCGTTGCTGGAAACGGATAAGTCTGATAAGGCAACAAAAGAGAATCGCGAATCCGATCAACAATTATTCAAAGATCAGGAAGGACATCTGCTCGTTGACAATGCCGGATTGGTGCTTATTCACCCGTTCTTGAAGCATTTTTTCAATGGAATCGGTTTGTTGGATGAAAACAACAAAATTACCGATAAAGTATTGGCTACCCATGTTTTGCATTATGTTGCCACAGGTAATGAGTGCGATTTTGAGCAAACCATGTTATTAGAAAAGTACTTGGTTGGACTAGATCCGTTTGAAAGTATCCCGAGAGAAATCACCATTTCCGAAACCATAAAACTGGAAGTAGAAAATTTGATGATGGCTGTTCGTGAAAACTGGAAACCAATGAAATCATCTTCGGTTGAAGCTGTTCGCGAAACGTTTATTCAACGTCAAGGTAAATTGATCAATGAATCACCGAATCCACGCTTGGTAGTGGAACGTAAAACGGTTGATATTTTATTGAATCAGTTGAATTGGACCATTAGTATTATTCGACTGCCATGGTTGGATGAAATCATTTTTGTTGAGTGGTGATATGGGGAAAAGAAAATTCATACAGCGATCTAAGAAGTCATCAAAAACCGATGATCATAAACCGTTTATTCCGGTTCAAGCTAAAATGCTGATCAGTCAACCGAATGATGCGCATGAAGCGGAAGCCGATAAAATGGCCGATAATGTTGTGTCGGGAAGTAAAACAGATGGAGCGTTAACTTCCGCATCATCAGCTACTCCTTCCATAACTCCGGTACAATTGAAACAAACAAACGAAAAGGAAAATGTTGTTCCCGTGCAATCTAAAGAACAGCATGTTGCTTCGACCACGGCTACTCAAATTACTGGAGCTAAAAGCAGTGGAAGGCCGTTAGAGAAAAATGTTAGGAATAGGATGGAAGATGGTTTCGGTGCTGATTTTAGTAAGGTAAGAATCCATACGGGAGCGGCCGCTGAACAAATGAGTGAAGGTTTGAATGCACAGGCATTTACCCATGAGAATAATGTATTCTTTAACAAAGGGAAATATGCCCCTGAAACAAGAGAAGGTAAACATTTGCTCGCCCATGAATTAACGCATACCATTCAACAGAAGGGAATGGTTCAGAAAAAGATACAACGATCGTTTGAACCGATAGATGCAGTAGACGAAATGATCGGGAAAAAATTTAAAATTGATCGAGCATTGAAGGTTGGAAATGTGAGTTATGCTGCAAATACCACGTTAACGATTACCATATGGAAGAACGGAGACAGCTCAGTTACCGGAAATGCTGTAGGATCTGATAAAAAATCAAGTAGTATTAGTGTTAAGAAAATCTATTTAAAAACCATTGGTGATACAAAATCAGGATTGGATCAATACACTGCGGGTGCTGATAAACAAGCCCAAAAAGTAGAAGACGGAGCAACCGAAATAGCTAGCCATCAGGCTAAAAAGGGTGAATTTGAAAAAATGAAAAACCTGAGAGGTTATGAAGCAGAATTAAAACGCTTGCAGGGACTTCAAGCTACTCGTGAGGAATCACTGAATGAAAAGTTGATTCAGGAAACCATGTACAATACATTTGATTCCGGCATAAAAAAATGGACGGATTTCTACAATAAATCTACTCCTTATAAACCATTATTAGATGTAAACATCGTTAAATCGATGCTCTACGAAGAAACAAAATTGGGCACCAGTGGAACGCACCTTGAAAAACCGCCTTATTCGTGGACTGATGGAAAGAAAAATCCAATCAGAAGCAGGTATAATTTGGGGCAGGCGATTGATTCATGGGGTCCTCAGCAATACCTTATGATTAAAGAAATGTCACCAACCATTTATGCAAAGTATGGTTTGTCTGTTTTAGAAAAAAAGGCAGTTTGGAAAGGCATGACAAATGAGGATTTTGCCAGTTGGAACGGAGGGGAATTTTGGAAAGCGGTAAAAGAGTTTAATTCCGCCAAAGAAAAAGGTAAAAACTTAATGGGCGATGACACTTCAGAATTATTTTATGATTATGATTTTTGGATAAGAACGGCCATTCGGTGGTTATTTGAGAAAAGATCGGATGTTTCTAGTTGGAGTGAAGCCGTTAAAGCATATAATGGTGGAGGAAGTAAGGCAACAGGGTATAAAGACCGTGTGATTAAACGGGTGACAAATAAAAAAAATTGAGTATGAAATGGATGGGTATTGTGTTGTTAATTCTAATAGTTTCTTTTTCAAGTTGTCAAACGGGAAATAGCGAAAAAGAGGTTGTTGCAGAGAAAAAAGAAAGCGTTAAAGATACCGTGTCAACGGATAATTGGAAAACGAAATTCGATTTTGATGGCGACCGAATCAATGATAGCATTGCTTATTCCTTTTCAGGGGGAGCTCATTGTTGCTATCAATTAACGGCATATTTGTCTTCGGGTAAAAATGTGGAGTTGCCATTTTTTATTGAAGGTGGATATGTACAGTTTGATTTGAGTGATCCTGATAATTTCGATATTCAGGATAAGGACGCAGACAAGGTGTTCGGGATCGTTATTAATTTAAATCATTACGCTGAAAATAGAAGTTTGGAAGAACTAAATGTATTAAAAAAGAAATTTGGCTTTACTTCAAATAAAATCACCGTTCAATTAGTTGATGGGATACTGAAGGTTGAGAATGCCGAATGAGATAAAACAATGAAACACCACTACTCACATATACAATCGTCAATTGGCTCAGTGCTTCCTTTGTTGGGAGCATTGACCCGTTGATTTAACCTGACGCTATGGAGGCTATCAAAAAATCAAAACCGTCTTCCACCCATTCGAATAAGTCGGATGGGAAAACACCTTTTTTGGGCATCCAAGCCAAGTTAAATGTCAACAAACCGGGCGATAAATACGAGGTAGAAGCTGATCATGCAGCTGAACAAGTGGTTTCGAAACAATCAACTCCAACACCTGCTTTTGTTCCGTCTACTTCACCGGTACAACTTAAACAAGAAAATGATGAACCTGTAGTTCAGGAAAAACCAATCGTATCAAGTATTACACCTTTTGTTCAAGCCAAAGAGGAAGAACCCGCCCAAATGATGGAGGAGGAACCGGCTCAGGCAAAAGAGGAAGAAGTTCAGGCGAAAGAAGAGGAGGTTCAAACCAAAGAAGAAGAACCTGCTCAAATGAAGGAGGAGGAACCGGCTCAAGCAAAAGAGGAAGAAGTTCAGGCGAAAGAAGAGGAGGTTCAAGCCAAAGAAGAAGAACCTGCTCAAATGAAGGAGGAGGAACCGGTTCAGGCGAAGGAAGAAGAAGTTCAGGCAAAAGAAGAAGAGGTTCAAGCTAAAGAAGAAGAACCTGCTCAAATGAAGGAGGAGGAACTGGCTCAAGCAAAAGAGGAAGAAGTTCAGGCAAAAGAAGAAGAGCTCCAAGCCAAAGAAGAAGAACCTGCTCAAATGAAGGAGGAAGAACCGGCTCAGGCCAAAGAAGAAGACGTTCAGGCGAAAGAAGAGGAGGTTCAAGCCAAAGAGGAAGAACCCGCCCAAATGATGGAGGAGGAACCAGCTCAAGCGAAGGAGGAAGAAGTTCAGGCAAAAGAAGAGGAAGTTCAAGCTAAAGAAGAAGAACCTGTTCAAGCGAAGGAGGAAGAACTCCAAGCGAAAGAAGACGAACAAGTACAGGCAAAATTGCAACCGTCGGCTCCTACAGCACCTTCCAAACCCTCTATCAATGATCAGTTGAGTTCCTCAAAAGGGGCCGGGTCGAGTCTTTCTGGCGGAGTAAAACAAGAAATGGAAAGTGGCTTCGGAGCCGATTTTAGTGGCGTAAAAATCCACACCGATGATCGCGCAGCTTCGATGAGTAAAGAGATCGGAGCTCAAGCCTTCACCAATAAAGGCGATATTTATTTCAATCAAGGCAAATTTAATCCGGCTACCACGCAAGGAAAAACCTTGTTGGCGCATGAATTAACGCATACAATACAACAAGGTGCAGCTGGGGAAAAGAAAGATCAGCCTAAAGCAGGCAAGGATGAAACTACCGCTACTCCAACCACTGATAAAAAAGCAACAGGCGATAAAACACAAATTGTTGAATCGAAAACAGGCGATCCGTCAACAACGGGTGCTTCTACTGATAAAGCCACCGATAAACCGGTTGATGCGGCAACAGGATCAGCTTCCTCAACCACAACAAACCCAAGTGTTCCAACTGCTACCGCAACCAAACCCGCAGAAGTTGCTCCGATAGAAGGCACTCCGCTTACGGCAGATGCATTGGCGGCAGAAGGCGATCTTCCGGTTGAAGGTGAAGAAGTAGTAGCTGAAGAACCATCTATTGAGCGCGATCCTACGGCAAATCCGGCATTTCAGGAAGTGGTTTCGGCAATCGGTACCAAGGCCGGAGAACAAACTGAACATGATCCAGCAGAAGAGCTCTCAGCAGAAGCGCAAGATGCAGCCGTGTCACCGGCCAATGAGCGCACCAGTATGGCGCAAGCTGGGCAAGTTGATGAAATGGAAGCCCAAGAACCGCAAGAGTTCAATGCCGCCAATTTCAAAGCCATGCTCATGTCGCGCATTGCAGAAATGCAATTGCCTAAAAACAATGATGAAGCAGATAAGTTCGATAAGAACAACAACATAGATGAGGTCAATAAAAAAGCAGTTGGCGATGTCAACAAAGAAAAAGACGCTGCCGCCGGACCAATAGAACAAAGTAAAGACAAAGCACCAAACGTAGCGGGAACACCCGAGCGTAAGGTAGCAACATTGGTTCCACCTAAACCGGGCGCTAAGCCGGGTAGCGTTGGCGCTGCGAAAGCCATTCCTGACACACGTCCGGAATCGGAAGTAAGTAAACCGCTCAAAGACGATGCTGCTGAAATGGACACCAAAATGGCGGAAAACAATGTGACCGACCATCAGTTAGAGATTTCGCAGGAACCTAAATTCCAACAAGGTTTAGAGAGCAAAAACACGGCAAAAGCCAACACTGAAAGTGCTCCGGTTGAATTGCGCACAAAAGAGCAAGAAACCTTACAGAAAAATGCATCCAAAGCCGAAGGAAGCAGTAAAGCCGAATTAGCGGGCATGAATGCATTGAGCAAAGGTGCGGTAGGCGATGTATTGGGCAAACAAAAAACAACGGGAAGCAAAGATACCAGCGAGCGTGAGCGCATAGCCGGAGAAATCAATAAAATCTACGAAACAACCAAAACAGATGTTACCGGCATTTTGGATGATTTGGAAACCAAAGTCACGCAGGTCTTTGAATACGGTTCTAATGTAGCCAAGAAGAAATTTGAAGATTATGTGGCGCACAAAATGGCTTTGTACAAATTAGAACGCTACAGCGGTGGTGCCGGTGCGCTGAAATGGGGATATGACCTCTTTGCAGGACTACCAGACGAAGTAAACGTCTTCTTCACAGAAGGTCGCGAAGTGTTTGTGAAAGTAATGGACGAGTTCATTACCAAAATTGCCGAATACGTTGCCCACGAACTCAACCGCGCTAAACAACGCATCGAAAAAGGAAAACAAGAAGTCACCGATTATGTGGATAGCCTTCCGAAGAACCTGAAGAAATTCGGTAAAGAAGCAGCCGACGAAATCCAGGAGAAATTTGCCGACCTTCAAAACGATGTTAACAGCAAACAAGAAGCATTGGTGGATACGTTGGCACAAGAATACGTTGCCAGTTTGCAAGAAGTGGACGCGCGCATTGAAGAGATGAAAGCTGCCAACAAAGGCCTCATCGATGCTGCTATGGGCTTCATCAACGGCATTATCGACACCATCAACAAACTCATCGAGCTTATCAACAGTTTGTTGGCTGCTATTTCGAGTGTGATCAACATCATCATGGCCGATCCAATTGGTTTCATGGAATTACTCTTCGATGGTATCGCACAAGGAATCGACCTTTTCAAAGCCAACATCCAGAAACACTTACTGGGCGGTTTGCTTCAATGGCTCACCGGTTCACTCGGACCAATGGGAATCACTGTTCCTGACGACATTTTCAGCCTCAGCGGCATCTTCAACCTCGTCCTTCAGGTTTTGGGCATCGGTTGGGATATGCTCCGCATGAAATCGGTGAAAATGATGGGCGAACCCGCTGTAAACGCTTTGGAAACAGG
>Ga0302293_10001297_pt1 | contig 12497 bp, 13 predicted proteins | sample III_Fen_N2_2_FD_198758 | JGI IMG/M metagenome (GOLD analysis project Ga0302293, IMG submission 198758) | Peat permafrost microbial communities from Stordalen Mire near Abisko, Sweden - III_Fen_N2_2 | ecosystem: Environmental > Terrestrial > Soil > Wetlands > Permafrost | place: Sweden: Abisko... | reverse complement strand
GCATACGATGCACTGAGTGTGATCGTGAATCCTTCCAACCCGATCAATAAACTGACCCGCGAGCAATTGGAAAGTATTTTCACCGGTAGAGTCTCCAACTGGAAACAGGTTGGTGGACCGGATCTGAAGATCATCGTTTATTCCCGCGAAACCAGTTCAGGAACCTATGAGTTCTTTAAGGAAAATGTTTTGAAGAAAAAGAATTTTGCGTCCAATGCTTTGCTGATGGCGGCTACCGGTGCCATTGTACAGTCGGTCAGTCAGACCAAAGGTGCTATCGGCTATGTAGGCCTGGCCTATGTTGATAAGGACGTGAAGGCTTTGCAAGTTTCTTTTGACGGAGGCAAGAATTTTGTCACTCCAAGCGTTGAAAATGCAATGTCCAGAAAATATCCCATCACCAGACCGCTTTTTTATTATTACCTTACAAGCAGGGATGCAGCGTTCAGACCGCTCATCAATTTCATCCTTTCTTCCGAAGGCCAAAAGATTGTACTGGCAGAAGGTTATGTTCCGCTTTCTTAAACTCCACCTATGAAAGTCCGTAAAATAGTCGAAAAATTCACGGAAGGTCTATTATTCACAAGCAGTACGGTGACTACAATCGCCGTACTGTTTATAGTTTTCTTTCTTTTCAAATCTGGCGTGGGCCTCTTCTCGGAGAGTCCTGTCGAAGAAGGGTATACGTTGGCAGTAAATGCGAACAACCCGGTTGGGATACTCAAAACCAATCAGATCAAGGCTATTTTCAACGGAGACATTACGAACTGGAAAGAGGTCGGCGGAAAAGATCAGCAGATTCAATTGTTCACGATTGATGAACTGTCGTCCGCCTATACCGAAGATCAACTGGGAGCTAATCTTGAAAATATTCCAGCTTGTGTCAACGACTATGTTTCTAAGAATGACAATGTTTTTGCTTTTTTCGAAAGCAGACGTTTCCCTGCTCACTTTGTTGGAAGGAAACTTCAGGTGCCTAAAATTACCGTCTGGGAATTTCTGACCGGAAGGCAATGGTATCCTACATCCGCTCCTATTTCCAGTTTCGGCGTATTGCCGTTGATTCTTGGTACACTTTTGGTCACCTTGATCGCCATTCTTTTTGCCCTCCCCATCGGCCTGATCACGGCCATTTATATGGCTGAAATCGCCAGTGACCGCATGCGTAAGATGATGAAGCCCGTCATTGAACTCTTGGCTGGTATTCCATCCGTGGTGTATGGTTTTTTTGGTTTGGTCGTCCTAGTGCCTGCCATTCAAAAAGTTTTCAACTTACCAGTGGGTGAAACCGCACTTGCCGGAAGCATTATTTTGGCCATTATGGCACTACCAACCATCATTACCATTTCAGAAGACTCCATCCGCTCAGCGCCGGTCGCCTTAAAGGAGGCAAGTCTGGCTTTGGGCGCTTCGCATTGGCAGTCGTTGCGCCTCGTGGTCATTCCCTATGCCAAGTCGGGTATTTTGGCAGCATTCATCTTGGGAATCGGCCGCGCCATCGGCGAAACGATGGCTGTATTGATGGTCACCGGAAATGCAGCCGTGATGCCACGCAGCATTTTTGAACCGATTCGTACCATTCCAGCAACGATTGCAGCTGAACTCGGTGAAGCACCTTTCGGTGGAACCCATTTCAAAGCCTTGTTCGCACTGGGCATCATCTTGTTCATCATCACCTTCATTTTCAACTCCTTGGTTGAACTGATCAAATCGAAAAATAACAAATGAGCAAACTACGCGGCAAACAATTGCACCAAACGCTGGCATTCGGTACCTTCCGACTGATCAGTTTCTCCGTAGTGGGCGTCCTTTTTCTCATTATCGGTTTCATTGTCATCCGCGGCATATCTGTGATCAGTTGGGATTTTCTGACGAAGATGCCAACCGAAGGCATGACTTCAGGCGGTATTCTTCCTGCCATCGTCGGAACCCTTTGTCTGGTGGCCGGCAGCATGATTGTCGCTTTTCCGGTAGGCGTGCTTTCAGGCATCTACATCAATGAATACCTCAAGGAATCCTGGTTCAAGAAACTGGTGCGCTCCATGACCAACAATTTGGCCGGTGTGCCTTCCATCGTATTCGGCCTATTTGGGATGGCCCTTTTTGTCAACACCTTAAAATTCGGGGATAGTATCCTGGCAGGTTCCTTGACTTTGAGTCTGATGGTTTTGCCCATCATCATCCGCACCACGGAAGAAGCACTCAAGTCGGTGGACGATTCCATGCGCATCGGGAGCTATGCCCTGGGTGCCACGAAGTTGCAGACCATCCGCAAGGTTGTGTTGCCCATCTGTTACCCCAACATCGTGACCGGCCTCATTCTTTCAGTCAGTCGTGTTTCGGGTGAAACCGCCCCCATCCTGTTCACCGCAGCCACCTACTTCCTGGATCGTCTTCCGCACAGCATTTTCGACCAGGTCATGGCCTTGCCTTACCACCTGTATGTGCTGACCACCAGTGGCACCGATATGGAGAAAGCCAAACCGATGGCCTATGGAACTGCACTTGTTCTGATAATTATCGTACTTTTAGTGAATTTACTGGCCAATTCGGCTCGTCGCTATTTCAACAACAAACTCAAATAACCGGACATGTCCAACCTCAAAGTAGAAGCAATCGACTTCAATTTATACTACGGTGAATACCAAGCCTTAAAGCAAATCAATTTTCAGGCAGAGGAAAACACCATCACGGCATTCATCGGCCCGTCAGGTTGCGGAAAGTCAACCTTGCTGCGTTCCTTCAACCGTATGAACGACCTGATTCCGGGAGTTCGCACGGAAGGTGAAACGCGGGTGAACGGCATCAACGTCTACGACAAATCCGTGGCTGTGGATATTCTTCGCAAACAAGTGGGTATGGTTTTTCAGAAGCCGAATCCGTTTCCCAAGAGTATTTTTGAAAACGTAGCTTATGGTTTGCGGGTGGACGGTGTCCGGGACAAGCACATCATTGAAGAAAAGGTGGTGAATTCCATCAAGCAAGCGGCCCTTTGGGATGAGGTCAAGGACAAACTGAAAAAGTCGGCCAACGCACTATCCGGTGGTCAGCAACAGCGTCTTTGCATAGCCAGAGCATTGGCCATAGAGCCTTCCGTCATTTTGATGGACGAACCCGCTTCGGCACTTGACCCGATTTCGACCTCCAAGATTGAAGAGTTGATATACGAACTGAAAGCGCATTACACCATCATCATCGTAACACACAACATGCAGCAGGCCGCCCGTGTGAGCGACCGTACCGCCTTTTTCTATTTGGGAGAATTGGTGGAATGCGATGACACCAAGACCATCTTTACGAATCCAAAAAGCCTGCAGACGCAAAACTACATCACCGGCAAATTCGGATGATCAGTCTTTGCTTTTACTTTCCTTTTTTGCTGCCTTAGCTGCACGCTTTTCTTTCAAGGTTTTTTCCGGCTCTTTCTTGCCGGATTTTTCCTTTTGTTCCATTCCTTTTGCCATGGTGGTCGGAGTTTTAAGTGATTTTTCCTTTTGTAAAAATAGGCATAAAAAGGAACAATGATACCGGCAAGAAGGCATTTTAATAAAAAAAACGTACCAAATTACAGCGCCGGAAGTTTTGGATGATCCTTGTAATCTTCTATAGTCAAACGGGCCATCAGGTAACTCAGTGTTGATTCGGCACCTTGGTTTAGGTTTACGTTGAATTCTTCCAAACCATCGTAACAGCCACCCGTGCTTGGATTGTAAACGATTTGATGCAAACGGTTCTCGCCTAAGAACCAATCGAATGCCGTAATGATTTTAGCCCGATACTCTTCATCCTTCAACACTTTGTAAAACGCATTTAATGTCATGATGGTGTAGGCCACATCAATGGGTTGTTCTCCAAAGGGTTCAGCCTCTTCACCTTTTTGTAGCCATTTCTTGTTGGAGATGACTTCTATGCCGTTGTTATTGAAGGTTTTTGAAAGTAGGAATTGTAACGACTTGATGGCCGTTTCCTTGTAATCCAGGTTCCCGGTTATAAGCCATGCGTACAGCATTGCTTCAGGCAAGATGCTGTTGGCATAGGTCAGATAGCTTTCAAACCAATCCCATTTTTCGGTAGATTCGCTTTTGTACATCTGAAAAAGACGGTCGGAAAGAATGTGTATCATTTCCAGTGTTTCAGCTTTAGGAGTGCTATTTTGATAGTAGAACAATCCCTTGATGGCAAATGCAATTGCCCGTGTGGAATGAATACCACGCAGGTGGTTCATGGACCGTTCAAAAAGCAAAGCTGCCTTAAACCTGATTTCGTCCGGTAAAAGATCTTTTAACGACAGAATGTAACCCAAGGCCCAAATGGCTCTTCCGTTGGAGTCATCGAGATTGGTGATGACGTTTTGGCTGGTAAAGCGCTTGACTTTATCCATGTAGTTCAAGAAGTTACCATTGGGTTGTTGGCACGATTGAACGAAGTTCAGATAGTTGGAAATGCTTTCAACACACTCGTTGTTTCCCCACATTTTATACATCATGGCCATTGCAATCAACGCTCTTGCATTGTCATCCAAGGTATAACCCGAGCTTAGATCGGGTTGGTTGACAATTGAAAATTGAATCATTCCCACGTTCGTGGTCATCTCCTTGATGTGATCCAAATTGATGGCCGGAAAGTTGTATTGCAGATGGATGGTTCCTTTAGCGATTTTCTCAAACAATAAAGCGTGAGCCACGGCTGAATTCTCCCAAGCGGTGGAAACCGTTTTTTGCAAGGTATTGGTACTGATCGAAGTGCATAACTCGTCATTGTTCAACAAACTGATGACTGCGTCAGCCAATTGTTTGTGGTTTTGAAAATCAAAAATGATGCCGGTATCTTTTGTCAAAACTTCCAAAGCATGCGGTATTGGTGTGGAAATGATGGGGCAGGCACAACTCATGGCATACACAAAGGTGCCACTGACTGCCTGATTCGGATCATTCGTAGTGAATAGGTAAATGTCGGTAAGTTGAAGATAGTCAAGAAGTTTCGGTAAGGCGAGGTATTTGTTGATGAAGCACACATGGTCTTTGATATTTAAATCAATGACTTTCTGCTCCAGCATTTCCCTGTACTGTTCGCCGTCTTCTTTTACGACTTCAGGATGCGTTTTGCCCAGGATCAGAAACATGACTTCCGGACATTTTTGAATGATGGCTGGTAAGGCATCCAGCGTAGTTTCAATGCTTTTACCGGCACTTAGAAGACCGAAGGTGGTCAGGATTTTTTTGCCGACCAAGTCGTATTTCATTTTCAGAATGTTCTTGTTGGTATGTTTTACCAAATGGGTGCCATGGGCAATAACACTGATTTTTTCCTTCAGCACGCCATAATCGTTCATGAGGACTTTGGCTGAAGTCTTTGTCATGACCACAATGGATTCGCAAATTTCTGCTATGCGACTGATGTTTGCCTTCATTTGTTTGTCCGGATGGGGCAGTACTGTATGAAAAACTAGCGCGATCGGCTTTTTTATCAGTTCAAGAAACTGTTGAAAAGTTTCTTTCTGAAACTTGTAAAAACCGAATTCATGCTGAATCATGACTATTTTAATCAGTTCATCCTTATTGATGGCAGCAGCCAATGTAGCGTAACCGTCTGGGAGTGAGGTCTTCAGAATATACTTCACTTCGCTTGGGTAGGAATAATTAAAATCGCCCGACTCCAGCGCACAAACTTTGATAGATAAGGAATGGCTGAACTTTTTGTTCAGGGCAGCTATCAAATCCTGTGAATAAGTGGCGATACCGCATTCTCTTGGAGGATAGGACGTTACGAATAGAATCTCTGCCTTTTTCTGAATTTTGTCGTTAGGCAATTCGCGTCTGTCCAAAACCGACACACTGCGATTATGAATTTTTTCTTCCACGCCCGGGGAACCAGCGTAATGGTTTAAGCCGGTTCTGGATCTATTGTAAGCCATTCGATTTTTCATCTTTGATTTTATAAGCAAGTAATTCAGCGATTAATCCGGAGAAACTCATCGAAGCACAGGCTATATGAGTGTCTGCAGCGCCGTAATAAATATACAATGTATCTCCAAAAAGAGCTGTACCAGTAGGGAAGACCACATTGTTCACTTCACCCTCCCGTTCCCATTCAAATCCAGGGGAAAACAAGGCGTATGGCAAGCGAGCGATGGTTTTGGATGGGTCGTTCAAATCAAGCATGGCTGCTGCACACGCTGAATAAACCAAACCATGGTCTGTTTCCTCTGCGCCGTGATAAATGAGCAACCACCCCTCGGGGGTCTCTATGGGAGGGCAACCACTTCCGATGTAACTGGATTCGTGTTCGTAAATGGGATCCATCACAATGTGATCCTGAAAGTTTAAAAAATATTCTTTCCAAAACGCTTTTGTAAGATCTCTCAGATTTTTGACCGCAACGAGTTGAATGCCCGGCCTGATGCGATGAAGAAACACCAAGTTTCCATTGATTCTGCGTGGAAAAAAGACAAAATTCTTATCCCACAGAAGCATTTTTTGTTCCGGTTCGGAATCTTTGTAATAGAAATTATGGTTGGTATAGTAGTTTTCATTAACCTTGCCGGCCGATTCAACTAATGAAACAAAGCGGGCATAGGTGATGGGGGGGGCAAGCAGACCTTTCTTTTTGAAATGGATCAAATCGTTGGATGTAGCCAGCGCTCCACGGGCATTGGTTCCATCGTACGCAGTATATGTCAGATAATAAAGTTTACCAATTTTTACGATTCTTGCATCTTCCACCCCATGTGATTCGTAGAGAAATTCAGGTTCCATAATAGGTTTGGTCCAACGTTCTTCGATGGTCAACGGACCGGCCAATCTGCAATATCCCAGTGTAGAATGGTTTCCTGTCTGAACGGCGCGGTAATACATGTGAACATATTCGCCTTCACGTATTACCGCTGGATTGAGAACCGATTCATTTTCGAATTCCAATTCTGTTTTCGATAACAGGATACCTTCTTTTTTTACTTCAATCATTTGAACTATTTTCCTTTGGAAAATTGGGTTACTTCAATACTTGATTCTTTACTTTTCCCATCGCGCTTTGCAGCTTTTGCTGCGCGTTTCTCTTTCAGGGACCTTTCGGGTGCTTTTTTCCCTCCTTTTTCGTGTTGTTCTTTTTCTTTAGACATGATGCTATGTATTTGAATCGTCAAAAGATGTAACGGACAGATAATGCTCCACCGTCGTACCAAAAGCCAGTATAACCAATTAAGTTCAATTCCGGTTTCCAGTCAAGACTTATATTGACAGGTAAGAACATGAAACTATATTCGAGACCGAGTATTCCATCAAGACCAACTGCTGTGTATTGGGTACCTGCAGTTCCCCAATTGGTATTGTCACCGTTCCAGAATCCAACGTGGCCACCAAATCCGATGTAGCTGCTGAGTCTTTCCAAGCCTGGGAAGTTATTTTGAACTTCGTACAGTCCAGTCAGTTCTACACCACCCCATCTGCTGGTGAATAAACCTTCAATCGCCGTATTGTGGCTGGTGAAATGTTTAATGGTCAATCCATTGTAGAATCCGCCACGAATACCGATTCCGGTATTGTAATTCTGTGAAAAACCGGTAGTAGCCAGGCATAGGAGAACGAAAAGAGTAATGATTTTTGTTTTCATTTTTTTAATTGTTTAGTAATGAATTGAGTCGAAGGCGACGGAAAACAGATGGTGTCAGACCGGTGCTTCTTTTAAATTGATTGGACAAATGGCCTACACTGCTGTACTGCAGTTGATAGGAAATTTCACTGACGGATACTTCCATATTGAGGAGCAATTTCTTGACGCGTTCAATCCGTTGTTCAATGAAGTATTTTTCTATGGTGATACCCTCTTTTTCTGAAAATAAGTGGCTAAGGGTCGTATAATCGTAATTGACATTCTTCCGAATGTAATCAGAAAAATTCACCTTTGAGATATCTTCCTGATTGTCAATATAATGACATACGGCAGATTTGATTTTATCGATGAGGCGAATGTCCTTATTTTCGAGAAACTCAAAACCGACACTGTTCAACATTTTTGAAAGCGAGAAATGATCTTCCTGGGTGAGTTCTTCTTTCAACTCTACTTTGCCTAATTCAACTTGATAATTGGAAAGTCCCAGTTTGTTTAGCTGGTTTTTTACAAAAGCGATGCAACGGTCGCTTTCCATGTTTTTTATCTGGAGTATCATGATTCTAATTGTTACGTAAATCGGATGAAATAAAGGTAGTGGAGGTGTGCTTTCAGAATGTTACATGTTTCTGTGTTTGTATTACATGATTCACACATCCACTAACTTTAAAGGAATTTACGTCAAATTCTCTGGCCTCTGATGAGTCTCAGTATTACTGCTATTATAGCAATAACCAACAAAATATGAATGATACTTCCCAATCCATACGCAAAGAACCCGATGGCCCAAGCTATCACCAATATGACAGCGATGAAATACAATAAATTTCCCATGATTTTTGTTTTTTTTATATTTATATTGAAGTTAAGTAAGTGTTTATATAGTGTGTTAAAGGTCGCTTTTTTTGCTTTTGATATCTTACACTTTATAATTTAATAGTTACATCTTTCACACTTCAACTAATGAAAGATTACGGAATATAGGTCACCACTCCCTTTCCCCTTGCTTCTGTTTGATTTGAAATAACCCTGTTTTATGTGATCATCTGCTGTAAGTGCAAAATCGTCGTATTGTGAATTAAGTGGGTATCCGGCATTGTATACTTTGCCGAAACCAGAAAAGTTGATGGCGTAAATAAAAATATCCAAGCCTCCTAAACCATATCGTCCGTTCGAGGAGAAAAACAGTATTTGACCTTCTTCCTTGTAAAAAGGATACAGTTCATCCCCTTCTGTATTGACTTTATCACCCAGGTTTTCGGGTTTTCCCCATGAGCCATCTTTCTTTCGAGAAATACGGTAAATATCTGATTTGCCATAGCCTCCTGGCATATCACTGTCAAAATAGAGGATTTTTCTGTCGGGAGTTAAATAAGGATGCTTGATGGCGTAGCTTTTAGAAAGTACTGCAATTGATCTGTCTTTGAGTATTCCCGACTGATCGATTTGCTTTTTAATTTTCAGGCTTTTGATGAATTTCAAAGGAGCAATCGTATAATTTCCGTTATCAAGCATCAGAAACTTCAAATCGGATCGATATTCTTTGTAATCGAGGGTTCGTAAGTCATTGGGCCTGAGTTCAGCAAACTTGTTCATCCATTTATCGGATTCTTCATACTTGCCCTTGGTCTTTAACTCCATGTAGTATTTGAAATACGTTTCGGGAGAGGTGTCACCAATGCTGCGCTCTTGCGCAAAAAGATTCACGCAGATTCCGAAACATAGTATGATTGTTAATAACTTGTTCATGTTGCGTATTTTAATGCAAGAGGCTGCTCATTTGCATGCAAGCAGCCTCTATACTTTATTCTTAAGAATTATCGCTTATTCCCCTTGTCGGATTTTTGATCTTCCTTGTTTCGCTCGTTCGTGGATTTGTTCGCATTCCGTTGATTGGCGGGAGGCGAGCTTCTTTGATTGGTTACCGTTGTACTTCTCTGATTTGTAACAGTAGTGCTTCTTTGATTGTTTACAGGGGTACTTCTCTGATTGGTAACCGTCGTGCTCCTTTGATAGCTTTCAGGTGTACTCCTTTGATTGGTAACCGTCGTGCTTCTTTGGTTGCTTACAGGGGTACTCCTCTGATTGGTAACCGTCGTGCTTCTTTGGTTGCTGGCCGGCGTATTTCGTTGATTTACAGTAGGTGTGCTTTGATTCCTTTGTTGCACATTCCTGTTATTTGTTGTTTGGGTTTGGGTATTTCCAGCTTTCGGACGATAGATTCTTAATTCACTATTGCTCAAACTTTGTCCTGGCTTGTCATTGTCACGAACCATGACAGGATTGAATTTTTTTCCGGTCGACCTTTGTATATCATCTCTGGAAGGTCCTGAGATGTAATTTTTTTGTTGCCTGGAGTCATATACTTGTCTTCTGATTACTTGTGAATTTCTAAGTATTTCACCACGACTGTTGTCTCTGATGATGTAACTGCGAAGATTGGATCGGTTGAAATCCCGGTCTCTGACAAAAATCCAATGATCGTTCGGATTGTTGTATTGTCGACCAAAACTGATGTTGATGTTCAGACCTGAACCCATTGGTGCCCATCCGTAGTATCCATCGTAATACCTCCAACTCACCCAGGAAGGTCCCCAATCGTAACCAGGTATCCACATCCAACCATAACGGTTTTCATAATCCCATCGGCCATAATGAAAGGGGGCCCAACCCCAATTGTAATCGGATACCCAAGTCCAGCCATAGTTTGTGAGAATCCAATGTCCGTTTGTGGAATAGGGGACAAAATCGGATCCTGCATCGGGTAACCACACCTGACCCAATCCTGGATAGTCAATCCATTGACCATATGGGCTTAACTCATTGTAAAAAATCTCGTTATCTACATACCCCTCTTGAGCTGAGCATTTTTGCGTGCTTTGCAGTGATAGGAATATAAGAAGTAGGAATATCCCTGATAATTTGGTTAATAGTTTCATAATAGAATGATATTAAATGAACTAACTTATACTATTGATTCGCATTTCATCAAAAAAAGGCGTTTTTTTCTTTTCGACACAGGCGGCGGCATACAAATAAAGGGCTGCACTCCATGTTTGCCAGTCTTGCCCCATGGGCTCTCCATCCTGTGATTTAATCCATTCATTGAAGCCAAACGGAAGGTTTTTGTCATTCGACTTTCGAACACATTGAGTCAATGCCACTAATTTTTCTTCTGCCAATGAGAATCTCTTGGCAGCAACCAGGGCTGCGACATAGAATCCTGCTATAAATGGCCATATGCCGCCGTTGTGGTATTCACCCGGTTTGTTGAACAGCTCATAGCGCGGAAGCCAATCCGGATCAGCAGGTTGTATGAATGAAAAGAAATTGGGTGGAAGATCAAGTGCCAAATCGCCCTTGCGTTTCATCTCCGCACATTCTTCTTCGATCCAAGAAACCATTTCATCCGCACGTGTCGGTGAGGCAAGTCCGGACAATATTGCCAGGCAGTTTCCCAGCAAATCAAAGCGTTCACTGCTATGGATTTTGTAGGACCAGAAGGCATAATAGGGTTTGTGTTTTACGACCATGCCCTCGTGGACATGCTTGTGCAAGACACCACCTGTGACGGTGAATCGGTTCATGTCCTGACGCATTTTATCTGCCTTTTCATTGTATCCGAGGATGCGTAGATAGGAATAGACCAACGTGTTGACGTACAATCCATAGCCGGTCACCCATTGTTCATCACGCCAATCACTGGTAGGCTGTTGAGCAACTAAATTCCGGTCTGACGGACTTTGATACTCCATCCATGTCAGTGCTTTTTCGACGGCATCCTTTAGAAAATCGTTGTTTCCGATAACTTTTCTGAAAATGCCGGTTGCAAGTAAAAAAAGAGGCGTGGTATCACTAGCCCCGCGATCTTCCTTATCGTGGACCAAGGAAGGAATATGGCCGTGTTCCGTTTGGTTGGAGGCCAATGTTTCCAATGTTTTCTGAATACTATGTTTCAACAACTGATTGTCTGTAACGCCAATGCCCAATACAGAGAACATCAAATCTCTTGTATAGGGTTCGGGATAACCCCAACCAGCTGTGCGTGGTAATCCCTGAAAGGGCCCATGGGAGTTGTGAATCAGCACTTCCAACGCTGCTATCTTTGCATTTTCGATTTCAAGTCTGTCTTCGGTATGCATTTTATTTAAGTTTTATCGAATGTTCATTTTTTCGTTCATGATTTCAACAAATCGTTTGGCCACTACTCGGTAGTCAAAATTGGCCACGACGCGCTCTCTTCCAGCTTTACCCATCTTCTCACGCAGCTCGGCGTCGGTCATCAAGGTCATCATCGAATTGGCGATGTCGTGAACATTGGCACGATAATCCACCACTCGTGGAACCTTGAAAGTTACTTTATGCTGTGCTTCAAAACCGGATTCACTGCCCAAAATCACATCATTGACCACAATGCGTTGGGCAACATTGGCCAGAAATGCCGTTTCACCATCAATTAAAGTATCGAGCATGCCCATCGCCTTGATGCTGATGACGGGTTTTCCGCAGGCGCCAGCTTCAACTTGAGGCATTCCGAAACCTTCCAACCGGGACGGGGCGGCATAGATGTCGCAGGCGCCCATCAGATACGGCATGAATGCACGTGATATGGTGTTGGTGGCGTATGTGACCTTTTTTTCAATGCCCAAATGGTTGGCCATTTCCAAATCCTCCAGATTCTGAAGTCTGGTTCGTGGTTGTGGCCATACTTTACAGACATATTTGTAATCAGGTGCTTTTCGGTCTATAATGGCCAACGCCTGCATAACTTCTTGGGCACCTTTCGATGCGGCATCACCTCCGACAGTCAGAATCATCAACTGTTCGGGCGTTATACCCAGCGATTCGCGCACAGCCAATATTTTCGGGTCATCTTTTGGGAAGGGCTTGAA
>Ga0302293_10001296_pt1 | contig 12501 bp, 10 predicted proteins | sample III_Fen_N2_2_FD_198758 | JGI IMG/M metagenome (GOLD analysis project Ga0302293, IMG submission 198758) | Peat permafrost microbial communities from Stordalen Mire near Abisko, Sweden - III_Fen_N2_2 | ecosystem: Environmental > Terrestrial > Soil > Wetlands > Permafrost | place: Sweden: Abisko... | reverse complement strand
CGACTGAATTTCCGGGATTGATAAACCTTCCACCTTTGCCGGTCGAAACCGCTGATCCGGTTGAAGAAGACTTGCTCATTGGATAGTATCGGGGTGGGGTTGAAATTTCACCTTGAGTATACCTTGTGTATACCTTGAGTATACCTTGTGTGTACCTTGTGTGTTCATGAACACATAAGATATACTTATCCTAATCCCAATGTATACATAAAGTATACATAAACAACAACTTTGTTATAGACCGTTAGGGAAACGAACCCTGCTCAATCCTATACATCCCTGGGACAGAAAGGAAAGTTGTACTGTAAGTTGATTTTATGCAAAGCGTAACAATCAGAATATCCATAGATTCATGCATAAAAGCCGAATTAGATGTTGTCCTGAGTAGATCGCGGGCAAAACGATTACGGGTTGATTTCATATCCCTGTTGATAAAAAAGTTCGTAAAAAGGGTAAGAAAAACCTTAAAAAAGTTGGTTATTTCAAAAGTTTTTCGTTTACTTTAAAGTCTTAAACGATCATTTAGCATGGATGTTAAGAGAAAAGGGCTGTTCCTATTATCAATTTCAGATAGTGAATATTTTAATGACAGTCAGGGAAAGATTGAGTTGGTAGGATGTCCTCAGTTAGGAGAAGATTGCAAAAAGCATATTTCACAGATTAATAAAAGTTTTCTGTCATCGGACAGGTTTTGGCGTGATAAAGATTATCCGCAGGCAATTGATGAGTTAAAGAGTGCCTTCTATACCTCCAACAAGTTTATGGATACTTCCTGCACCTCCTGTTTGGAGCTTTTTCATGCCACCATCATACGGTCATTGGAAAACATCCACCAGGACCTGTACAGAATGTCAACCGGATTGTTCAGCAGGAAACGCTACCAATCCAGCTATGAATTGGCCACAGGTGTACTCGAGGAATTTAAAAAAGCAACTTAAAGATAAGTCAATTCAGCGTTCCATCACTTTCTTCCCAATTGGGGTGATCTCAATGTATTATCCTGAATTTCATTTTGCCGAAGACTTTCGCACTACCAGTTTGGTATTCAAAACAACCTGAATGGGTTTTGCATCCGGGTTTTCAATGCGGTTAAAGAACAGCCGGGCCGCCTCCTGTCCGATTTCAAAGGTGGGATGTGTAATGGATGTCAGGGCCGGTTCGACCACAGTGGAATGAAATTCATCGGTAAAACCCACCAGCGCCACCTCTTCAGGAATCTTCAGCCCATGGCGTTTAATCTCTTTCATGGCGGCAAAAGCTACCGTATCGTTGATACCGAAAATGGCGTCGGGCCGTTTCACTAAACCAAGTAGTCGGGCCGTGGCCTTAGTGGCGCCTTCGGAACTCATGTTGCATTTGACCAGTAGTTCAGGATCGAAGTCCAGTCCGCAGCTTTTCAATCCGGAGAGATATCCGCGGGTACGTTCCTGTGAAATATTCAGGTGATCGGGGCCTGCGATATAGGCAATTCTGCGGAATCCGTTCTTGTAAAAATGCCGGGTAATCTTTCGGGCGGCATCCACATTGTCGACCACTACTGAAGGAACTTCATCGGTGCGGCACACTCTGTCGAAAAATACCAATGGAATATTGTTACTGATCAGCCGGTCGAAATGCCCATAGCTCTTTGTTTCCTGGCTCAGACAGACAATCAGGCCTTCAACCCTTGTTTTCAAAAGGTTCTCGACCGAATTGATTTCTTTCTGAAGACTTTCGCTCGAAGAGGCAATCAGAATGTAATAGCCTTTTTCTTCGGCCACCTGTTCGATGCCGGAAATGATCGACGAATAGAAATGGGTAACCAGATCAGGAATAATGACCCCGATCATCCGCGTGGCCTGTTTGAGTAAACCCATGGCCAGAGGATTCGGCGTGTAATTCATTTCCGCAGCCAGTTTCTTTATCTTCAGGGTCATCGCCGGGCTAATGTCTGGATGGTTGTTGAGCGCCCTCGAAACCGTTGAAATCGAAACCCCGATTTCGCGTGCCAGATCTTTTAACGAAACATGACTTTTGCCCTTTTCCATGGTATTCAATCAAAGCTAGTGACTTTACAAAGTTAACAGATTATTCAAAACAGACATAGGATCAGGAATCAGGATAAAGGAAAGGGTGATGGGGAGATAGGGAGAAGGAGTGAAAAGGAGAAAAGGAGGAGGGTTGAAGGTGTGAAGGCCAGAAAAAAAGAGCCACAATATAGTTTATCGGGCAAACCTTATATTTTGTTTTTTAACCTTAGTAGAGATGATCAATCCCTGAAACCACGACCTTATTAACCTTATCAGAAAGAGGAAAAGAAAAATCGGAGTGTCATCCTGTCCCGATGTATATCGGGATCAGGATCCCTTCCTAAAAAGGGGGTGCAGAAACAAGTTTGGCATAACGGGAAAGTGGAATGTGAAAATGTTCCAGAACATATTTTATCAGCGCAAACCTTTGCGGTAACCTTTGCGGGATTAGTTGATAATGAAGGCCTTGCAGGTAGTTTTTTTTATGCCAATCTTTGCACATGGAAATTAAAGATTTCTGCAGGAACAAGATCCTGAGAATGGCCGGAAGCAGTTCATTCACAAGGGATCAAGCCAAAAGAAATAAACAAGTATTTAAATTATATAGCATGAAAAAAATTGTAGTAGCCGGAGCCGGTGGATTCATCGGTGGCCATCTGGTCAGAAAGTTAAAGGACCTGGGTAATGATGTACGTGGAGTGGATAAAAAACCAATGAATCAATGGTATCAGGTTCATGAGGATGTCGATAACCTGGTCCTTGATTTAACGATTAAGGAAAATTGTTACACTGCACTGAACGGATATCAGCAGGTTTTTAACCTGGCCGCCGACATGGGCGGTATGGGATTCATCGAAAATCACAAAGCGGAGTGTATGCTGAGCGTGCTGATCAACACCCATTTACTGATGGCCGCCAAGGACCTGGGGATCGAACGTTTCTTCTATGCCTCCTCTGCCTGTGTTTACAACGGTGACAAACAGAAAGAGACCGATAATCCGGGTCTGAAAGAATCGGATGCTTATCCAGCCCAGGCCGAAGACGGCTACGGATGGGAAAAACTGTTCTCAGAAAGGATGTGCCGTCATTTCCGCGAAGATTACGGAATCAACACCCGGGTAGCCCGTTTTCACAATGTATACGGACCCCACGGAACCTGGGACGGTGGTCGTGAAAAAGCGCCTGCTGCCATGTGCCGCAAAGTGCTGGAGGCGGAATTGTACGGTAAAGACGAAATCAACATCTGGGGTGATGGCGAACAAACCCGCAGCTTTATGTACATCACCGATTGCGTGGAAGGTATTCTGAAAATCATGTACAGCGACATCATCGAACCACTCAATCTTGGAAGCAGTGAAATGGTTTCGATAAACGAACTGGTTGATATCGTTGAGAAAATCGGGGACATCAAACTAAAACGCACTTATGATTTGGATGCTCCTAAAGGTGTTCGCGGACGGAACAGCGACAATACACTGATCTTGGAACTGATGAACTGGGAACCTAAACTTCCGCTGGCCGTGGGGATGAAAGAAACTTACGACTGGATCAGGACACAAATGGTTACCGGGGGAGTGAAGTAGGAAGACAGAAGACCGGAGAACGAAGACGGGAGAAAGGTGAGAAGGTGAGAAAAAAGATGTACCGGTAAGGTATTTCAGGGAATCCTTATGTTTTGTTAATTAACCTTAGTAGGATGAATGATGATAAAATAGTATTGGTTAGCGGATGCTATGACCTGCTGCATGCGGGTCATGTGGCCTTTTTCAAAACCGCATCGCAATACGGGAAGTTGTATGTGAGCATCGGGCAGGATGAGAATATCTTCAGGCTGAAAGGAAAAAAACCCTATTTCTCGCAGGATGAAAGGGTTTATATGGTTGGCGCGCTAAAATATGTTACTGAAGCATTTGTTTCTACCGGCTTCGGTATTCTTGATTTCGAAGAAGATATGAAGCGCCTTAAACCTGACTTCCTGGTGGTTAATACCGATGGTTATACCGAAGGTAAAAAACGTATATGTCAGGAAAACAATGTGGAACTGATTGTTCTGGAGCGTATACCGGAAGAAGGACTTCCTGAGCGTTCAAGTTCACAGTCGAAGAAAGATCTGCGTTTTCCATACCGTTTATGCCTTGCCGGTGGATGGATGGATCAGCCCTGGGTTTCAGAAGTTCACCGTGGATCTTGTGTGGTGGTACAGATCTGGCCGGATATTGAGTTCAACGATCGTTCGGGGATGGCTACCAGTTCACGCAAGATTGCTGAGGAATTGTGGGGAGGAAAGATGCCTGAAGGAGACCAGGTGCGCAATGCACAGTTGCTCTTTGGTGCTGAGAATCCACCGGGATGCGAATATGTTTCAGGTTCGCAGGACCAACTGGGTATATTGATGCCCGGTGCAAACCGATTGGACTACGACGGTAAGTACTGGCCCTGTAATATCGAATCGACCATTGATCCGGCAACCTGTGACTGGCTTTCACGTGTACTGCACCTCATTCCGCTGGCTCCTCGTCCTGATGGCTATAACCCATTGATCGAGAAACACCTGACGGTTAAAAATGTAAAAATGCTTGGTGATGCAGGCGACCTTTGCTGGGAAGGAATCGTTGAACGGGATGTGAACAAACTGGGTGAAGGCTTGAAACAGACTTTTCTTTCCTGGAAACTGATGTTACCATTCACTGTTCCTGACTGGGTTTCAGAGGAAATGGAGACCAACTGGTTCCCAAATTATCCCGGTGCAATACCTTCAGGAAGCGGTGGCGGTTATGTGATCGTGGCTTCGGAAAAGGAAATACCGGGAGCACTGAAGATCAATGTAAAATATTAAAGCAGTTAAAAGTTTCAAGTTCAAAGTTTAAGGTTAAGGTTAAGATACAGGAGGATTTTATTTATTGAATAATTCAGAGCATTTAGAGCAGTTAACTTTTAACTTTACACGTTAATCATGAAACTTTGAACTTGAAACTTTAAACTTGAAACTTTCCCCTATGAGCAATACATACTGTCTGATTATGGCTGGAGGAGCCGGAACACGTTTCTGGCCCAGAAGCCGGGTGAAGAAACCAAAGCAATACCTCAGCCTTTTTGGTGATCAGTCTTTGATTCAGGAATCGGTGAAGCGGTTTGCCAATTTCATTCCTGAAGAGGCCATCTTTGTGGTTTCAGCTAAAAGTCAACAGGAGGTCCTGGAATCTCAAACGGGAAATTTGCCTAAAGCAAACCTGATCTTCGAGCCCGTAGGTAAAAACACGCTTCCGGCCATTGGCCTGGCAGCACTGTTAATTGCCGATAAAGATCCTGATGGAGTGATGATTGTTTCACCTTCAGACCACCTCATACAGAATGATGAACTTTTCAGGCAATGTATTGAGTCGGCGGTGTTGATAGCAGAAAAGAAAGAAGGTATTGTCACCATAGGAATCACTCCTAAATTTCCGGCCACGGGATATGGATATGTGCAAACAGGTGAAGAAGTTCAGATTGGCCAGAGCATTAAATCGTATACCGTTCAGAAATTTGTGGAGAAGCCCAATGTGGATGTAGCAACAGGGTATCTGCAAAGCGGAGGATTCTTCTGGAACAGTGGAATCTTTGTTTTCAAAGTATCCGTCTTTCTGGATGCCGTAAAGACACATGCTCCTGAATTGTATGCCGACTTAATGCGCATTAAGGAACACATTGGAATTGAAAGTTATGAAGAAGCCCTTGACAGGATCTACAGAGAAGTAAAATCCATTTCAATTGACTACGGAATACTTGAAAAGGCAAATAACGTATTCCTCGTACAGGGTGATTTTGTCTGGAATGATCTGGGTAGCTGGGAAGAGGTTTATAAATACAATGCAAAGGATGAAAACCAGAATGTACAGGCAGGGGAAGTCATCTTTATCGACACGAAAAACTCCTATGTCTATGCTCCGGATAGCCTGGTGGCTATTGTTGGACTGGAGGATGTGATTGTCGTACAGGAGGGTAATACAATCCTGGTCTGCAAACGTGATCAGGCGGAAGAGATCAAGGCCGTTGTGGGCGAGATCACGGAGCGGAAACTGGATCAGTACCTGTAAAGAGGAAAAAGGAAATGAAATATCCAATATCGAATATCCAATATCGAATATGGAAATAGAAATAAGGGAAAAGGGAAAGTTGAGCGTGAGAAAAAGGAAAGTTATATATCAGAATGATTAGACAAAAAGGGTTTGTGCGCTATACCTTCAAAAATGGAGGCCATCCGTAAAATCCATAATTAGTGTAATTCGTTTTAATTCGTGTAATCTAAAAACAATGAAAACTAAACTATTCAAACGTATCGGACTGATTAGCTTGTTTACAATGGCTGCAGTTCTGTCTTCTTCGGCACAAGTGAAGAAAAGTCATCAAGCCGAAGGACCATTCAAGCCGACCGATGAGTCGTTCAAACAGTATCAGTATCCAGAATGGTTTCGTGATGCCAAGTTTGGCATCTGGGCGCATTGGGGACCACAGGCAGTGCCGCGTCAGGGTGACTGGTATGCCAAGAAATTGTATATGAATCAATCCTGGGATTGGAGTAAAAATGCTTTCAGCGATAAACCCGATGAGGATTACACATACCATGTTGCGCATTACGGCCATCCATCGAAATTCGGGTACAAGGATATTATTCCATTGTGGAAAGCTGAAAAGTGGGATCCGACGAAGCTGATGGCTCTGTATAAAAGAGTAGGCGCCAAATATTTTGTGAGCATGGGAACCCACCATGATGACTTCTTCCTGTGGGATTCGAAAATACATCGCTGGAATGCCGTGAAGATGGGCCCTAAAAAGGATGTAGTTGGGTTGTGGCAAAAAGCAGCCAAAAAAGAAGGCCTGCGATTTGGAGTATCTGAACATCTGGGAGCTAGTTATACCTGGTTTCAGGCTGCCCGCGGAGCCGACAAAACAGGTCCGATGGCCGGAGTACCTTATGATGGCAATGACGAACAATATGCCGATTTATATCACCCCAAGGCGGCTGCCAACGATACCGGCTGGTTAACCAACAGTCCGGAGAATCAGAAAAACTGGCTGGCCTGCATCACCGAACTGATCGATATGTATCATCCTGATTTGCTCTATTCCGACAGCGGAATGCCCTTCGGCGATGTCGGACGAACCATGATCTCACACTTGTACAATTCAGACATGGCTAAGAATGGCGGTAAACTAGAAGCTGTATACAATTGCAAACAACCTTCGAAAGGGATGTGGGTACAGGATGTTGAACGCGGTGCACTGGATTCGATCAGTCCATACCCATGGCAAACCGACACCTCTATCGGAGACTGGTTTTATCGTACAGGTCAGAAATACATGACTGGTACAGAGGTGATTCAGATGCTGGTTGACATTGTAAGTAAAAACGGAAACTTACTCCTCAATGTGGTGCAGACTCCCGAAGGAGACCTTGAACCTGATGTGATGACTATCCTGAATGAGATTGCCGGCTGGACACCTGCAAATAGCGAAGGTATTTATGGAACGCGTCCATGGAAAGTCTATGGTGAAGGACCTACAACTGCTAAAAGCCAGGAAAAAGGACAATTCGGAGGAGTGAAGGATGTCAGGGCTTATGGAGCTAATGATATTCGATTTACAACGAAAGGAGAAGCTCTTTACGCGTTTTGCATGACTAAGCCAATCGGAGAAGTTAAGATTACTTCCCTGGGTAAAAAATCGAAGTTAAACAGTAAGGCTATAGCCTCAGTTCAAATGCTGGGAAGCAATGAAAAACTTGTCTGGCATCAGAATGAAGATGGTCTGGTGATTAATAAACCAACCACTTTGCCTGATTGGCAAGTGGTAACCTTTAAGGTTGAGTTCAAAAAATAATCTATTAAAGGGAAGGCCCGGCTTTCAATTTTAATGGATAATATTCATTGGGTTTTGGGAAATCTTTTCAGAAAAGGTTTCCCAAAACTATTTTAGTATTCTAAGAGATATTAAATGTGGTCTGTAAATCATTCCAGACTTTCCAACAACAGTATACGCTCAAGAATCAGTGAGAAGGATCCCATCAATGCAGCATTCTCACCAAAGCCTGCAGTAACAATTGGAACAGAGCGGGAAACACCACTCAAAGCATAATTCATAACCTCCTTGCGAATCTTATCAATCATCACTTCTCCATTCTGAACAAGACCTCCTGACAACACAATACATTCGGTATTGAACAGCTTAATCAAGGTATCGATTCCAATACTAAGATATCCTGCAACCCTGTCTACTATTTCATTGGCCAGAGCATCACCTTTCCTTGCAGCTTCAAAGACCACTTTGGCGTCAATATCATCTGATTCGAGTGAATGCAGTATACTATTGCTATCCGACCTGGCAAGTTCCCTTGCAATATCAGCCAATCCATAGCCTGAAGCAAGTGCCTCCAACGTTCCGCATATTCCTTCAAGACCTTTACGTGTGCTGTGTTTATCAACGACGATATGCCCGATCTCACCCGATATTCCATCGACACCGCCAAAGAGTTTGCCGTCGATGATGATTCCTGATCCGATACCATAACCAAGGTTGATGCAAATAAAATTTCGGTAATCTTTTCCTACTCCATAAAGCAATTCGCCCAGGGCAATTAAATGGGTCACATTTCCTAATGCAATGTTTAAATTCGTATACCTGGCAAGCGCCTCCTGAATGTTCACATTCTTCCAGCCAAAAATCGGGGAATATTCAACTATACTTGTATTTTTATTGACCATTCCACAAACGGCAATACCAATTCCCCAAAGGGACAGTGATTTCTGTCGGGCACGCTCACAAAGTTTGATGATCAGTTCACCTACCTGTTCCATTACCCCATCGAATCCCTTTTTTAGGTTCGTAGGTACATGTATTTCAAAGATAAATTCGCCATCCAGGTTTGAAAGAGCCGAGCGTATATAGGTGGCTCCCAGATCAATGCCTATTACATAGTTTTCTTTTGAATGAAAGCGAATCAATTGTGGGGGCCGTCCCCCGGCGGAGGAACCAATTCCGTCAGTTTGTATCAGATTTAGCTGAACAAGACTTTCTACAATCCTTGTGACAGTTGGTGCACTTAATCCTGATAATCGTATAATATCTGCCCGGGTAATCTCCTTTTCATTCCTAATCAGCTGAAGTACTTTTATTTTATTCAGATTGCCCTGAAAATCGGAGTTCTCGATTTGAATCCTCTCTTTTACCATCTTATTTACTCGACTTTGTAAAACATTTTCCTGTCGCTAAACTACATATAAAAGAACACATCATCAAATGACTATTTAAAATATAATTACAAAGAAGTGATGTATAAACAGTATTTTTATTACTTTTGGAAAGTAGTGAAATAAAGTGTCCTTTTTAAATCTACCTATGAATACAAAAAACAACTTTACTGTTTTATCCTTTGGGATTATCTTATTAGGATTTGGAATGCACGGAGCATGCCAATCCACCCAAAAAGCAAACAATTATCTGGGGAAGCCATACGTTGACTCGGTATACAAGGGAGGAGCCCAAACCATACCCGGTAAACTTCAATGCGAATATTATGACCTGGGTGGCGAAGGAATTGCCTTTCATGATACCGATACAATCAACTCAGGCAGTGGCGGACTGAATCCTGCCGATGGCACTTACCTGAATGAATTCAGAATGCACGAACCGGTTGATATATCCTATACAAAGTTTCGGGATCCTGCCATCGACAACAACCCCTACAACTTTGTGGAGCCCATAAAAGACCAGCTGTATGTGGGATGGACCAAGCCGGGCGAATGGACCAAATATACAGTCAATGTGACCAAAGCCGGAACATATGAACTGGGAATCATGTACACCTCGAACAAGAACGGAAAGATCTCCATCTCGGTGAATGATAAAGATGCCACTGGTCCCTTATTAATCACCTCAACGGCAGTGCCTGCTGAGCCGGTGGCCTGGAGACAATGGCACCATTGGAACTATCTCAAACAGATTGCCAGGATTGATTTGAAAGAAGGAATACAAACGATCACGCTTCATACCGTTGATCTAGGGGATATGAACTACGACTATATTAACTTTGAATTAGTAAAATAATAAACCATCCAACTTTAAAATACATCCGATGAATCAAGAAGAAAGATTTCAAAAACTACCCAACAGGATCAAAGGAATCCTGAGTTTTCTGAAGAAAATGAGAGTTCCGGGGAAAATCATTTACATCCTTATTTCAGTGCTGGCTACCATCTGGTTCCTGATCAGGGTTATTCCCAAACCCTCCAGGGCATTGTACCCCTGTATGCAGGTAGCAGCCCCAATCATGTCAAGTTTTGTCATTTGGATTCTTGCAGTTACGGGTGCGGCCTTTGCATTCAGGAAGGCAAAGCATAAAATCATTGAGGCCAGATATATTGCTGCGGGACTTTTCCTGATTCTCGGGATTGGCTTCACCTCTGTCTTTATGGCCCGCTCATCCAAAGAAACAAAAGCTGCCAGTCTTGATATCTGGTATAAACCCAACATTCCTCTTGGCGTTGCAAAAGGCATGTTTCCCGGCAGAGTGGCCTGGGGACATAATCCAAAGATTGCTTCCTGGGACGGGAAAACAGGTTTCTGGTGGGAAGACCGCTTCAATAATCAGCAAGAAACCGACAAGCTTCTTTCTCAAACCTTGTTTAGCTTAACCAACATTAAGAATGAGAAAAATTCATGGGATGCCCTGTTTCGCTTTTTCAACAAGACTAAACATAATGTGGAGGCAGGATATCAGGCCGGTCAAAAGATAGCCATTAAGGTGAACCTGAATAACACTCATGCACATGCCAATACGAATGAAATTAATGCCAATCCACAATTGATACTTTCACTGTTGAAGAGTCTGGTCAATGAAGCCGGAATTGCACAGGAGAACATTACGATAACCGACCCAAGCAGGTTTATTACCGACAACGTATATGACAAATGCCATACGGCATTCTCTAAGGTACATTACGTTGATCACAACGGGGGAGATGGCCGTGAACAATCCACTTTTGTTGCAAATGCCATACCTTTCTCTGTCGATAATGGTAAGGTAGCCACCGGAATTGCAACTTGTGTAGTCAATGCAGATTACATTATCGATATGGCCCTTTTGAAAGGTCATGTCAGCCAGGGAGTGACCCTTTGCGCAAAGAACTTTTTTGGATGTACCAGCATCGAAGATGACTGGCACAAGAATGCCCACTCCGAAGGGTTTAGCCAAAACCGCGAAGGCAAGCGTATCTATTCTGTTTACCCTGATTATATGGGACATAAAGACCTTGGCGGAAAAACCATGTTGTTCTTAGTCGATGGCATTTACAGCAATAAATTTGTTGACCAGGTACCTGCCTTTAAATGGGCATTGGCTCCATTCAACAACAACTGGCCATGCAGTTTATTTGCGTCACAGGATGGCGTTGCCATTGATGCTGTCGGACTGGATTTTGCCATTACCGAATGGCCCGATGCGCCGGATATGAAATACAGTGATTATTACCTGGAGGAAATGGCTTTGGCTAACAATCCGCCTTCGGGAACAGTTTATGATCCTGAAAAGGATGGTACAAGACTGACCAGCCTTGGTGTTACTGAACATTGGAACAATTCGATAGACAAGAAATACAGCCGTAACTTAAAAACCGGCAAGGGCATAGAACTGGTATATTCGAAGGTGATAAACTAGTTTCCTTTTAAAACAAAATGATAAGTCGTAAAACACTTCTTGTATTATTGTTACTGACAGGTATTCTGTCAGTAACATCCTTCTGCTCTGCTCAAATAAAGCGGGTTGTTGTATGGGACGGAGAAACTGCAACAAAGGGTGCAGGTTGGGTAACCTCGAATGGTATTTGTAAGTTGATTACTCAAACCAGAGAAGCACATGGTGGCCAGACTGCCGTACAGTTCACCTTCAGCAGCAATAAAGTAGCTTCGGAAGCTGATTGGGTTGGCGCAGGATGGAACTGGCTAAACTGGAATATCGGGCCTTATGGAACAGATATCACATCCATGAACAACTTTACGTTCTGGCTTAAAACAGAAGGTAAAGTGGCAGAAATGCAGTTCAACCTGTTGTGTAATGGAGCCCCGGCATTCGATATGCCCGAACATCATACTGAAAAAGTGATGGTTTCAAAGTATTGTCCGAAATGGAATGATGGCGCATGGCACAAGGTAGTCGTTCCGCTGATTGATTTGAAACAGCCAAAAGGATTTGATCCGATTCATGTAACTGAGATGCAGTTTTTCAATACAGGAAACGGTGATGGAAGCTTCTTTCTGGATGATCTGGCTTTCGGGGATTAAACTTCGAATCCGATGAAATAAATTCATGATGTCGGATTATCCATGTAAAAGAATATCGGGTTGTAGTTAATTTAAACATTTTAAAACTGTTGAGCATGTTAAATAAGTTATTTGTTCCAGGACTGATTATATTGTTAGGATTATTTTCGTCATCTACTATTCAGAAAAAAGAAAAAGT
>Ga0302293_10001294_pt1 | contig 12506 bp, 11 predicted proteins | sample III_Fen_N2_2_FD_198758 | JGI IMG/M metagenome (GOLD analysis project Ga0302293, IMG submission 198758) | Peat permafrost microbial communities from Stordalen Mire near Abisko, Sweden - III_Fen_N2_2 | ecosystem: Environmental > Terrestrial > Soil > Wetlands > Permafrost | place: Sweden: Abisko... | reverse complement strand
AGGGCGAGGGAACGGTAACCGTAGAAATGCAGTTTATGGCCGATTTGGTGCTGGAGTGTGAGCACTGCCATGGCAAGCGTTTCAAGCAAGACCTGTTGGAAGTACAATACAAAGGTGTGAACATCCACGATGTATTGGAAATGACGGTGAATCAGGCTATCGAATTCTTTACCGAACATACCGGTCATACCGAAAAGAAAATAGTAAAACGCATGAAACCGCTGCAAGATGTGGGCGTGGGCTATGTCAAGCTTGGACAATCGTCCAGCACCCTTTCGGGTGGTGAGAGTCAGCGCGTAAAACTGGCATCATTCCTTGCCAACGAAAAACCGGAGCCAACCATCTTTGTGTTCGACGAACCGACTACCGGGCTTCATTTTCATGATATAAAAACACTGATGAAAGCCTTCGATGCACTTATTGCCAAAGGTCACACGGTTATTATTATCGAGCATAATCTGGAGGTAATAAAATGCGCCGACCACATTATCGATATTGGTCCTGAGGGAGGAAATAAAGGTGGGAATTTGGTATTTGAGGGTACTCCCGAAGAAATTCTAAAATGCAAGGACTCGTATACCGGAAAGTTTTTGAAGGATAAAATGTAAGGATAAAAATAATAAAGGTGCGTTTCAAAATGCACCTTTATTGTGTAGACTTGTACCATATTGTAAATTCATTGGTTGTTTTCACATCATCCAATAACCTCTGGCAGTTTACATAATCACTCTCCATTGTCAACAGAAAAGACAAGTTCGAATTCTCATTTCTATTTTAGTTGTTATCGAAAAAGAAAACAGAAAAACCACACCAACACATTTTTAGACCCTGCAAATTGATTATATGTATTTTACAAACAGCAGTAATTAGTATTCTTATTTTATTAACATCCGTATAAATTATCAACTGTTTACTGTTTGAGTATTTTCTTACTAAAGTTATAAGTCGGATTATTGAAAATAAATTGTACGGTTAATAACCCTGGCAAACAACTTGGTAAATCAAAATTCAGATTATATGAACTTACAGTATCAATCGAATAAATTAAGTTACCCATATAATCGTAAATCCGTATTACTAAATTATTGATTGGAATTTCAGGTGCAAACGCAATATTCATAATACCTGTTGTTGGATTAGGAAACACTGTAATTTTTACATTTAAAACAGAATCAACACTTGCTGTATTCACTTGGGGTGGTATTGTGCTACAGTCAAAGTAATTATAATTAATACTATAATTAGGCATTTCTGTGTAATTACTACAATCATAGGTTTTCTGAATAGAGGTATTAGCTGGGTCTGGAATCACACCTGTAGCTAATTGACGAGGAATAAATTGTATAGGATTTTGACACATTAAATCAATATAGCCTATTGATGCAGAAAATAGCCCACCTGTTTCAACCGTAAATCCCGATTTAAGTTCAATTGTTTGACCTGCCACTAACGTAGTTGAACCACCAGTATTTACAGTAAATGCACCATCATTCGTCATTGTATATTTTGCTGTTATATTATATTGTTCGTTATTATTCACAATTTGATTTGCAGGAATAATAAAATTTTCAGCACTAAAAACGTACTTCTGGTGTGGTGCCTCGTTTGCAAGTACATGACTCATGATAAATTGTTCAGCCTCCGGTTGTAGACTATAATGATCATTATTCGTTGAATTGCTAGCATAGATATAATCAAAATTTGTATAACATTGAGAGCTATTCAAGTTGAATGGCTCATCTATTCCAATATTCAAATCGAGAGCACTTGTAGTAGGAATAAAACAAGTTCTATTTACTGAAGTAACTGGTACACCCAATGAACTCTCAAGTCCATTCTTCATTAGATTCATATAGTTTGCAGAATATGACCCCGGTGCAATGTCGTAGGACAAGTTCCTCGATGAGAATGTTTGTTGACCCGAACCTCCCATTAACAACTTTACTCCTGTATTACCTATAGGATGTTTCATCATCGAATAAAGTATAAATTTCTCCAAAGGTTGACTTCCATCAAAACCAGCTCTAACGGTTGCGGCAATCTGATCAGGAGCCCAAGGAAGAGCGGGAGGACAAGTATTAAAGATTAATTGAAAAATGTTACATGTTTGAGGTCCCAGCCCATTGTCTTTTGTATAATCAAAATCTAATATTATATCTCCAGCTTTAATGGCAACATCACTGTTTTCATATCGCTGTGTCATACCATTAAAATTACCATTCGAAGTCGCAATTTTAATGGGTGTTGTTGGATAGCCATTCGTGAATGGATTCAAATTATATAATTCAGAAAAGAAGCTGACACTTTCATCAGAAGGTCTTGCAACACCATCTTTTGAGTTAATATAATGATATATCAACATTTGACTTGTTGCAGGAAAATCATTATATATTGTTGTAAATAGTAAACTTGTAGCTATTGATGCTATTCCTCCTCCCTGACTTTTAATATTTTGGACTAACTCTTGTAAACCTAATGGAAGATTTGCTCCTTTTTGTGGTGCATCGTGTGATACAAAAAGCCGGGTATGATGATTCTGTCCATTAGCTTCCATCCATGTCAAAGCATATCTTGCCACTAACCCACCCATACTATAACCCATTACCACATAATTATCTTCAGAAAGAGAATTATTGCTGTAAATATCTTTCAGTAATTGCACCAGCAGCATTGCATTGTCTTGGATCTTAATGGTAGAATTATCAAAATCAAGAATTACAACATCATAGCCATTGTTGTAAAGGTTGTAGATAAGTGCATTTGATAAGTTCGACGCACTATTATTAAAAAGATCAATGTGCTGTTGAAAGTACTGACTATTCGCAAAGTCAATACCTTCAACAATTATGTATGGCTTAATAATGGTTGAGTGATTTTTTCCAAGTATTGTTAAGTATTTTCCATTTATAGTTTTACCATTGCTTGTTGTTGAAACAGTATTTATCTGTCGTGCCGAATAATTACTGTCAATCCCCCAGATAAAAGTGCTTAATGTTGTAGTTTGCGAAAACCCATAAAAACTATTGCACAAGAAGATGATCAGAATGAATTTATAATATCCTTGTAATTTCATGTTGAGTATTTTTAAGTTTTAAGAATCCGTATTTGCTCGAATAAATAACGATTACCTTTTCTATGGAAGAAGTGTCATAGAATTTAACGACTAGACAATCGTCAATGTGAATGTTATTCAATGTGAAGGCTTCTCTGGAAGCAATAAAATAAGTGTTATTTTGTGACACAACGCCACTCTTATACAAGTAGACATCATATTCAGGACTAGTAAAACCGGAGTAAGAGAATACAATCTGTTGAGACAAATTATCCTCTTTTAATTCACTTGGTTTATGAATACGATAAGTAATATTTTTGAAGAAACTACTTCTCAGAGGCGTCAAACTAATATTTGCAATCGATTTTGTATCTGGATTAACAACAAATTCATCGGAATTACTATTAACCAGTACATTATTATCATATCTACAAGCGATTGTATCAGTATTATCTAAGAGAAATAGTGCAGTATCAATTTCAACATAAAATTGCTGTTTAGCCTTAAACTCTTCATAAGTAATGTATTTTGAAAGACTTTCTTGAAACACAACTACAGAGTCCACATTAATATATAAATTATCAAGTTCACTTTTAGTGAAAAAATGATATTTCATATATATTCTGGATTCATCACAGCAGCTTAATAAAATTGCCAGAACACCAAACGCTAATAACTTAATCGTTTTCATAATGGACTCTATTTATAACATTGAAGTAATTTCACATTCATTGCCTACTTCCAACAAAAAACAAACAATCATATGAATTTTAGAATCTATATCCAATTGAAATTCCGAAATTCCCGAACTTACTTTTAATAGTAGGATAAGCATTATTGCTACCGATTGAATATGAATAGATTTCTTCTCTTGTCCAATTTCCATCAAAAACTGGAATCAGTCTGTTTAGGAACTTTTCTTTGTCAAAGAAATCATATACGGCAATCAAAGGCGAATAATACGCTTTCAAAATTAATCCGTCGGTTAATTTATCGAAACGATACCCAACTGAAGGAACAAAATAAAAACCTTCAGATTGTTGTCTCCATTCTTGATTATCACCAAAAATCCCAGCAGGGATGTACATCTTTTCAATACCTCTGATATATGATACTCCTACTCCTAATTCTAAATGGTGTACTTTTCTTCCTGTCAACACATTGATTCCAAATGGAATTCCGATGAACTCTTTATTATTTCCTGAATAAAACCCAAAACCAATGTGTGTATTAAGCTTAAAATCTTTATATCTCCCTATTTCATATTCGCCATTAAGGCTATATAGACCAGTACTTCCAACTAAATCAAGCATTATTGAAAAATTCCCTTGCTTACTTTGTGAAGAACAAGTTACACAAACAGCTAGAAAAAAGATTAAAAAAATAGCTTTTCGCATAATGTTCATTTAAGATATTTGTTTTCATTCATATATTTTTTCAATTCTATTACTTTCCTTGAAATCTAACGCTTAAAATTGAAATAGTGGCACACATAAAATTAGGACTATTTTTTTGATCCGGCTAATAATTTTCCAACTAATTCTTTTAAAGTTTCTATCTTTTTGTTTTGAGCTTCTATTTGAACTTTTTGTTCTTTAAGTGATTCAACCATAATTGGAATCAACCCAATGTAGTCGACTAGATAATATCCTGAAGAATCTTGGCTTACTAAATTTGGGTAAACTTCTTTCAATTCTTGTGCTAAAAATCCATACTCAGATATCTCTTTCTGTTTAATCTTTTGTTTTTCGAAATTTTTAGCTGGATTTTCATTGCCCGCTTTGAATTTCTTATCAGTTTCACTTACCTCTTCAGGTTGATGTTTTTGATATGATTTAGCATTTAAATCATAAAGTCGATTCGTTTCATCCATCGACAATTTAACTATATTAGTCTTTAGTCTCTCATCAGATGACAGCCTCACTGTGCCATAAATTGCAATTGAACCAGCTACATCTAATTTTGCACTCGGGACTTTCCCAATTCCCACATTGCCATTTTGAGCTAGATATAGCATATAATTCCCTGAATTAGGGCTCGGCCATGGTTTCCAAAAGTTTAACCCTCCATTAAGAACTTCAATACCCCAATGCCCATTATCATATCCTCCGCTGGGATATGTACCCAACCATAGATTTGGATACCCAGAATAGCCCTGCCACACAGAGCCATCTGCTTTGACTTTTAACTGAGCGTTAATGCTTAACACAGAAATAAAAGTCAGACTTAAAATAACAACTCGTTTTTTCATAACTATAATTAATTTAAATGATTAATATTGTTGATTAAAATGGGGTGAAATAACATACTACAACTCGGGGTTCTTCAATATCTGTTCTATATAACTTGCTTCGTATTATATGAAATATTCCAACCTCATGTTTGTAATGGTACAAAGAGTGTCTTTGTAGTGCTACAAAGACACTCTTTGAAGTACTACACATATGGTCTATTAGATAATAACTACCGGAGTTCCGAAAATTACTGTCCGTGGCATTTTCAACAATACGTTTCCACTGGTAAACTGAGTAGTCAACGTCAACTCATATTCTCCGGCAACCAGGGCGGCAGGCACCAGGATGAGCAGGCGGGATGGCTCATTCAGCACAATGTCGCCGACGGCCAGTTTGGTAATATCCTGCGTAGCACTATTGCGAAAGCTAATGCCACAGTCGGGGTTTTCACCCACAATCTTTAGATATGATCCTTTTAATTCTGCATTACGTCCTTTGGTAAGTGTACCGTCTGTTTTTCCGGTGGTGGTATCGGTCAGACTAAGGATTTCTATCGGGTCGGCTTGTATAGCTAGTATTTCTACAGTAGTTTCAGCTATAGCAGCCCGTAAGTCGGTTCCCTGATTAATGGCTACATACACCGGGTTTTTCTCTGCATTCCATGTTTTGTCGTAAAACACTCCGGTAACAATCGGGCGCATATATACGAGTCCGGTATTTACGTTATGTCCCGATACCACCATCTCAGCTGATTTACGGTTGAAGCGGGTAATGATGTCAATCACTGTTTCCCGTTTTATTTCCATCCCCTCATTAGCCAATTCATCTACTATTTCCTTAACACCTACACTACTATTTGTCGATATCACCGCCGTAAAGTCGTTCGGATCATCTGTCAGATTGTTTTTGCGCAACCACGCTTTTAAAACTTTGCTCATATTTCAATATATTTAGAATTCAATGTATAACCCTGCATGTAAGGCTATATCAACAATAAAGTTAAACACACATGCTTGTTTTTTGATGTATAAAGAATTGTGTTTATTCAGTAATTTGAAATACACCTTTTTGTATGGTAGTACCATAGCTTACTGTCAACGTATAGTCCCCAGCATCCAATAAATATGCAGGGATATGTACTTCGGAAGTCGTGTTTGTATTTACAACTATTTGTTCCACTACCTGATTAAATGAGTTGTAAACGATAACGGTAGCTGTAGCCACCGGTTCATCAAAGTAAACAGACAAATCAACTTCATCTATAGTAGCTGTAACAGGGTTACCTGCAAAAGAAAGAGCCCTTAGTTGCGAAGGTTTCGGCCCTGGATATTTTGGATCCTCATATAAATAAATGGCGTTTGTTGAAGCTACTAAGCTATTTGCAACCAGCATCAGCAGAAAAGAAAACAGAATACAACGTTTCATAATGTTTGAATTTAGTTGAATATATTTTGTTATTTTTGCAATCAAAGTTATTTGCTTTGTTTCACTTTTCCAAAAATAAGTGTCGTAAGGGGAAGCAATATCGCACAATACAAACAACTGATTTACAGCATGATTTAAAATGTGCTGTAAAATATATTCGTAAGGGCTCTTTTTTTTCTCCAAAATGGAGGATATTTGACGCACCGCGACAACTAAAATCAAGAATGGAAAATTTAATTGAACCGAAATATGAGCCTGAGAAAAATCGTTTGGTTAGTTGTATTAGTTGTACTATTCAACTCTTGTCGATCCGATTATACCGAGAATAAAACTATTCTAAAAGCGGAAGAATTGCTGGACGCATCTCCTGATAGTGCCTGTTCACTGCTAATAAGCATCAAGCATCCTGAACAATTGCCGAAGGCCGATTATGCCGCTTGGTGCCTGCAGTACACCTATGCACAAGATAGGTTGCACAAGGAAATTAAGTCGGATAGCCTGATACAGATTGCCATAAACTATTATTCAAGCGGGAACTTAGCAAAATACAGTGGAACAGCATAGTATCTGCTGGGTAGCATACACAGCTCTCATAATCAAAAAGCAAAGGCCATATTTGCCTTTAAAAAAGCAGAGGATATATTGGCGAAAACAAACGAGAACAGGCTTAAAGGACTGGTAGCATTCAATATTGGGTATACGGATATGCAAGATCAGCTTTATAATCATTCACTTTATTACTTTCGTGAATCATTAAAGTATTTTGAACTAGCTGGAGATAATAAGCGCAAGGCCTATGCATACAGAGAAATAGGAAATATGTATAAACAACTGAATTATCCTTTCGACAGTGTGTTTGATTGCCTTAATTTAGCAGCTAAACTGTCCAATGAAGTTGGTGACTCATTAAACTATTATGATATACTGATAAGCTTGGGTAGATTATTGCTCGAAAAAGATAATTACCAGTCCAAAGAGTATATCCTAAAAGCATTTGAGCATTTCCCTGACAGCAAACCCTATAATGCCGCTTATCTGGCAAAAGCTTATTCCGGCTTAAATATGCAGGATTCTGCCCTATACTATCTGCGCATATCACTTGCCGATACGAGTAACACACCTTACCGCATTATTGGTTTACACGCGGCAGCGTTAATTTTCAGAAGCAAGGGAGATTATAAAGCAGCCTATTATTATCTGGATAAAGCCCACACCTTACGTGATTCCACCTATCAACAGAATATGCGCAGTCAACTGTACCGCATCGATAGGCAATATGACGTAGCTCAGAAAGAGCGCGAAAACGCTCAACTTAAAATATACAACCGCAATATGGCTATTTGGATTGCCCTGTTGATGATTGCCGGACTTACAACAGTGATAGTCTTTTTACTAATCAACAACCAACATAAAAAGAAACACGCGATAGATGCAACCGAGAAACAACGACTCAAATATGAATCGGAAACAACCCAAATCAGAAATGCACAGAAAAGAGCGCTTCTCGACGTCCAGCTTCACAACAAGATAGACAACACACTAAAATTCAATAAATTTAAGCGAGGTTATCAGCAAAAGGAAAAGATAGAGGCATTTATTCAGGACCTAGCGCAGCAATCTATTATAGCCGAAAAAGAATGGGCGGGTTATGTAGATGAAGTGGATGAGCTGTTTGAGAATGGAATCACTAAAATGAAGAGCGAGTACAAGGAACTAACCATTGCTGACTTAATAGTCATTGCACTCATTAGTTTACAAGTAAGCATAACCGATGCTTGCAACTTACTCGACATGACAAAGAACACCATGTACACCCGTAGAGGAACGATCAAGAAACGCTTAAAACTAAACGAAGATACCAATCTGGAAAAGTGGATAAGTGATTATTTGCCGAAAGAGGTAGTTGGCACGGAGTAGTGAAGTTTAAACGGTTGTATAATCATTGTATTTACAATTGCACTCAATAGGTTGCATAATAAGAGATTAGTCAATACTCCTCATAAATTCAACGCCATTCGTAACGCTTTATAACCCGACGGACTGGTTTTAATTTGCTGCCCGTTTTTAAGCGTAAGCAATTGATTTTGCTTCTCATAAAGCTCTATGCGGGAAATCATTTCCACATTTACAATCACCGATCGGTGCACGCGTACAAATTGATTTTCGGGCAGTTGTTCTTCAAACGACTTCATAGTTTGTTCTTTCAGGTACTTGCCCTGTGCAGTAATAATCTGCACATAATCCCCATCGGCTTGCAGGTACAGCACTTCCGGCACAAGTATAACATGTATTTTTGATCCTGATTTTACAGCTATTCGTTCCAACACTTCTGTCTGAGTTACTTTGGATATAGCTGTTTCATCCTTTGCGACATCCTCTGGCAAGCCAAAAACAGGCTCCTCCAACTGATGAAGTGCTATCATAAACTGCTGGCTTATTTGCACATATATCAACAGACCTAACAACCCACGAATGGGTAAAAAAGGAATAAAAACGGCTGCAGTGTTGACATCAAAAAGGACATAGAACAAACCATAACCGGAGCTTAACCAAATGGAAATACAAAGCAAAGCCAGTGCAAAATGATTCATCAGTCGCTGATAAACCGTCAGCACCTGAAAGTTTCCGAATTTCAAAACCGTCCAAAGCAGTATTCCTAGTGCAGCAAACACTGCTGCATGAATAAACCCATCTGCCAGCAATGTCCAGAAAGACACCGGCACAATCCATGCAAAAACAAGCGCCTGCACCAATGCATAAACCACCCAAAGCAGTCCGTATTGCAGCGTCTTTCTTGTATTTTCAAAAAATGGATATAGCATTTTTTTTCAGTTATCAGTAAGCAGTTATCAGTAAGCAGTTATCAGAACAGTGAACAGCAATTTGGTATTAAAAACATAAACGACATAGGATACAAAGTGCTTACCGCTTGCCTCTTACTGCTTACTCCTGAGAGTATTAGTTTCTTATTTCTCCGCCACCAAACACACAGGCTCCGGTTATGATTAATTTGCGAGTTGCATCAAGGGGTTCCTTTGGCATACGGTTATCCTGAAAACCTCCGAAAACAGTATCCAAATGTGTTTCTATCAACCAGTCGGAAGGTACAAAAATGGTAATGCCACCAAAGACAGCATTCACCTCCAAATGAGTTTCACCTTCCGGCAAGTTGGTTCTACGCAAATCCAACGTAAGCCCACCAAAAACAGCATTCAATTCACCTCCCTTAAAAACAGGATCGAGTACTATGTGATCACCACCGCCAAAAACGCTATTCTTCGAAAATCCATCCGGGCTTTTCCCCCACTTTGAGTAGTCGTGGTGACGATTTCTATGACAACGTCCTTCCCTACGGGTATGCCAATCGTTAGACCATGCTTCATGCCCCCATTGAGGAACAAAAAGGCGTTGGATCAAGATCACAAAGCCGGCTCCAATCAACAATAATGGCCAGTAAGTATGTACAAAATTCTGATCAATTTCCGGCATTACCCTTGGGATAATAAAGAAACCTCCCAAAAAAAGAAGTACGACGCCCGATATTAATTTACGCTTAAACAAATGGATTACTCCCCAAAGAATAAGGAGCATTGGCCACGAAATAATAATGTGACGCATAGTTGAAGGAATAAGACCAAAATTAAGTCCCAGAAATACTACGCCAACAAGCATAAGCACAAGTCCAAAACCAATTCCTTTGTTATAGCCCTGCTGATTTGAGTTTTTCATTTCATTTTCCATAAAATTTATTTTTAAAATTTACGATACAAAGATAAAGGCTATCAATGGTTCAAAACAAACTAAAATCGATGAACCGAGCCAATTTTCCCGACTAAAGTGAACATAAACGTAGCTGAACTGATACTGACAATCCATAAACCACCACAAACATAGTAATTATTTATTAAAAAAAGGTGTTCCGAATCCGAAACACCTTTTTTCAATTATATCATCAGAAGAGATTACTTCAACCCCAATTTCTTTAAGATATCAGCAGGAATCGCATTTTTGTGAACTAAAATATCCATTGTTTTGTGCATCACAAACGATTCGCTGGCATACCAGATGCCTTTATATTTAGAGTCTGTTCCCCATGAGTTTTTCACCATGTAGAATTTAGAACCGTTTTGATCTTTTGCAGTTCCAAAAATCACCATACCATGATCATCGGTTGTTTGATAATTATCAAACGATGCCTGACGAATTTCTTGCGTCACTTTCACTTCCGGTTGTGGTTTTTCTGTTTTATAAATTTTCTCTTCTCTGTCTTTGTCCGAAACCCCAGTCCAGTGAGCCTGATCAGAACCCGGCAGATTATCCACTTTTGTTTCCGGATTCACAGCAATTCCTTTTCTTGAAAAACCTTTTTCGCTCACATCCGAAGCCCAGGCTACACAATACCCTTTGTCGATAGCATTGTCCAAAACCCGTTGCAATTCATCCAACGGAATATTGTACGACTCATCCCAACGCCAGTTATCAGGCACTTCGATGGCAAATTTGCTGTAGAACGGGTGATGGCTAAATGAAGTCAAAGAAACATAATCGTCGAGATTCAAACCTAACGATTGCTCGTAACTCTGTGGTGTGTATTTTTTGCCATCCACTGTAAATTCTTTTGGACACTGACCCAGATAAGCATCCAAAATTCCTTCGAAACCGGTTTTCCATGCCGTCGATATTTTTTTATTCGGGTTAGATACAATCACTTTCACATAGGCTTCAGTCAGTGCATCCAACTCTGCATGTTTGTGTTTCTCTTCACCGTAGTTTAGTCCTTTCATTGCACTTTCGGGCACTATTCCGTAATTTTTCAACACGTAAACAACATCCGAGAACGAACCGCCACCACCAAAATTCAGAGTACCGTTCATTCTAACATATTTGTCAGCCTTATCAGTATAGGAATGATGCACCACAAACATTTCGGACAAGTCTACCTCGGGTTTTCCCATGCGCAATAACTCCGCTTCGAAGAATCCCAAAGTTGAGAAGCTCCAGCAAGTACCGGAGCTTGCCTGATTTTTTATGGACGTAATCTTATTTTGTTTTACGTTGGTAAATTTAAAACTGTCCACCGCCGTGGTGTCTTTTTGAGCGAAAGCGCTAACACTGAGAAATGCCAACGCGAGAATAGTAAAATACTTCTTCATTACATTAAAAAATTTACCCCCGACCAGCATGTAGCCAGTCGGGGGTTGAGTTATGTTTATTATTTATTTTACAGGAATATTTTCAAGTGTTGCCAAAAGGAAATCCCAGAATTTCACTACGGTCGCAATATTCACTTTCTCGTCAGGTGAATGTGGATAACGGATGGTCGGACCGAATGAAATCATATCCATTTTTGGGTAATGAGTCCCCAAAATGCCGCATTCCAGGCCGGCATGAATAATCATAACTTTTGGGGTTTTACCATATCTATTTTCGTACACTTTAGTCATTTCTTTCAAAATGGGTGATTCGAGGTTTGGTTTCCAACCCGGATAACCACCCACTAAATCAACCTTAGCACCTGCCAACGCAAATGCACTTTGAACCATCGATGCCAATTCTTCTTTGCGCGATTCCACCGAACTGCGTATGAGCGAACGAAGAATAATTGAGTTACCATCCGATTTGATAATAGCCAGATTATTTGATGTTTCAACAACGGTTGGCAATTCAGGGATAAAGCGTAAAACACCATTTGGACATGCAGTAACACCATTAATTAAGTCGTCCTGCACTTCTTCCGGAATTAATCCTGTAGGCAATTCTACTTGTTCAACGGTAAACGAAATTTTATCTTCAAC
>Ga0302293_10001292_pt1 | contig 12512 bp, 5 predicted proteins | sample III_Fen_N2_2_FD_198758 | JGI IMG/M metagenome (GOLD analysis project Ga0302293, IMG submission 198758) | Peat permafrost microbial communities from Stordalen Mire near Abisko, Sweden - III_Fen_N2_2 | ecosystem: Environmental > Terrestrial > Soil > Wetlands > Permafrost | place: Sweden: Abisko... | reverse complement strand
GTCAACCAGTATTTCTTTTGCATGCAGCATCACATGGTTATTCTGATCGAAAAAAAATGACAGCAAACATCCATTTTCCTCTTCGCGATGACGCCTTTCCTTACCAAAAAACAGGTCAAGTTCATGTTCGGTAAGATCGTCGGCAGGAAGAAAAGAAGTAGTATTAAAAATATTTTTTACAGGAGAAAACATCTCCTGCTGATCTGGTAACATAATATCATCATCGAATTCAGGAAAAAGACCGGTTAATTGATTCAAATCGTCTCCAGACGTTGCCTTTGGGTGATCGGGCATGTAGGTCGCAACAAATATACTTTTATGGTAATCACCGGCAGCCAGCATAAATGGTTTTTCCTGCAAGGCAAGAACTGACGATTCACCGGCATAGTTACCGCCCAGCGTATCAGAAAGCAGGCCTTCAGGAATCCCGGTTTCACGGTATGTCTTACCATAAAACTGCATGCCGTCGACGCTTCCGGCTATTGCCATATTTTTACATGCGAGCATCAGCCAGGGGTTCCCAGCTGATTCTTTTATGTTTTGCCGGCAACAGATAACAGTCCCATATTTTTGATCTTCAAGTACAAGCCGTTCGAGATATTGACTGACATAATATTCGTTGACCAAACCGTTTGTAATTGGCTTCAATCCTATATCCTGGACATAAATTAAATCAAGTTTAACAGATTCGGCAGATGAATTAGTAATATTAATATGCCACTGCCAACTATGGCTTATCTTCGAAAGTTGCAGCACGCAGTTATAATCAATTCCGTTCCAACTCCCTTTGGCAAAAAATGAATTATTCTTTACCTGGAATCTGCTGTTGCTTTCCGGGCCTAAAAGCGCTTTGAATTCAAAAGGGTCTGTCCTTTTCCTCAGATAAAGGTTTGTCCCTGATTTTGAATATGGCGTTGCAGCTTTGAGGCTTATTCTGATAGGATCAGCTTCAATATACTTCAATGATCCATTTTCCAGGAAATCGATGGAAAGCCCAAGGGAATTTTCAATATTCATTTAGCTTAATTTGATGTTAAAAATCATTTCTCTCCTGTGTTTGTGACTATAAACCAAAGCAATACGTTTTTCATCACGGATAATATTAACAGCTTCACCGTCCATTGTAACTGAATTGATCTTCTTCACACCCTGACCTTCAAAAACAATTTCACCTGCCAGTTCACGATCGCCATACAGAGTAATCTCCAGTTGGCTGCCATTCAATGCAATACATAGAATATCGGAGGTGCTGTGAAGAATCTTTAATCCGTCAGAAACCTTCATGCACACCGGAGTTAGAACACCATATAATGCAGGCCACATTATTTCACTCTTTGTGTAAGGGATTGCAACACTTTCACCGCTTTCAGGATGCGTATAAGTGACCTTGCCTGTATGTTCTTCGTTGTAGTAATTAGCGATAAATAGAATTGCTGACTGGTCATTTGTGAATCGTTCCCTGACATTGATATGATAGTTGTTACTATTTGCCTGCCTGAGGTTTGCACCTGATTTTTCCAATATGGCTTCATAAACCGGTTTTTGTCCTTCGGTGTCGAATCCGATCCAGGTTCCAAGGTGAATTACTGATCCTTTCCCAAGCGCTTTTGTAAATCCGCAGGCAGAACCTCGGATAGTGCGGGCAATAATTTCTGCACAGGCTAATGATTCTTCAGTAAAAATACTTTGTGGATTGGCGCACTTGATATCTTTCAGGTCATAAACATCAATTAATGGCGAATCAATGGTTTCGCTTCCCGATGGAGCTATCGAAAGAACATCGCGAATGATGGTACATGGTTTTTGTGATAATTCACGATCGGGGAGGTATGGAAAGATTACAAGATTGCCACCGGCTTTGGCATAGTCAATTATGGTTTGCTGTTCCCTCGCATTCATTTCATCCGTGCTGAAGGCCCAAACCTGTTTGTAGTTTTTCATTTTATCAGCAGAAGAAATACTCAGGTCAAGCATATCATAATCGATATTGAGAATCTGAAGAACTTTCAGCAAACCATCGAAATAGGCCGGCCTGCGGATTGCCGAAGCTGTGAATAAAAGTTCACACTCCTTTCCAACAGGGCGTTCCATCTCAGTTGCATAATAGGGAGGATAGAAAAGTACGCAAACCTCAGCTTTGCGTTTTGCATTAACAATAAGGCTCTCGGAGACATTTATTATTTTATTTATTCGTTTTACCAGGGGGTAAACGCTGGTGTGCTCACACTCGGGCGTGAGTGGAGTGAACCAGTAGAAGGTATCTCCTGAATAGCCTTTGTGTCTTGGGTTACGACCCTGGGAGAACATATAATAGTTCCATCCAACCAGGCCATTGGCAACGCTTGCTTTGTAGAATAGTTCCATCTCACGTGGATTCGGCTCAACATGATATTCGCGGGAACCACTCTGAAACTCAGCAGCAAATAATGGTTTATTGCCCTGCATGGCATGGGTTATATCATTAATGATCCGATCGTCATGCAGGTTACGGTAGGAAACGAATTCCGGAATGTGATCAATTCCAAACAGGATTTCACTCTTATCTACAAATAAATCTTCATACATGGTAATATTCACCGGGAATTCATAGCCATTTCCATAAATCCAGCCCGGAAGATTGTGATATAAGGGGACTGTCACACCTCTCTCTCTTGCCATTACGGTCAACATTCTCAGATAATCACCATAATAGGTTCGCCAGAAAGAATGCCATTCGTAATCGCGACCACGATCGCCTTTTGACAAATATGGAAGATGACCATCAGGTGGAAGTTCAATATGCTGAAAGTCCTGATAAGTAGTCCCCCAAAGGCTGTTCAGATCTTTAATCGTTGTAAATTTTTTTGATAAATATGAAATGAAACGATCTTTCACTTCATCACAATAGTCTGCCTGATGCGCCAACCAGGAGAATACGCCGATCTCATTACAGATTTGCATCATGATGATGGGGCCACCAACTGATATCTGGCGTTTACTGATAAAAGGTATAATCTTATCATACCAAAGCGCCACTTTTTCCAGGTATATCGGATTAAACAAGCTTACTCCGTCGCTCGGGACTTTTTCACCTTTGCTGTTGCGCATTTTCACCTGGTCATCATATTGAGATAGGAACCAGTCCGGCAGTCCGGCTCCACGCGTCTCAGCAAGAATAAATGGCCCGGGTTTTACGATGCAGTGCAGTCCATGAGCCTGGCATCGTTGAACCCAGCCTTTAAGATCGCGTTCAGGACACGATGCGCCGTCAAAATCAAAAATATTCTCTTCGTATTCGTGCCATGCCCATGGAACATAAGTGCTGACAGTGGTCAGACCGGCCTCTTTGGCTGCATCCAGATGCATGTCCCACAGCTCGCGCTTAATCCTGAAATAGTGGATCTCTCCCGAAATGAGAAACACCTTTTTATCTTCAAGGAAAAAACTGTCTTCTTTGATGGCAAATGTCATATTTGAGTTTTTTATAGCAAGATCCGCGTTTCATGTTCCACTATATTACCTGCCACCCGGAACCCGGCACTGAGCACATTTTGAATTTATACAATCGTTGAATCTATAGCGCTATTCTCTCCATTCGATCGTTCCGCATTTCTTTGCTTCAGAAGCTCCTTGATTTCGTGTGAGCGCTTCTCTGTGAGTGAGTACCTGAGGACAAAGAAAATAGAAAGCAAGCTTAATAAAAACGGCAATCCGATTTCGACCACGCGCATCATCAGCAGGGTATAAGGTGTCTGCTGGGTTAGCGGCATGATGTCATTTTCAATGGTACCAAGATCTTTATCCAGCGAAGCGAGGGATGAAGTCGTCTCAATATCGGCAATTCGATCCCTGACTTCGTTGATTTCCTTCATGATCTGATCATAGTGCTTATCTGTTTCTTTTTTCTTAATGAATTTTGGCTCCAGTGATTTAGAACTCAGATGCGATAATAATTCAAATGAATTCATCTTGGCTTTCTCAAATTTGGTCTGAAGAGTTAGTGACACTGCTTCTTTCGAAAGATTAATAACCGCAGAGTCTTCTGGCTGAGAGCCAAGATTGTCCAAACGCGTCTGCAAATGTTTCAAACCTGCAACTGTTGACCTTGTGACAGATAAAGTATTCAGCAAAGCGGATTTTCTATCTCCTTGATATTTAGCTACATTCTGATTTGACTCGTTATCCTTTTTAGTAGATTCTTTTTCCAGGAAATTCACGTATGTTTTTGATTCATCGAGAGCATCAGTGACCTGTTGTTTTGTGGTTATAAGCAGATTAGCTGTTGAGCCTTTAAAACCCTCTTCACCGTTCCAGGTTTGAACTTTACTTCGGAGTTCCCTGATATTGCCCTGTAAACTATCGACTTTTGTGACCTGTGCTTCGTCGAACATGGTAAAAACAATCAGTGCACCGGCAACAAAACTTGCAAGGGCTGTTCCCATTTTTATAAACCACCAGAAAATTGCATAATAACTTCCCTCGGAGCGATGGCCCGTGTTTAGTTCATCTTCATCACAGATGTCGCCCACCATTGATGAACCTAATGTGAAGAAAAACAACATGCCGGCTGACAGCAAAACAGTTGGTATAACAATCAGGTATGGGTAATGCGGGTTGTAACAAACAATCTTGGAGAGTTGTGCAAAACTCATAAGCAGCATAGCAATAACAAGAGTGCTTCGTTTGCCAAGTTTAGGGCTTATCCAGTTGAGGGGGAACACAGCCAGTACACCGGTGATGGCCCAGATCATGCCGTTAATTCCAAGCATGGTGGCACCGGCAGCTTTATCGCCACCAAACACATAGAAAATAGGAATATACATGCCAAGCAACTGCACGAAATTAAAGCCCATAGCGAGTGTAAAAACTGTAAGTGTAAGCATTACAAAATTGCGGTTTGACGCAACCATTTTCATGTCTTTCCAGAAAGGAGTTTTTTCCTGCTTGGCAACTTTTTGAAATCCGGGTTCCTTTAATTTAAAAAACATCCAGAACGAAAGTGGAATAAGAATGGCTGCGATTATGATAGAAACATAGCGCATACCATCGGCTTCGTTCCCGCCAGGGCCTTTGAAAACTTCCAGACTGGCAATGGCCAGAAGCCAGGGTGTGCCCATGGCAAACAGATTACCCACAAAGCTTTTAGCGCTAAATAGGCGGGTACGGGCGTGGTAATCGGTTGTCATTTCCATGCCTAATGCTCCGTGAGGGATCTCGAAAATATTTACCGCTGTGAAAAAGAGAAGTAGCGTAATCATTATATAAACCAGCTGAAAAGCATGGTAACCCGACTCGGTTGGGAACCAGGTCTGCACCATTTCGCCTTTTGGGATCCACCACATGATCACAAAAGTAACGGCAACCAAAATTCCGCCAACAAGCAGGAATGGACGCCGACGGCCCCACCGGGTGCGTGTATTATCCGAAAGATGGCCAATGATTGGATCCGAGAGAGCATCCCACAAACGGGGAACAATCATTATAGCTCCCAGCCAGAAGGCACTCAATCCAAGGCTTATATTGCCCATCAGGCCAACCAGAAGACCAGCTATATTGAAGAGCGCAATAGGAATAATCCCTCCGGCGCCATATGCTGCTAACTGCGTAAAAGGAATATGACCTTCTGTATTTGAGTTATGATCCGGACTTTTTTTCTGGTCTTTCATCAGGGTACTTTTGAGTTATAAAAATTCGATTGTAGTTAAAAACACAGGCTAATAATAAATGACAACTTCTGCCGGAAACTCTTTAACCTGAATTTCATTTTTAGAAAATTCCTTTATCACATTTCCGTTCACGGTTACTTTTTCAGGAAGTTTTGACCCGTTAAAGTTTTTAATTTTGATTCCGTTAGCCGGGAGTTTTACATCGCCAAAGATTGAGAAGGTATATTTATCGCTTTCTTTTTTTATTGAATAAGAAATCTCCCCATAATATGACGGCAGATTCAGGACAGACATTCCTTCGGGTGCATCAATCCAATCCTGGTATAGTGCTGATGCTAAGACAAGCGAATGATCATATTCATTTTCATAAATGAACATGGAGCGGATAGCATTAATAAAATCACTGCCAACCCAGGTATGTGGCATATCTCCGATGTAACCCGGATGGCGATATTCTTTCCATACCACTTCAGCCCAATGATTCCATCCCTGAGGACGCTGATCCTTCAGAAAAAAATCAATTAGTTCGTGCGCTCTTTCAGGCTGATCCAACATAATAAAAGAGCCGATCAGGCGATTTTCATAGGGGGTGTAATTGATCCAGTCAAGTTTCCCGTCCCTCCTGTTCTTGAAAAAATCATAGTATTTGTCAAAGGTGTTGTATACCTGCGGCTTTGGAAGGTTTTTCAGCTCGTTGCAAGGGGTTAATGCAATGGTTGTTGAAGTGGCATCAAAATCGCCAAGCTCAACACAACCAGGTATATAGTTGATTTTCCTTAATTTCATTGCGATTTGTAACGAACTGTAAAGGTTTTCGCAGAACGTATCCCGAATCTTCTTTATTCGTTCATAATTTGCTGTTTCACCAAGTATTTTCTGAATCTCTGTTGCATCTTTCAAGCCTTTCATGATAAAGAAATCATCCCAGTATGAGTGCATGGGTTTGGCGGAATAACCTTCGTGGCTGATGGACTCAGGTACTAATCCGTAAAAAGCACGCAAACTGTCATTTCCATTTTTATAATAATCAGTTGATCGCTGTGCAATCAGCGATTCAATATATTCAACTGCCTTAAGCACATTACTGTTTTTTGACTTCAGGAAAGTAGTGTCATGCGTGAAATTGAAATACTCGCGGATCAGGTAGATCATTTCCCCATGGCTGTCATTTTCGGAAACCGGATCAGGGCCTCTTGAGTCAACTACGCAAGGGACTTTCCCGTTTTCGTATTGATTTGCAGTATACCAGTCGATAAAGTCTTTTACTTCGGTTACGATACCGGATTTTAAAAGTGCAGATGAAGTCAAGGCTCCGTCGCGTATCCAGCTTCTTTCGTACGAACGTGAGCCAGGTTGAATACCGGCTTTATCCCTGTTGACTAAAATATATCCAAGATTTGATCTGTAAGTGTTAACAATCCTGTTTGCCGATTCCGGCAGATTGAATTTGATATGCTCAACTTTTGCCTTCCAGAAGTCAGCTGATTTGGTAAATTCATCTGCTATGTTGCCGATTGTATTTCTATGAGGCGTGTTTTTATCATAAAACGGTACTACCACGAATAAATCGGTTTGTTCACCGGGATTCAGGTGCAGGGAATATTTTACCACTCCGTTTGCCAGACTGTTTTGATCATCGGCTGATTTATTCAGAGGTATTTTCCCTTTGCGAACCAGATCAACAATATTACCTTCATCAAAACTGCTAGCACCGAAGAAATCGAATTTTTTTTGAAAAAGAATTACTTTATCATCGACTGACAAATTATTGCCGTCTCCTTCTTTGATCGATTTGATTTTCCCGACGCCGCCTGTAAGATTCAGGAATTGGTAGTAGGGGTTAACCTGGTAGGGCCGGATCAGCAAATAAAACTCATAATCAATTGGCTTATCCGAGATATTTTTAAATGAGTAGCTGATATCTAACTTAGAATTATTATTTGCCTCTCCGGTTGCTGTTACTGCTACTTTGAATTTCAAATCTTTTAATAGCCAGTTCACAGTCGGTATAAAATTGAATTCACTTTTTACGCCTGGATTTCCCAGCGATTGAGAAGATTTGACATTGCTCCAGTTAAACAGGGAATCACCCAATTTAATCATTGGCTCAATTGAAAAAAGGGCTTTGTCCACTTCAACCATTCCATCTTCGTTGATCAGTGCCTCCTTTACATCATTATTTACACCTGTAATTGTCCAAAAAGAAGCCTTTTCCGAAAAGTATCTCGGGTAATTTCCTGTTGGGGAGTTTTTTGCCGAGTAAATTAAAAAATCATTCTTCGTTAAGGAATTTTTTATATCCAGAATCTTGATTTCTCTTATTCCGAACCCTTTAGCAGCATTACTTCTTGTAAGATTTATCTTAATATACTTTGTTTCAGCTTCAGGTAGCCTGATAAAACTGACATCACACTGATTGGATTGAACTGAATAAACTTTCTCCCAGGTCTTCGCATCTGCCGAAAGTAGGATGTCAAAACTTCGGGCATAATTATCTTTCATCCAATTGATCTGCAGACCACCAAATTCCCGCGAGGTTTTGAAATCAATAATAACGTTTTGATCCTCTGCTTTACTGCTTTGCCAGTATATTACATTCGAATTATCGGTAATAAAAGCCGGTGAATGGTTTTTTAAGGAAGACGAGGCCGTAACTGTTGGTTTTGGGTAGTATTGTGTTTCGGGAGGTAGGGGTTCGTACCTGAGATCATCAATCCAAATGGTACCTTTACCTCCAACGAACGATGATATAGTGAATTCAATCCAGTCGATTCGTTTTAAATGTTGATCGGTTGTTGGTCCCCAGGCAAAACTGATATTCCTTTTCTTGATGCTGATTTTTTTCCATTCAGCAGGGAAATCGTAGTTCCGGTTATTTACCCACCAGACGTTGTTACCGGTACTATCGATAAATTTTATTTCAAAGTTATTGGCAGGAGATTCGGCTTTAACATAAAAAGTAAATTCATAATTATCGGGGAGGTCTATAGGAAAAAATTTCTGTATTCCTCCGTAACCGGTACCTTTGGTGAAATCATAATCAAAACGGATTGCATTACCGGTTAATCCTTTTTCAGTGGACAAATTAAGATTAACACCATCGGATTTGATGAAATTCCAGCCATTTTTACTTTCAAATTCATCAAGTGTTTTAATTTGAGCATGAATAATGGTGGTTGTGAGTACCAACATGATTAATGTAGCGGTTCTCATTCTGAAAAGCATCTTCATGGGTCGGGTAAATTCTATTTTATATAGGTATAGCCAAGTTTAGTTAAACCTTTCTGGATAATAGGATCCTTCATTACATAATTCCAGACGAGTCCTGTTCTGAAATTTTCAATCATAATCAGCATCGGGCCTTCATCTATTCCGAGAAAATCATTATCTACCCATTTGGCTGTAAGATTGAAAGAATCATAGTACCCGTATTTACCCCACAATAGCTTGCCATACTTTGTATTCATCGATTTAATTGTCGGAAAAACTATTTCGGGAGCAAATGGTAATGATGAAATCGGTCCGTAGGGTGCAATCGTTCCGTCATCAAAGTAATTATAATCGGGGCCACTAGTGCCTCTTCCGGCATAACCTATAAATTTTTTATCACCAAAATTATACTGTTCGCCAGGTCCGTCGCATGCAGTAACGCCCCAGCAAAGCGAATCATAACCGGTCCAGCCTTTTGGATTATCTGTTGCATACTTACGTTGAACATAGGTAGCACGCCTGGAGTTTTCGAAGTAATCAATTCCTTTTTCTTTCATGTATTTATCAGCAAGACCTCGATAATCGATGAATGCCTGTGAAAACTGGTGGCCAAATAAAGGAGGAAAAGCTACATGAGAAAGTCCTTTATAGGGTGTTTTCCACTCATAGGTCGACAACCATGAATCATAGCTCTGTTCGACATTTTTCATTCCGCTGCCCGCAGCCAGAACATATAGGAACAGGCCCTCGTTATAACCGCTCCAGCCAAAATCGAGCAATCCTTTTTCGGGAGACCAGGCCATAGAGATTGCATTTGGATGTTTAGCTGATGCGGATAATTGCAGGAAATTCCAGTCAATTCTTCCAAGCAATGTTGCTGCAAGTAAACGGATCTGATTTTCAGTTTCATTGTCCCCGTTGTAATAGTTGCGGGCAAAGAGGATACCCATCATCAGTATTCCGGTATCAATGGACGAAAGTTCACATTTCCATTCACGGGTACCGGAATTCATCCGGAGGAAATGATAATAAAACCCTTTGTATCCCGTTGCATTTGTATCAGTGCTCTGGACTGAGTTTGCAAAGAATTTGAGAATTTTCAGTGTAATCTCCGCTGCCTGCTCACGCGTAATCCATTTTCTTTCTGCGCCAATGGCGAAGGATGGAATCCCAAAACCTGTTGATGCTATGCTGGCCGGTGCCCAGGTTGCGGAACGGTCCTTCACAATTCCCTTTTCTGAATGATGTTCATTTAAAAAGAATAGAAAAGTTTTATGCTGTAAAGAATCAAGCATGGCCTCTTCGCCAGGTGTTAGCGCGTAATTTACTCTTCCGAAGGATTTGAATACAGGCTGTTGTGACTTCACACAACCTGAAGCTGAAATAAATAAGGCAAGTAATAAAATTTTACTGAGTTTTACACGATTTTTCATTGTCTTCTTATTTCTTAAAAAATTAGTTCTTGTTTGGATATCCGGAAACAATATTTCATCCAAATCGAAATGAAGAGGAAATTTCCTTCCGCTTATTAGAACTACTATTGGTAACTGAAACCTAGTTTTGTGAGTCCTGTTTGTATCTCTGGTGCCGACATAAACAAATTCCAGATCAGACCGCTCCTGTAGTTTTCTATCATCACTATTTCAGGTCCCTGGTCAATTGCAAGATGTGACGTCGCAAACCAGGTATCGCGCATCGAAAAAGCATCAACAAAGCCATAATTATCCGCCCATATTTTATCGCCCAATTTGTAGTAAAAGAATCGTATTGCATTCATAGATTCGGCAGGTGTGTAAGGTATGGATGAAATCGCTGCTGTGGGAGCAATTACGCCAATATCACTGGTAGGACTGCTTGCTGAATAGCCATCAGGCACATCGCTAGCTGTCAGACCCCAGCAATCAGGGCCATAACCTCTGTTGCCATTAGGATTGGCTTTGCAATATGAATAATTTATCAGGCTGTGATTAACATTTTGTTGCCAGTAGTTTGCGTACTGATCCGAGAGGTTTCGCGGGTCGAGGCCAAGAAATGAGTAATGGGCAAAAAATAATGGTCCGCCATAAGGCTCGCCCAGTTGAAGCGGAATACCATAATAACTTTGATTCAGCCTGATGCCGCCATTCAGGGCCCAGCCGTTTTCATAGACAGTTCTGTCAATTGTATGAGTGGGCGAAGAAGCAGCAAGTATATAAACCATCAATGCTTCATTCCAGCCCTGTACTTTCATATTCATAGCCCAACCGTCAGTTGGCGACCAGTGCCAGTATAAGGCATTCTCGTTGTTTTTGCGGAACCAGTCCCATTCAACATTTTGCCACAGGGTATTTATTATTTCGCGAAGCTGTGTTTCCTGAATGTTTGAAGTATTGTCGAAATACTGCCTTGCAGTGAGGAGTCCCTGCATGAGAAAAGCTGTTTCAACGAGGTCAGCTCCATTATCGGTTGAGCTGAAGGGTATAGTTGTTCCGGTAGCGCCATTCATCCAGTGTGGGAAAGCCCCGTGATATTTTTCGGCATTATTTTGCAAAAAATTAACCATAGTTAGTATACGGTCGAGCCCCTGGCTGCGTGTAATAAAATTTCTTTGAATACCTACTATTATTGACAGAACTCCAAATCCTGTTCCCCCTGACGTAACCACATCACCTGAGGAATTTCTGTCGCGTGCCATTCCTGAAACCGGATGTCCAAAGTCCCAGAAATATGCGAAAGTTTTTCTTTGAATCAGATCCAGAAGTTTATTATCTGTAATCCGTGGAAATTTATCTGTTGTATCAAGTGCTGTGTAAAGCGTTACTTTATAATCTGAACCTAATACGGTCTGCTTTTTCGAAACAAGTTCATTAAGGATGGTAATCGAATATTTTGAGAGAGAGGTTAGTAGAGTGGTTGGAATGATTTTGACAACGCTATCGTTGCTTTCGAATGTTGTTGTAAATGGTTGTGCACCCGATGGTGCATAAAATCTGACATAATTGTTTACCGAACTTCTATCGACAGGGGCTGAAAACCTGAGCCTGATTTCGGGAGCGGGATTGATATCATAGAAATTAAAGCCTCCCGTTTTATCATTTACCTGAACATTTACCAGCGAAAAGGTTTCCGGTGTTTCAACTACAGAATCCTTCTTACAGGATACTAAGGCAAGGATAATAACAAATACAGAAATTAAGTGTTTCATCAGAATCAGTTCAAAAGAAATGTATTATCATTTAATTGAAGAAAAAGGTGTCCCAAAGGACGGGACACCTCTTTCACATATCATATTGGCAGATTATATTTTTACCTGCCTGCCAGTCCAAGATTGTATAATGCAGTGATGTCCTTCTGGGCAAGGGTTGTGTTGTACACCCTTACATCATCAATCATGGCTGTTGCCATTGGATTCCAGCTTTGCCTTGCACCGGCATTTACGAAACCAACATCATTGGCAGCAAGACTTCCAAAGACGGCCTGACAGGGTGTTCTCATTACGAGGGCAGGAGTTGTTCCCCTGTCATCGTATCCTCCGCATGAAACGGCATCTCCATAAAGCAGGAATTTGTGGGTTGTTCCATCCCATGTCATAACATAGTGTGACCATTTCCCGGCCCCTTTGAAATACTGGCCTGCGGTACCATTTACTGTTGCTACATTATCCTGTCCACTCTGAGA
>Ga0302293_10001291_pt1 | contig 12518 bp, 9 predicted proteins | sample III_Fen_N2_2_FD_198758 | JGI IMG/M metagenome (GOLD analysis project Ga0302293, IMG submission 198758) | Peat permafrost microbial communities from Stordalen Mire near Abisko, Sweden - III_Fen_N2_2 | ecosystem: Environmental > Terrestrial > Soil > Wetlands > Permafrost | place: Sweden: Abisko... | reverse complement strand
TCCGACGCTCTAACCAACTGAGCTATCCCGCCATGCTTTTAAAGCGGTGCAAAGATAGGCTTTTTGGCTTATCTGAACAAGTTTTTAAGCGAAAAAATCAAGTTTTCGGTTATAAATACAGTTGAACAAAAGCTATTAAACTGATTTTAAAATGGATAACGTATTAAAATTTAGGACTCATTCCCAGGTTATACATAACAAACGACCACATATCGGTTTGTGCATCGATCACTTTGCCGATGGGTTTCCCTGCTCCATGGCCCGCTTTGGAGTCAATGCGGATCAATGTCGGTGTATTTCCTGCATTACCTGCCTGTAAAGTAGCTGCAAATTTAAACGAATGGGCCGGTACGACACGGTCGTCGTGATCACCGGTCATTACCAGCGTTGCCGGATACTTTACTCCGGGTTTAACGTTATGCAACGGGGAATAGCCTTTCAGGTATTCGAACATTTCTTTACTTTCCTGGCTGTTTCCATAATCACTGGTCCACGACCAGCCAATGGTGAACTGATTGTAACGCAACATGTCCAGTACGCCCACTTCAGGGACGGCTACTGCATATAATCCGGGACGTTGGGTCATACAGGCTCCGACCAGCAATCCTCCGTTAGAACCACCATCAATGGCCAGTTTGTCCGACGAAGTGTATTTGTGTGCGATCAGGTATTCGGCAGCGCCAATAAAATCGTCGAATACATTTTGTTTGTTCATTTTAGTACCTGCCAGATGCCATGCTTCGCCATATTCGCCACCACCGCGCAGATTCGCCACGACATAAATTCCACCGTTTTCTAAAAAGGGGATACGAATGGCACTAAAGGATGGGTTCAGGCTGATATTAAAACCACCGTAGCCATAAAGCATCAACGGATTTTTACCATCTTTCTTTATCCCTTTCTTATAGGTAATCGACATGGGTACTTTGGTTCCATCCTTGCTGGTATAGAATACCTGCTCGCTGATGTATTCTTCCGGTTTGAACGAGACTTCTGTTTTATGAAACACTTCAGACGTATTTTTAGAAACATCATACCGGAAAACAGTGGGAGGGAAGGTATATGAATTGAATATGTAGAATGCTTCCTGATCGTCTTTATCTCCCGAAAAACCGCTTAACGTCCCCAGTGCGGGTAATTGAACTTCATTTAGTTTCTTCCCGCTTAAATCGAAGTTATACGCGTGATGAGACGCGTCTTTCATGTATTCGGCCAGGATCCTGCCACCGATTATGGACGTTCTTTCGAGTACGTCTTCCGATTCGGGAATAATTTCTTTCCAGTTTTCACGGGAGTAATTTGCAGGATCTACTTCCATTAGCCGTTGTTTTGGAGCTTTCCAGTTGGTGAGGATATAGATTTTTCCATCCACATGATCCACTACTGAATAATCACTTTTAAAGCCGGGTGCTAAAAGGACAAACTTTGAATCGGGTATGGTTAGGTTTTTAAATAACAACTCGTTTCCGGTAGTAGTTTCGGTCTCGGTAATGAAAAGGTATTTTTCATCATCAGTTACAATCGGATAACATTCACGGAGGGGATATTTTTTATTCTCATAGATCAGTTTGTCCTGATTCTGTAACTGACCTACCGTATGGAAATATACTTTTTCGTATTCATTTTTATTCGAATATTCTTTCCCGGGTTCCGGTGCGTCGTACCCGCTATAATAGAATCCATCACCCTGCCAGGATATGTCCGAAGACTTAGACCAAAAGATATGATCCTTTAAAATCTGTTTGCTTGCAACATCCATAACAAAAATCTCATTCCAGTCGGAGCCGCTTCTTGAAATAGCGTAGGCCAGGTATTTCCCGTTTTTCGAGAACGATTGGGTGTGCAAAGCAACCGTTCCATCCGTAGAGAAGGTGTTCGGATCAAGCATGACTTTCGGTTCGGAGGTTAATGTAGCCTGATGGTATAAAACTGACTGGTTTTGTAGCCCGTTGTTTTTAAAGAAAAAATACTGCCCGTTTTTTTTGAATGGAGCTCCGTATTTTGGGTAATTAATCAATGTTGTCAACCGTTTTTTTAGCTCGCTGCGAAATGGAATCTGTGCCAGATAATCGTAGGTGACTTTATTCTGAGCTTTCACCCAGGCTGAGGTTACCTTCGAAGTGTCATTTTCAAGCCACCGGTAGGGTTCTTTGACTTCTACACCAAAGTAGGTGTCTACGACTGTCCCTTTAACCGTTACCGGATAAACAGGTTGAGAATTGGAGTGAGTGGATGATAAAAGTACCATGCTGATAATAATTGGAAAGAGACGTTTCATATTCGGGAAATCTATCTAAAATATTATACAATAAAAAATTACCTTTTATTTGTTGACTTGTTTTAATCCAAGTTCTTTTGCAATTTCGAGTAAGTAGGCATAAGCAGCATCGTGTTCGTTTGGAATGATTCCATCCATGATGGCATCCTTAATGCGGGTCTTAATTTCACCAACGATAGACGAAGCCGGTAGATCAAAAGCATCCATAATCTCCTTCCCTTTAATGGGCGGTTGAAAATTCCGGACGCGGTCTTTCTCTTCGATCTCTTTTAATTTCTGACGCACCAGTTGGAAGTTAGCACGAAATTTCTTTACCTTTTCTTCATTCTTAGAGGTGATGTCTGCCTCACAGAGCATCATTAAATCGTCAATGTCATCACCAGCTTCGAAAAGTAACCTGCGGATAGCGGAGTCGGTAATCTCTTCTTCGCTTAACACGATGGGGCGCATATGGAGTGTTACCAGTTTCTGGACGTACTTCATTTTTTCATTGGTAGGAAGTTTCATCCGGCGAAAGATATCCGGAATAATCTTTTCGCCAATAAAGTTATGATTATGGAATGTCCAGCCAACCCGGGTGTCAAACTTTTTAGTAAGCGGTTTTCCGATGTCATGTAACAATGCAGCCCACCGGAGCCATAAGTTGTCAGTGTGTTTGCAGATATTATCCAATACCAACAATGTGTGATTAAAATTATCTTTATGTCCGATACCATCTTTAGTCTCTGCACCCTTTAAGGATAGCAGTTCAGGGAAAATGAGTTCAAGCAAACCAGTCTTTTCAAGCAATATAAAGCCAATAGAAGGTTTCCTGGACATCATGATTTTATTCAGTTCGTCGGCGATGCGTTCTTTGGAGATAATTTCAATCCGGTCTTTATTCCGGATAATGGCATCGAAAGTATTTGATTCGAGAAAGAAACCCAGTTGGGCAGAAAACCTGATCCCCCGCATCATACGTAACGGATCGTCGGAGAAAGTAATATCAGGATTGAGAGGTGTGCGGATTACAAAGTTCTTCAGGTCTTCCAATCCACCGAAGGGATCAATCAGTTCACCGAAACGATCCTTGTTCAGGCACAACGCCAGGGCATTAATAGTAAAATCTCTCCGGTTCTGGTCATCTTCAAGGGTACCGTCTTCAACAATCGGATTTCGAGAATCACGGTTGTACGATTCTTTACGGGCACCTACAAATTCAACTTCAAGCCCGTTCAGCTTAACCTGAGCTGTACCGAATGTTTTAAAAACTGTCAGACTGGCTTTCTTTCCTAATCGTGCCGAAACACGTTTAGCAAGTTCAATACCGCTTCCAACGACTACCACATCAATATCTTTTGACGGACGCTTCAGAAAAATATCACGGACAAAGCCCCCGATAACATAACATTCCTGTTGTTGTTCATCTGCTGCTTCTGAAATTATCTGGAATATCTTTTCTTGTAAGTATTTTTTCATGCCTGGATCTACCTGATTTTGGAGCACAAAGGTAAGTGAATAATATCATACGACAAAGAAACGTTTAAAGTGGAACAGAAGATCAACTATTGAACCAAATGTTCTGCATGACTGACTTTAGAGTTTCCAGGATGCTTTTCAATAAAAGATAAGCTTTTTGCATTTTCAATGTTGTTTCATTTACTTCTGATAGTTACCTTTTCTATTTGGAAATTTAAACCTTGGAATAGAATTCTATTTATTCAGTAACTGTTTTAAAAAAATGCGCACTTGGGTATAACCCCGGGTGCGCATTAAAAAAATGTATGATTTGAATCTGAATTACATACCGTCTTCAATGTTCCATACAAAGGCTCTGATTCCCATTCTCTCGGAAGTAGCATCCAATGCACGTAAATTATCCAGTATCGGTTTAACTTTCGGATCATCAACAACGGTAAGAATAGCCGTGTTCAGTGCAGGCCATGCATGTGTTCCGAAATGTGGATCGCCGGCAATACTTCCACGACCAATCACCGATTCCCAACCGCTATACCCACGTACATGATTGATGGATAAAATAGCCATAACCTGCTCGTAATATGCCTGATCGAATGATATAAATATTGATTTCATCTCTGTAGTTTTTAGTTATTAGCTTCTAATTCGTTCATTTCCTTTTCGCGGGCAATACGCTTCAGCTTTTTATGTTGACGTTTAACCCCACTGGCAGCAAAGAGTGTGTATAAAGTAGGAACAACAACCAACGTCAGCATCGTAGAAACTGTCAACCCTCCAATCACTGTAACAGCCATAGGTTTCCACATTTCTGAACCTTGTCCGCGGCTTATTGCTAATGGCAACATTCCCAGAATTGCAGTCAGACTGGTCATTAATACAGGTCGTAAACGTGATTTACCACCGGCTACTACCGATCGTATGATTCCCATGCCACGTTCACGATTCAGGTTGATATAATCCACCATAACAATACCATTCTTTACCACAATACCTACCAGCATAATCACTCCGACGAATGTCATTACATTGAATGTAGACCCCGTAAGCCACAAGGCTAACACGACTCCTGAAATTCCAAAAGGAACTGAGAACATAATGATAAACGGATAGGTAACCGATTCGAATTGTGAAGCCATTACAACAAATACAAGCAAGATAATGATCAGAAGTAATGCCCCCAAATCGCTGAACGACTCTTGCTGATCTTTAAATGAACCTGCAATGCTAGTTGTCACTTCCGAAGGAATATCTATCTGGGCAAGTTGTGCATTTATATCTTTCACAGCTTTATCAAGTGTAGTTCCCGAAACAGTTGATGAAACAGTAATGATTCGTTGACGGTTTTTGCGTTCGATGGTAGGCGGAGTAAAACGTTCGACAACATTACCCAAATCTTTTAGTCTGATCGCCTGACCCTGGGTATTGTAAATCATGATATTCTCAATATCTTCAATGGACTGACGGTATTGAGGTGCATAGGCCACCACGATGGAATACTCTTCCCCATCTTCCCTGAAAAGTGAAGAGGTTATACCATTTATTCGGTTGTTTAAATAGTTGGAAGCGGTACTGATATTGAGTCCGTTTAATGCCAGCTTCTCCCTGTCAAAATCAACCTGGTATTCGGGTGTGTATTCTTCCCTGCTGATAGTGGTATTAACCATTCCTTTGACTTTAGCCATACGTTTGAATACTTCTTTGGCAACTATATCAGTCTGGGCAAAATCATACCCATAGATTTCTACATCAAGCGTTGACTGACCACCCATCATGCTCATACCACCACCTGCAGTGACTGTTGATTTACGAATTTCAGGTAATTGTTTTATGTCGTTACGAATGCTGTCGGTAATAGCAAAAGCTGAACGGTTACGTGCTTTCAAATTCACCAACCTGATAGAGAATGTACCTACATTGCTTGAATTCTTACTAAATAGCGATCCATATATGTTCTTACTGCTAGCCTGGCCAACACTGAAGTTAACCATATCAATTTCAGGATATTTCTTTCTCCATTCAGAGTGAAGCTTTTGGCAGACAGCTTTGGTGATTTCCATTCTTGTTCCCACAGGCATTTCAATGGTAGCAGATATTGTTCCGCTATCCTGGGCAGGAAAGTTTTCTGTACCTACCCAACCAATAGCCAGAGGTATGATACTGACAACGAAAAATATTGTTGCAGATGCCAGAATAGTCTTTTTATGACGTACTGCCCAGTTAACCACCTTTGCATATTTATCATCCAGTTTATCCAGAAAACGTTCAATAGGTGAATACACTAAATTAAACCCTTTGCTTCGTTTTGGATCCATACGTAACAACTGAGAGGCAAGCATTGGAGTCAGTGTCAATGAACATATCATTGAAACTGTAATAATTATTGTTACCATCCATCCAAGTTGCGAGAACATAACTCCAGCCATTCCCGAAACCATGGTTAATGGAAGAAATACAGCAATAATAGTCATCGTGGAAGCAACAATTGAAAGCCCAACCTCATTGGTACCGTTAATTGCTGCGGTTTTAGGCCGGCTACCCCGCTCAATGTGAGTGGTAATGTTTTCCAGTACCACGATCGCATCATCTACTACCAACCCAATGGCGAGCGATAACGAACTAAGCGATATGATATTCAGGGTACCGCCTGTAAGTGCCAGATAAATAAAAGCAGCTATTAATGATATTGGTATGGTCAGAATAATAATTACCGTTGCACGCCAACGTCCCAGGAAGAACAAAACCACAATCATTACAAATAGAAGTGCGTAAATTACAGTTTCTGCCAAACTTTCAATCGTACGAATAATATTGTCGGAAGTATCTCCGATAACACTAAGTTTCACATCCGTAGGAAGGCTCTTCTTTATCTGAGGTAGCATCTTTAGTACTTCTTTGGCAATCTGTACCGTATTAGCTCCCGATTGTTTTTGAACAATGATAGAAGCACCCTGCACTCCGTTTGTATAACTTTCCTGCATACGCTCTTCATGTTTGTCACTGATCACAGCAACATCAGAAAGCTTCACGGTTTTGCCGTTGAAATTCCCTACGACAATATTATTCATTTCCGAAGGATCTTTAAATTCACCTTCGACACGCAAAGCATACGTATCACTACCGACATCCATAGAACCTGCCGGAGTATTTACATTTTCCATGCGGATATACTGTGCAAGAGCCTCTATGGTTAAATGATATGCTTCCAGTTTGATCGGATCTACATAAACCTGGATCTCACGCTGGGGTGCACCACTGATAGATACTGAACCCACTCCATTAATACGGGCAAGTGGGTTAGCCACTTTTGTATCCAGTATTTTATAAAGCGCCGGTAGACTCTGACTTGCAGTGGCAGAAAGCATAATGACAGGAATCATATCCGTGCTTAGCTTGAAGATAATAGGATTCCCCGCACCGGAAGGCATATAGGATTTAACTAAATCCAACTTATTACGAATATCATTTGTCACTACATTCAGATCCAATCCATATTCAAATTCCATCGTAATAATCGAACGGTTTTCCTTCGATGTTGAAGTTATATTCTTAAGGTTCGAAACCGTATTTAGAGAGCTTTCCAGCGGACGTGTTACATTTGTTTCAACATCCGACGCACTGGCACCATCATAGGTCGTCATGACCATGATCGTGTTAGTCTCTATTTTAGGCAACAAATCAATCGGTAACTTATTGTAAGAGAAAAGACCCAGAATAACCACTGCGATAAAAATTATCGAAGTCATTACCGGCTTTCTGACCGAACTTTCGTATAAACTCATATCTTAATATTTACAATTTATTTATTTACAATTTACTATTTGTGCTTAACATAATCTTTTATTTTATCCAAATCAACCAGTCAACCAATTACTTACTTCACCACTTTTACACTGGCCCCATCTACTAATTTCGACTGGCCGGCAACAACTACCTGTTCTCCTGCCGATATACCTGAAATAATTTCATAATCACTATCAATACGACGACCAATTTCTATCGGTTTGTATTGCACTTTTCCTTCGTTGTAAACATAAATAAAGCGTGCACCTGAACCGGATTGTTTTATAACAGACTGATCAGGGACCAAAATGCGTTTTGCTTTACCGAATTCAAGTGTTACACGGGCAAACATACCCGGACGAATTTTATTGTTGTTATTATTCAATCTAATCTCAACAGGAAAGGTCCTTGATGCTTCATCAATGGTTGGATAGATCAGACTCACTTTTCCCTGAAATTTTGTACCCTGGAATATATCAAATTTAACATCGATGGGCATGCCCAATTTCATTTTTGAATAATTGGATTCTGATACATTGATCAATATCTTTACAGGATTAATGCTCATAACCACAAGTATCGGTTTTTGTCCCGAATACATATCTCCATTATAATAATTACGTTCAGTTATCAGACCGCTGATAGGACTTAACAGAAAAGTATTTTCAGACATGTTTTTAATATTTGTCTGTGCAATATCCATTTGAAGTTTTGCATTATCCAATTCCTGTTGTGAGGCACCCCCGACATTGAATAATTCCTGAGTTCGTTTAAAACTGCGTCTTACATTTTCAATTTGCGATTCCAGGTTAGAAAGATTGGCAACATCCATTTGCACCAGCTTCTGACCTTTTGACACATGTTGACCTACTTCAACAAGTATATGACGGATACGTCCGGGAGTTGAGGGAGCAATGCTGTTCTTGTCCTGTGGCTCTACAGTGGCGGTTATTTCATTACTCTGTTCAACATTTTTCTCTATCGCTTCCTGAATCCGTATATTTGGAACTTCAGCTGCAACATCTGCATTTGCTTTTTTTTTGCATGAGCTCAGTCCCAAAGCGAATGCACAAACGATAATACCTATTAGTTTAATCCTTTTCATTTGTATGATTTTTGTTGATGGTGTACTAATTGATTTTTTTATTTATCTTATTTGAGAGTCTTTACCAACTATTTTTTCTAAGTCCGATTTCGCTGATAAATAATCATAAATCGATTGGTTATACGACAAACCAGCCTGTATATAAGCTAATTCAGAATTCGTGATATCAAGAAAAGTCCCGGCTCCTACATCGTACCGTGTTTTAGATATAGTCATTGCTTTTTCGGCCTGACTCATTGCTTTTTTATCTGACTCAATCTTGGCTATGGCTTTTTTAATATTATCAAGTGATGTTATCATTTGCAATTCAACGGTCTTCTTCAAATTCTCACGCTGGTCTTTTAATTCATCCTGCTGGATTTTAATTTGTTGGTATTTGTAATGCCGTGTACCTCCCTGAAAAATAGGTACAGATAAAGAAATACCCAGCATACTTGCCGGAAATTTAGTGTAATCAGAGAACTTATCGGCATCATTACCCATATAATTGTAGGAATAATTAAGACTGGCTCCAAGTGTCGGATACCACGAGGTTTTTTGAATCTCCAGCGTTTGGTCAAATTGTTTCGATTTGATATCAAATTGTTTTAAATCAGTATTTGATTTTAATGCCATTGTATCCAGATTCAATACTTCACCAAAGATGATTTGTTCAAAATCAGATAGTTTGCCTTCCACTTTTATTTCAGAAAACATATTCAGGCCCATTAACATCTTTAGTTGTTGTTTACTCAGATGAACTGCGCTCTGGGCTGATACGATATTAGACTGTGCATTCCGCGATTGAACATCAGCACGTATCCATTCATATTCAGATACTACTCCTTGTTTATATTTATCTGCTATCACTCGCGTATTTTCTGCAGTGTTATGATAACTCTTCACAAAAACGTCATACGAGTCTTGCATCAGTAGTAATGTGTAATAAGCCTTTGTTACCATATTGACAAGAGAAATTTTTGATGAACGTGCTGATTCTATGGCTAATTGAGCATCATATTCATTCATTTTCAACGTTGCCCATAAAGTCGGTGCTATTATTGGCAAGGTTGCTGAAACTCCGGCTGAAAAATTGTTATCAACACCAAACTCTAAAACAGTGGGAGTTCCGTTAAATGAAATAACTGATTTTTGGTTTTTAAGGTTTCTGGAATATGAACCCGATCCGCTTATTGTTGGGAATAAACCTGCAAGCCGTTCTTTTTTGCTATAATCCACCCTTGAAATTTCCTTATTGGCGATTTTAATTGTCGGACTCTTGCTCATGGCTATTTCCAATGCTTTTTGAAGCGAGACTGTCAGGGTATCCTGAGCCTTTAATGCAGATAATGGTAACAAAATCACGATTGCTGCTACCAATACATTTTTTTTACTAATTTTTTTCACAACCTTATTCCTAATTAATGATTAGATATTAATGATATTGATAAATATTCTATACATGTTATAAACAAAATAATCTTTACAAAAATACTCCAAATTAATCTGATACGACTATTTAAAATCGACGAATGAATCTTTTTATACGATGAATGAAAGAAATAGAGTACTAAAGCAATAGATGAATTCATTGCCAGGGTTTAAAATACAACCGGTTTCAATAAGAATAAAAACTGTCGGTTTTTATTCTGTTTCATTTATGGTTTGGTCTCTCAAATATTGAAGTCCTTTTTCATTTGCAATCATATGTATCATTAAATCAACAAAAAACTCAATTATTCGATTTTTTGGATATCTTTTTGGTAATTGTTGCATTAATTCAAAGGTGTTTTTTATTTGAAGGGAATGAAACAATGAAATTAATTCTACATCTAAATCCTCTCAGAAATGACCTTCTGCAATTCCTAGTTTGAAATTTATTTCAAAACCAGGCCTGATTTCTTAATTGCTTTTCAACATATGCTTTTCAAATACTCTGGGATAGTATTTTTCCAACGAAGAACATAGTTTGTAATACAAATTCTATATTTTTTTATCTCCTTTATTAAAAGTATGAGAGAATCGATTGATTTTTTATTCCTTAAAAGTATGAAGAATTTATCACAATTATTTTATTTTGAAAAGTCAAAACCGAATCAACAAGATATTCTCCTTGAGGAAAGTGAGTGTGAATAAATTAAATTCAAAATTATAGAATTTCTTTTATTCGACAATTAGTAAACAAGAATTTCGAATTTAATTCAATATAAATGCATAATATCCTGATTTATATGGATGTAAAATTTCGATGTAGAAATTATAAATTTATAATAGGTTTCAAATTTCCTCTGTCGTATAAAAAAAGCCCTGAAGATTACTTCAGAGCTTTTATAAATCAAGTGTTCTATTTCCAAATTCTATTAAAGAAATTCATTTTTTTTATATAATCTTTTTTCTTTAGAGTCTTCTGTCCATAACCGTAACCATAACCATATCCCGAACTCTCATCTGTTCCGTTTAAAATTATCGACATTCCATTAAGCCTGTTATGTTCATAAATGTCATTAATTAATTCTGTTGCTTCACGTGGAGTGTAATTCTGTCGTGCCACATATATGCAATTATCAACCACTCTGTTTATCAGATAAGTGTCGGATACCAACCCAATTGGTGCAGAGTCAACAATTATATAATCGTACTTCTCGCGTAATTGAAGGAATAAATCATCCAAACGTTGATTCATTATTAATTCTGCAGGATTTGGTGGTACCGGACCAGCTGGAATTACATCCAGGAATGGATGTAAATTCGATGGAACAATTATGTCATTAACCTCATAACTCTCATCAGCAATGTACATAGTAATTCCTCTTTCCTTTGATAAATGGAGGTAGTCGCCAAGCATTGGACTTCGGATATCCAACCCAACTAATACCACCTTCTTTTTCATTAATGCAAAAGACATTGCGATATTTATAGAGGTAAACGATTTACCTTCTCCACTGATACTTGAAGTTATTAAAATTACGGGATTTTCTTTTCCTGATAACATGAATTGCAGGTTTGTTCGAATAATCCTAAACATTTCTACAATTGGAGTTGTCTTTCCTTCACGTACCACAACAACGTCAGCTTCTTTTTTTAATCCGATAGAACCTAAATAAGGAGCTTTTACTAGGCGTTTCAGCTCTTTACTATTTATTATTTTATTATTTAGCAGGTCAAGAATGTAAATATAAATCAACGGCATCAGAACTCCTAACAGTAAAGCCAAGAGATAAATGATCATTCTTCTGGGAGCAACTGGTTGTAATGAACTATAAGCAGAATCAAGAGTTTTTGCAGAAGGTATTGTACTCGCTAGACTTAACGCATTTTCTTCCCTTTTTTGCAATAAAAACAAGTAGAGCTTCGACTTAATTTCTTTTTGTCTGATTATTTCAGTCAATTCTCTTTCCTGAGTAGGTACTCCGCTTATTCTTGATGAGAACTGATTCGTTTTTCCCAATACATCTTTTTTCGCAATTTTGAACCCATCTTTAATGCTTCCTATGCTTACAATTATGCTGGTTCTCAAAGCCTTTAGCTGTTGTTCAATCTGTGTGATAACAGGGTTTTTCTCATTTGTCGTACGCATTACCTTTATGCGCTGTAACAATGTGTAATTATATTCTTGAATTAATTGCAGCAAGGATTTATCTTCAATGCCTAAATTAGCCGGAACTAAATCGTATTGATGTTTGTTGTTTTTAACATAAGACTCGATATAGCTCACTAAATTTAATTGAGTTTCTAGTTCAGCTGATTTCTTGTCATATTCACTGGCAGATTTTAAAAAAATATCAGCGTCAGTGGTAATGTCTGTCAATTTATTTTTCTTCTTGTAATTTTCAACATTTAGTTCCACATCCAATAATTCAGAACCAATTAATTTAATTCGTTCCTGGATAAAACTAGCTGTACTGGTAGCAATCAGAT
>Ga0302293_10001287_pt1 | contig 12549 bp, 10 predicted proteins | sample III_Fen_N2_2_FD_198758 | JGI IMG/M metagenome (GOLD analysis project Ga0302293, IMG submission 198758) | Peat permafrost microbial communities from Stordalen Mire near Abisko, Sweden - III_Fen_N2_2 | ecosystem: Environmental > Terrestrial > Soil > Wetlands > Permafrost | place: Sweden: Abisko... | reverse complement strand
CAAACCCTTGTCCTTCGGTTGTTGTACCGTCTTTGGCACCAATACTATATTTAAAGAAATATACGCCTTCGCTCATTTCTTTTCCTTTAGAAGTTCCATCCCAAACATCAGTGAGATCATTCAACTCTTCGATGAATTCGCCCCAACGGTTCACGATCACTACCGACATACTTGTTGCATTTTCAGTATCAATCTGGAACGTGTCGTTCAAGCCATCAGCATCAGGTGTAAATACATTCGGCACGTGAATTACCAACGGCTCGAAAGGTATTACAATCACGATCAATTGATCATCATCCTGACAAACACCATTGGAAGCCGTTAAGGTTATCGTGTATGTACCAGGTGAGTTGAAGGTAGATCCTCCGTTTTGATTTACGTTTGAGGTCACATCCGTATCTCCATTACCGTAATCCCACACAAAACCGGTAGCATTTGTACTTGAATTGGTAAATGTCACTACCAATCCCGGATATCCTGAAAGCGGATCTGTTGAGTTAATTCCCGCAACCGGCACTGTTAATACGTTAATCACCACCTGATCGGTATTTGTACAACCGTTAGCATCAGTACCAGTAACCGTATAGGTCTGTGTTCCAACTCCCGGATTAAATGACACACCATTGGTAACCCCATAATTCCAAGAATAGCTTACTCCTCCTGTACCTGAAAGCGTTACTGAAGATCCAACACAAATGGTTTGATCAACACCAGCGCCAATTGTTGGCGGAGGATTCACTGTTACCGTTACCTGATCGGAATTTTGACATCCGTTAGCATCTGTTCCGACAACTGTATAAATTTGAGTCGCTCCAGGTGTAAAAGGAACATTGTTCACGACTGATAAATTCCAGACATATGAAACAGCTCCACTTCCGTTAAGCGTTACTGTAGTTCCTGCACAAACCGATTGATCTTGACCTGCACTTACGTTGGGTAAGGCATTTACAGTCACCAACACTTGATCCGTATTGGTACAACCATTGGCATCGGTTCCTGTTACCGTATACGTTTGTGTACTTGCTGGATTAAATGATACGCCGTTTGTAACGCCATTGTTCCACGTATAACTTGTACCTCCTGATCCGCTCAGTATAACTGAACCACCCGGACAAATCGCTTGATTGGCTCCCGCATTAATATTTGGAATACTATTCACAGTTACTGTAACTTGATCGGTGGCCGAACAACCTACTGCATCAGAAACCGTTACCGTATAAGTTTGGGTACTTGCAGGTGTGAATGAAACACCGTTTGTAACACCATTGTCCCATACATAGCCCGAAGCTCCGGTTGCGGTGAGCGTTACAGATTGACCTTGACATACGCTTTGGTTTTGGCCGGCATTCACGCTTAAGTTAGCACCAACAGTCACTGTCACTTGATCTGTATTTTGACAACCATTACCATCTGTTCCGGTAACAGTATAGGTTTGGGTACTTGCAGGAGTAAAAGAAACTCCATCTGTAACACCATTATCCCATGTATAGCTTGTTGCACCGGAACCGTTCAAAATCACCGATCCACCACATGTGGTTTGATCTTGACCTGCTCCAACGATTGGTAAAGCATTTACCGTAATTGTAACCTGATCTGTAGCTGAACATCCTGCCACATCACTTCCTGTAACAGTGTACGTTTGTGTACCGGCAGGCGAGAATGAAACGCCATCTGTCACTGAATTATTCCATGAATAACTCACAGCTCCTGATCCACTAAGTGTAATGGATTGACCTTGGCAAATCGATTGATCAGCACCAGCACCTACTACAGGGTTGGTACCTACATTCACTACAACCTGATCGGTATTCGTACAACCAGCAGCATCCGTGCCGGTAACAGTATACGTTTGTGTGGAAACCGGATTGAATGAAACACCATTTGTTACTCCGTTGTCCCATGTGTAAGAACTTGCTCCTGAACCTGAAAGAGTGACACTCGCACCACTACAAGCGGTTTGATCAGTTCCTGCTCCAACCACTGGTAAAGCATACGTGAAATTCGTTGTATCATCAGAAGTACAGTTGGCTGTTCCAAAAACCGTAGTAGCTGTTTGAATAAAGTCAGTAGAACCCGCAGGAACACCAGATGCCGTACCGTTCAACGATGTTGAATTGGTGATTGCTGTTGCAGGGTTAGCCGTCCATTGCAAGGTTGTTGTTGCTGCAATATTAATTGGTGTTGTAAGTGAATTATCCGGTGGAACCTGGAAAATAGAGGCCGTTCCTGCAGAACAAGAGTTATCGTTGATTGCAGAGTTGATTGAACCGGAATTGTAAGAAATCGATGTTGGAGAACCGCACACTGAAGTAAGATTCGAGAACGTAATCGCTGAATTTGTTAATGAACCTACATCGGCACCGATACAGTCATAAATTTGTACTGTCCAACCACCTGAAGCAGCGTTACAGCCATACAATGGCGTCCAGTTAATTGCTGTACTTGAGGGTCCGTAACTACTGTAAGTTCCCGATAGAGTTGCTGGAGCTGGTGAACAAACATTTAAGTTCGCGCCCGGAACTGTTGTAAAACATAAATTAACAACGTTATCACCAGAGTTACATACCGAACCTTGTCCGATTGCACCTGGGTTTGGTGATAATAAAATTGTAGGACTTCCGCATGAAGGTGGGCCAACTAAATAGAATGCCAAATCCGAAACCCAGGTATGAGTGGCAGAGAAACACACTTGAATTTGTGTAGTAGGTGTAATCAATGACTCTGCTGGCGGTGGATTGTAATAGGAGAAACTACCCGTAGTATTTACAGTTGACGATAGATTGGCCTGATTACATCCGGTACGTGAGTTGGAAGCTGTCACTTCTGTGTTCAAATTCCAAACCCACGCAATGTAACAAGCTACAATCGCATTTCCGGCATCACGGATTTCTACCCGATAACCGTCGCTCACCAAACCACTGATGGTTGAAGTTGCTCCGACCTGAGTACTGTAAGATGTCCAAGATGCATTACTTTGATTGTGATAGTACCAATCAAACGTAAACGGCCCTACTCCACTAGGAGGCGTGGCAGTTAAACTTCCTTGGGTAGTTGACAAAACGTCACTACACCAAATATAAATAGGATCGTTGGGAGCGCCGTTGGTATAAGCGGTAGTGGAAGAACCGGAGTTACCATTAGGTACTAATTGCGCATTTACCCCAAGAGCCAACAATAAAGCAGCACTTAAAAAAAGAAGTCTTTTCATTTGGCGATTATTTGGATAAAAGTGATTGTTTACGGGCTTCAATCAATGCTTGTTGCTCAAGAATAGCATCTCGATGAGCTTTAGACTCTTCTGAGCCTTCTAGCATAATCAGCTTTTCCTGAATTACCCTTAAGGCATCAATACATTCCGGAAGTGTCCAATCTTGGATGGTTCTGACAACAACTTTTGGTTCAGAGGCTATGTAAACACCCTCATTTCCTGCACTTTCGTGCACAATAACTCCGTTTGATTGTGTTTTAACTTGCGTAGTTTGCCCGGTATTTTGACCGAAAGATGCAGTTGTTAAACACATAAAGGCAAAAAGATAACATGCTTTTTTCATGCTGGTAGTAGTAAAATTGGTAATTGTACTTCTTTCTAACGAGAGAACCCGTTCAAAAGTTGCATACAATAATAATGAACTCTGTTGATAAAGCCGCTTTTTTTAACAATTCTGGCGCTGAATACCCCTGAATCCCTTGTAAAGTGGGAAAACAAAAAGAGCGTTTCTTTTTCAAAAAACGCTCTTTTTAAACTAATTACAACCAAATTAACTAGCGGATCAATTCAAAGAAGCCTTGTCCGTTAAGCACGCTACCATCTATTCCGGTAACTGAATATTTATAAAAATAAGTTCCTTCACTTGCTTGATTTCCATTTAAAGTTCCATCCCATTTATCATCCAATTCGTTCATTTCCATTATCTGATTACCCCATCGGTTAATCAATACAGCTTCAATAGACGTTACATTTTCAAGATCAAAGAAGAACACATCATTATCCCCATCATTATTCGGCGTAAACACATTCGGAACCTTTATATGAGGGGGATTAAACGGATTGACAATTACCTGAAGAGTATCCGAAGTATTACAAATACCGTTGGAGGCGATCAAAACAACATCATAAATTCCAGCCGAACCAAACGAATTTTGAACTGCTTCATTAACATTGGTAGTGTTATCAAAATTACCATCATCAAAATCCCACGCATAATCGGTGGCAAACAAACTGGAATTGTCAAAAACAACCGTCAATACAGGATTTCCTACCAACACATCGGCAGAAGTAATAACTGCTATCGGAACCGGTACTACGGTAATCGTTACTTGGTCAGTATTCTGACAACCGTTTGCATCTGTTCCCGTTACGGTATAACTAGAAGAACCAAGAGTTGGCGTAAACGGATTACCATTCGTAACACCGTTAGTCCAAGTATAACTCAATCCACCGCTTCCGCTAAGCGTAATAGCTGTACCGAGACAAATTTGCTGATCGGCACTTGCAGTAATTGTAGGAAGCGCATTTACCGTTACCGTTACTTGATCTGTATTTTGACAACCGTTGCCATCCGTTCCTGTTACGGTATAAGTTTGTGTGGAAGCCGGAGTAAAAGCTATACCGTTATTCACTGCATTATTCCATGAATAAATTACAGCACCCGAACCTGAAAGAGTGACTTGACCACCGGCACAAACCGATTGATCTACACCAGCATTTACCGACGGAGCAGTATTCACATTGATCACCGTTGTTGCACTATTCACACAACCATTTGCATTTGTATAAGTATATGTTATCGTTTGTGTTCCGGCAGCAGGACTAAAATTGTTTCCTGAAATCCCTGAACCGGAAAAGACACCACCAACAGGTGTGCCTGCCAAGCCAACACTTAAGTCATTGGAACAATATGGTCCGTAATTACCTGCCGAAACATTGGGTAAAGGATTAACCGTAATGACAGTTGTTGCAGAACCGGAGCACCCCAGACCACTTGTGTAATTATACGTAATGGTCTGTGTACCTACTGACGGATCAAAACTATTGCCCGAAACACCTGTTCCACTAAAGGTTCCACCGGCTGGAGAACCAACCAACGAAATATTCGCAGCATCCGTACAAACGGCTGTATACGTTCCCGCACTTACCGTTGGAGTAGGATTTACATCGATGAATGCGGTTGCAGAATTAGTACATCCATTACCATCTGTGTAGTCATAGGTAACTGTTTGAGAACCTACAAGTGGCGAAAAGAGTGCGCCCGCAACCCCCACACCACTGAATACTCCACCAAGTGGTGATCCGACCAACGGTAAATTTAAAAGGTCGTTGCAAATTGGGGAATAACTTCCTGCATCGACTGTGGGAAGCGCATATACAGTAACCGTTGTAGTTGCCGTACACGGAGTGCCACCATCATCAGCAGTAACCGTATAAGTGTAAACTCCCGGAGTTGTTGGCGGAGTAATATTAAGCGGATTTTGAACTGTTGAAGTAAATCCGTTTGGACCTGTCCAAGAATAAGTTGCGCCCGCAACATTGGAGGCTGTAAGATTGATGGTTCCGGCCCCCGAACAAATTGATCCGCTATTTCCGGCCGTGACAGTACATCCGCAGTTGTTTACTACAATAGTAGCTGTGGCCAAAGTAGATGACGGACAGAGTGGGTTTCCGGTAGCTGAATTCACCGTATAGGTATATGTTCCAGGAGTAGCTGGAGGTGTCACCACGACGTTTGAACCGGAAGTAGTATTCAAATCCGGTGAAGCATTCCAGTTAAATGTTCCATTTCCACCGGAGGCGGTCAAATTAACGGTTCCACCTGAACAGATCGTGCTGCTTGCAGGTGTTACATCAACCGGGATTTGAACTCCGGAAGTGGCCGCAAACACATAATCACAAACATCGCCCGCATATCCGTCGATCATAATGTAATAGGTGTTTCCTGGTACCAATCCGCTGGCGCTAACGTTTTGCGAACCTGCTGAAGGCGGGAGCTGACTACAATAGTAGGAGTTAACTGTCCCGGAGCAATTGACTGCGCTAAAGATCATGATCTGAATTCCGTCTCCGTATTGGGAGTTGAAAACCCAGACATCAAATGAAATGCTTGAAGAAGAAGCAACGAAAGTCAAGAATGAATTATTCTCGATCGATCCGCAAAACTCTCCGGTCAAACCGCAGTCTCCAAGTCCTAAAAACCCACAGGATTGACTCCAAGAATTGGAAGTGTAAGAAGCGGAGGTATTTCCGCAATAGCCATTCAACTCACAAATAGGAGTTGCAGTTGCACATGTGTTTCCGGCTGCGGGATTAGCACCGCAAGGAGGTTGGGAGAATCCGATGAAAGACACCAAAATTCCCATGAGTAGTAGGAGTGCTTTCATTTCAGTTCGGTCATTCGTTTTTCAATGTAGGCTAAAATCGCTCTGTTGCGATCACAAGGCTCTGTTCTACATTTGTAGACGTAAGATTCCCTGCGCTTTGTTAGTTCGAAAACGGATAACTGATCAATTTCTTTAAAAACAATTGACAATGAATCCTTGGTTTCCAGTTGAGTAGTGGGTTTTTCGGTTTCTTGCGCATACACACAACAACCAATGGCCGGTATAAATACCAGCAATAGTAGTAACTTCTTCATAGTAGATTCTATTCTTAATTAGTGTTGTTCAGACGACTTCAACCAAGGTTCCGTTGCACGGGTTTCCCAAGTTAAAAGTCAATCTGCCATAAAGATAAGTATGGAAGAAGCGATTTTCACAACAACGATTTAGTAATTTAACAACTAGTGTCCTGTATTTTAACACATCTGCCTGCAATCGTTCCTTTTAATACAAAATGAAGCCTGATTGTTTAAAACTTGCTTTGGCACCACTTCCAAACCGATTCTCGATAATTTCTTTTTCGCTTGTACCTATACCATAAAAGTGGTATTTTTGTGGCGTAAATTGTTGTCTATTTAAATTTAGTCTAAATAGGCAATCAGACAGACGATTATGATAACAGTAACAGAACAAGCTAAAAAACAAGCCATTCGCCTCATGGAGGATGAAGGCAAACCCGGGTATTTTATCCGTGTTGGCGTTCAGGGCGGTGGTTGTTCAGGACTTATGTACCAGCTTACTTTCGACAACGAAGAACGAACAGACGACAAAATTTTCACTGACAACGGTATTAAAGTAGTTGTTGACAAAAAAAGTTTCCTCTATTTAATTGGAACAACACTTGATTTTTCAGGTGGCTTGAATGGAAAAGGATTTATTTTCTCGAACCCGAACGCAGGACGAACTTGCGGATGCGGTGAATCATTTTCAGTATAATAGTTAGGTATCATTCAATACAACAAGAACACAACCCATGGGTTACACAGAGAATGATTTAGCGAAAGATTTAGAAAACTCCGAATACAAATTCGGTTTTACCACAAACATTGAGTCTGACAGAGCACCCAATGGTTTGAACGAAAACATCATTCGATTTATCTCCGCAAAAAAGGAAGAACCCGAGTGGTTATTGGAATACAGATTAAAAGCTTTTCGCATTTGGAGTGAAATGAAAGAGCCGAATTGGGCACATGTGCATTACGCAAAACCCGATTTTCAGGCCATTTCTTATTACGCCGCTCCAAAACAAACCAAGAAATACGAAAGTTGGGACGATGTTGACCCCGAGTTAAAAGCTACTATGGCTAAACTGGGGATTTCAATGGAAGAACAACAACGCTTGACAGGTGTAGCGGTGGACTTTGTCATGGACTCCGTTTCCGTGGCTACTTCTTTCAAAGCAAAATTAGGTGAACTGGGCATCATTTTCTGTTCATTTTCCGAAGCCGTAAAAGAACATCCTGAATTGGTCAAACAATACATGGGATCTGTGGTTCCGGTTACAGATAACTTTTACGCTGCTTTAAACAGTGCTGTTTTCACCGACGGATCTTTCTGTTACATCCCGAAAGGCGTTCGTTGCCCAATGGAACTTTCTACTTACTTCCGGATCAATGAAGCAAATACAGGACAGTTTGAACGGACGTTGGTCATTGCTGATGAAGGTTCGTATGTTTCATATTTGGAAGGATGTACTGCTCCTCAACGCGATGAAAACCAATTGCACGCTGCGGTTGTTGAGTTGATTGCATTGAACGATGCTGAAATCAAGTACTCAACCGTACAAAACTGGTATCCTGGCGATAAAGACGGGAAAGGTGGGATTTTTAACTTCGTTACCAAAAGAGGTCTGTGTGAAACCAACGCGAAAATTTCGTGGACTCAGGTTGAAACCGGATCTGCCGTAACGTGGAAATACCCATCGTGTATCCTGAAAGGCGATAACTCGATCGGAGAATTTTATTCCGTTGCCGTAACCAACAATTACCAGCAAGCGGATACCGGTACCAAGATGATTCACTTGGGGAAAAACACCAAGAGCACGATCATTTCGAAAGGTATTTCTGCCGGAAAATCGCAGAATTCTTACCGAGGATTGGTACAGATTCACAAGAATGCTCACAATGCCCGCAATTTCTCGCAGTGTGATTCACTGTTGATGACTGACGAGTGTGGTGCGCATACGTTTCCATACATCGAATGTAAAAATGCAAGTGCCAAAATCGAGCACGAAGCAACGACTTCAAAAATTGGTGAGGATCAAATCTTCTATTGCTTACAGCGTGGAATCAGTGAAGAAAAAGCAATCAGCTTGATTGTAAACGGCTACTGTAAAGAAGTATTGAATCAATTACCGATGGAATTTGCCGTGGAAGCACAGAAATTACTCGCCATAAGTTTGGAGGGCTCCGTAGGGTAGGACGAATGATTGCAGATTGGCAGATTTAGAAGATAGATTAAAAATTAGAATAGCTTGGCAAAAATTGAACGATTTGAGGATTTAGAGGTTTGGCAAACAAGTATGAAATTGTGCGCTGATATCTATAAAATCACCAATTCGGAATTGTTCTCAAAAGATTTCGGTCTGAAAGATCAAATCAGACGATCAGCTGTTTCTGTTCCTTCAAATATATCTGAGGGGTATGAACGAGATAGCAAACGACAGTTTATGTATTTTTTAGTCATAGCAAAAGGCTCATGTGGTGAATTGCGAACACAATTAAGAATAGCAAGAGATTTAAATTACATTGAAGAAACGGTTTATTCAGAAATCAATGATCAATGTGTTTCAACAAGCAAACAGCTTAAAGGTTTTATAAATTATTTGAGCACATACAAAGAAAAAAAGTAAGATTACAAATTGGCGGAAATCTGCAATCTGCCAATTTGTAATCTTTAACCTATATAAAAAGAGGATGTTAAAGATCGAGAATTTACATGCGTCAATTGACGGGAAAGAGATACTAAAAGGATTGAATCTGGAGGTGAAAGCCGGAGAGGTTCATGCCATCATGGGACCAAATGGTGCAGGAAAAAGTACCTTGGCATCCGTTTTAGCCGGACGTGAAGAATACGAAATTACAGAGGGCTCTGTTTCTTTTGACGGTAAAGACTTATTGGAATTGGCCACGGAAGATCGTGCTCGTGAAGGATTGTTTTTAGCCTTTCAGTATCCGGTAGAAATTCCAGGAGTATCAAATGTAAATTTTCTACGTACCGCGCTGAATGAAATCAGAGAGTACAACGGTCAAGAACAAATTTCGGCCAAAGATTTCATGGCATTGGTTCGCGAAAAATCTGCCATTGTAGAATTAGACGCTAAATTGGCGAGTCGCTCAGTAAATGAAGGCTTTTCAGGTGGTGAGAAAAAACGCAACGAGATTTTCCAAATGGCTATGCTCGACCCGAAACTGGCTATTTTGGATGAAACAGATTCAGGTTTGGACATTGATGCCATGCGTATAGTTGCCAATGGCGTAAATACCTTGAAGTCGGATAAAAACGCTACGATCGTAATTACCCACTACCAACGTTTGCTTGATTACATCATTCCCGATTTTGTACACGTTTTATACGACGGTAAAATTGTGAAGTCAGGTCCAAAAGAATTGGCGTTGGAGCTGGAAGAAAAAGGATACGATTGGATCAAAGCCGAATTTCAACACTAAGCAACATCCACGATGAATTTAGAAACGATTATCCCTGAAATGGCTGCCAGTGTGAATTGGAAGCTCGAAGGAAAGCATCTATTATCCGAAGATTTGCGTAAACAAGCGCTTTCGGTGCTGGAAAACATGCCTTTTCCAACCACCAGAACCGAAGCTTGGAAATATACACGCTTGGCAAAAATTCGCACTGGAAAGTTTGTTGCCCGGCAAGAACAACTAGCTTCAAACAATCATCAGATTGATTCGAATGCTGTATCAATGGTGTTTGTAAACGGTCATTTTGCGGCAAACCTTTCTTCTTCTGAATTTCCCGACGGCATCAAATTATTGGCTCTTTCACAAATGGAAGCAATGGAACTTTCCGTTTTAGGAAACTCGTTGCCCTTGGAAGGAGAATTATTTAATGCGTTTAATACTGCCTATGCGACAGATGGTGTTTACTTGCACATTTCTGCAAATATGCACATTGAACCGGTTATTGAAATAACGCATATCACTACCGGAGATTCGACAGTTTCTCACGTCAGAAATGTGATTATTGCTGAAGCGTTTTCCAAAGCACATGTTATTCAGCAGTATGTAACAGAGGATGCCACTACTTGTTTCACCAATGTAGTTACCGAAGTTTCTGTTGCTAAAAATGCGTTTTTAACCATTGATAAATTGCAATACGAAGACGAATCGTGTTTTACAATTGCAACGGAACAAGTAACGCAAGCTGTAGATTCTAATTTCACGATCAATACCCTTACACTAAACGGTGGATTGGTTCGAAATAACCTAAACATTGGCGTTAACGGTCACAACTGTGAAACGCACCTGAATGGAGCATATATCTTAAAAGGGAATCAACACGTGGACAATCATACGGTGGTAGATCACACGGTTGCTCATTGTGTTTCGAACGAATTGTACAAAGGTGTTATTGACGAAAAAGCCACTGCTGTTTTTAACGGAAAGGTTTTTGTGCGAAAAGATGCTCAGAAAATCAATGCGTTTCAGTCGAATGGAAATGTCTTGCTAAGCGATGATGCCACAGTTAACTCAAAACCCGAACTAGAAATTTATGCCGATGATGTAAAATGTTCGCATGGTTCCACTACCGGTCAGCTCGATGACGAAGCTATCTTCTATCTCAGAGCTCGTGGTATCGGTGAAAAAGCAGCTCGTCAGTTGATGGTAGGCGCTTTTGTTGGGGATGTTTTCGGGAAATTGACAAATGAAGCAGTGAAGGCGAGAGTTGATCTGTTGATGAAGGAACGATTTGGTTGGGATTTTTAAATGACAAAACCTTCTGAAAGCCCCTGTTTATAGACTTCTTTGAAAAGTGTAAAAATCTAAAATTGGCCAATTTTAAACGTTTAGATTTTTAAAATTTTACACTTTTATCGAAATAATTTCCGAAAAAAAATTGTTTCAAATGATCTTTTCGACTAACTTAATTAAGAAAAGACATTATGGGAGCTTCAAAAGCCGATCAATTTTCTCAAGATTTTAAAAATCTGTCAACTACTGCCAATGCACTCGCTCATCCGGCTAGAATTGCTATTATCAACGAACTAAGACGTACTTCAATGATGCGATCAACCGATTTTTCTGCTTGGTTGAAACTACATCCAACAACTATCCACCATCATTTACATAAACTCAAACGGGCCAACCTCATCGAAATGGAGTATGCAGTACACCATTATACGATCCGACTCATTAGCGAGAATTTGGAGGATCTACATAGCTTTCTCAGAAATTGATTCTTTCAAGACTTTATAGTAACCTAGACGCTGTTTTAAATTTCGATTCAGAATTCCGGCTATTAAAACGGCAACAAGTGTTTCGACTGCATTAAAAAAAGTTGCAGCAGATAAAATTTTTCCTACTTTAATACTGCGAAACACACTTTTACCAGTTAACTAATTTCAGTTATGACCAATATTCCTGCCTCTATTCCGCATACCCATTTCGGGTTTGCGAAATGCAAACTCGTTTTTGATGAAACAAAAAGCGTTTCTGATGCCAGAATAATTCAGTTGAACGAATCTTTCACAGAAATAGCACAAAGAGAAGAAGGTGATTTATTGACAAAGTCATTTTCTGAATTACAAGTCAAAACCGATGGATTTGATTGGGGGCAATTACTCGACCACTTTATCCGTTTTGTGAACGAAAAAACAGTTGATTTTACGGTTGTGGATCAAAGCCAAAACAACTATCAATTGCAACTGATCCCCCAAGATCATGACGAAATCATTTGTTTAGTGACAGGAACAATTGATTATTCAGATCAATTAAAACATCTCACCAACCGTTTCAATACGTTTTTGACCAATTTTCCCGGTGGAATAATGATCGAAAGCTCAGACTTTAAAATTCAGCAACTGAATAAGAAGTTCTGTAATATGGTTGGTTTAGAAATAGACGAACATGAATTAGAAGGAACAAATACATCGGAGCTCATTGATCACATAAAAGCATTATTTAAGCATCCTGATTTATTTAGTCAACGAATTCG
>Ga0302293_10001284_pt1 | contig 12564 bp, 13 predicted proteins | sample III_Fen_N2_2_FD_198758 | JGI IMG/M metagenome (GOLD analysis project Ga0302293, IMG submission 198758) | Peat permafrost microbial communities from Stordalen Mire near Abisko, Sweden - III_Fen_N2_2 | ecosystem: Environmental > Terrestrial > Soil > Wetlands > Permafrost | place: Sweden: Abisko... | reverse complement strand
CGGTGACATCGCGGGAGCCAAACAATCCGGGATCATAGCGGCTGCGGTAAAAAACGGAAAAGTCGGATCAGCCCTCCGAAGCGAATACGCGGAAGCGGCGGTGCGCGCTCTTTCCGGAGAAGGACACGCGGGAAAAACGTATGAACTTGGCGGGCTTCCCTGGAGCTACGAAGAGTTTGCAGAAGCGGTATCAACCGTAATCGGTCGACCTGTACGGTTCAAGACAATCACCGAAGCAGAAAAGAAAGCAGCACTTCTAGGATTTGGACTGCCTAACGGTATGGCCGAATTCTACGCCAAGCTCGATACGTCAATTGAGGATGGAACTCTTTCGTTCCATTCGGATGATTTCATTAAGCTTCTTGGCCGCGAGCCGTCAAGTTTGGTTGAAGGAATTCGAAAAATCGCGAACTAACAGAAAACAGTTTATTGACAACGGGAAGCGGACGATGCTCGGCTGTTTCCCGTTGATGCCGTTATCGCATTTCGCTTCATCTATAATTTTTACAATTACCTGAATCCGTATAAAAAAAAAGAAAACCAAGTACAATTTCATGGTATATAATGAGTTGGCAAAATATGTGATTACTTATAGAGTAAGTTGTCAAATCAGGAGAGTATCATGGATGACTACGAGAAAGGCCGGCAAAAGGCCCAGCAAGGCTTGCCCTTAGGTTTGGACGCAAGCTATCAAGAACGACTTGGTTATGACCAGGAACAGGATCAGGGGAAAAAAAGCACAATAAACACAATGGATACCGTTACGAGGGCAAGTATTCAGCTTGGTGACAGTATGGGACAGATGTTCGATGAACTAAAACTTCAAACAGTCTTGGGACGTTTAGGTGCGGTATTTCTGGTGCTAGAAGTGGTGGTCTTTTTTATGAGTCTACTTTTTCTCACCGGTCATGAAAAGCAAGATAAAATTCAGTTTCTACTCGGGCCATTGTTTCTTAGTATTCTTTTCTTTGACTATTATCTCAGAATATTTCGACTTAGAGTTGCCAGTGTGCTTACTACTATTTGTGCAACTTCCGCTTGGGTACTATTACTTCCATCCCTATTTTCCATTTTCGAACAGAAATATGTTGGTACTGAAATGCAAATCTACGCCCCTATTGCCACAGTGTTGATTTCTGGTTTTTTGCATTTTTTCGTAATTAAAGACTACGGTACTTTCACTCGAGATCCAAAACCACGGTATTTCGAGGGCATGCCGAACAGGATATTCCGGATTGTGGTTCTTGTACTCGCCAGCGGAGGAATGCTTGCATTGCTATTAACATCTGCAAACAATCATCACAAATTTGATAAATTGGTCATGCCGATAGCCGCAAATACGACTGAAAAAACTGCACTCATCATCGACACAACTAAGGCTGAATTACCAAAGAAAGCCGATGAAACGAATGTAAGCGAAAATGCTACAAAACTTGAAGTCATTGCAAATCAAGCCATTTCCAAAGATCCTGATTTACTTTCTTTTACGGAAAATGAGGCAAGAATAATTGACGGTTTTCCATTCTTAAGCAGCGATCAAAAGAATGAATTGAAAAGAGAATTTCGGACGATTAACGGTTCGAAAACTAGAAATTTATGGCAGAGCGAAAAACACGAGGCACTCGGAGATTATTGGGCTAAATTGGATTATAGCAAGTATATCCAGATCGTCACATCGCTTGATATTAAAGGTTCGACTGAGGACGAAGCTGATAAAATTGCGCTCAATAAAAAGAAGATTTCTGCAGAAGATATTGATGGTCTTCCCTATTTGACGGATGCTGAAAAACAAAAAATAAAGTCAACGCTGAAGCAACGGGCAGAAAAAAATAATTCCCCGGCGGTTGACTATAACGGACTTGCTAACGTGATAGAGTTTTCGGCGAGAGTTGATTTAGGAAAAGAAAAACTAGATGAGATTATGACGAAACTGGGCTGGGTGCCCATAGTCATAGAGCGCAGAGAAGCGAAATAACAGGCCTTAGGAGGACATCGCTAAAGCGATTCTGAGGAGAAAGATGAATACGAATAAGGAGACGCGATGAACGGTATTCAGATCAAGGACGTAACTAAGCATTACCGCGTTCTCAAGAGGCGGGAGGGGCTTTCGGGCTCGGTCCGCGACCTCTTTTCCCGGAACTATAGCGTCGTGAAGGCGGTCGACGGTATCAGTCTTAATATCGAGCCGGGCGAGCTCGTCGGCTTTATTGGGCCCAATGGCGCCGGCAAGTCTACGACGATCAAAATGCTCTCGGGCGTTCTCGAGCCCACCTCCGGGATAATCGAGGTCGATGGCTTCGTACCCTATCGCCAAAGGCGACGCTATGTCCAGCATATCGGCATCGTGTTCGGCCAGCGCACCCAGCTCTGGTGGGACCTCGCCGTCATCGAGAGCTTCAAGCTCCTGAAGGAAGTATACGGGATCGACGACGCTGCCTTTACGCGGAACCTCGGGATCTTTGACGAGATCGCGGGGCTCAAGGAACTATACGGGAAGCCCGTGCGCAACCTTTCACTCGGCCAGCGCATGCTCTGCGAGATCGCCGCGAGTTTTATCCACGATCCGAGCACCATCTTCCTCGACGAGCCGACCATCGGGCTTGACGTCGAGATCCGCTCCAAGGTGCGCACGATCATCAAAGAGCTGAACCGCGTCAAGGGCGCGACCGTATTGCTCTCGAGCCATGACGTCGGGGATATCGAAAGCCTCGCGCGGCGCATCGTCCTTATCGACAAAGGCAAGATTCTCTACGACGGTCCAACCGAAAAATTCAACGGCATTTTCGGCAGATACAGGACGCTCAGGCTTGATGTGCACGGACTTTCCGAAAGCGACATTGCGCGGCTCAAGGCAGAGACGGCTGCGCACGTGCAAAAAAATAAAGAAATCGTCTTCGGCGAAGTATCCAGCGGCTGGCTGGGCTTGAGCTTCGATCAGGACAAGATTCCCCTCCTCGAACTTCTCACTCCGATCCTTGCGGCCTTTGCGGTCAAGGACATCAAGGTCGAGGAGATCGAAATGGAAGAGGTGATCCGCCGGGTCTACGAGGGAGCGCTCGGATGAGGCGAAAACCCTATCTCGGGACAATCCGCAACGAGATCCAGTCGTCCCTCGCGTATCGGGGGCACTTCCTCTTCAGCCTTGCGGGCACGGTCATCTACCTGATCATTGCTTACTTCCTCTGGAAAGCCATCTTCGCGGCTTCGACCGGGGGCAATATCGGGGGAGTCGGCTTCGAGCGGGCGTACCTCTACGTCGGCATCTCGATGAGTCTCGCGGGCATCATACAGACTTCTGTGGACTGGAGCCTGAGCCGTCTGGTCACGAGCGGCGACATTTTCCGCTCCCTCTGCAGGCCTCAGGACTTGATGGCCACATTGTTCGCCGAATCGGTCGGTGACGGTCTTGTGAACTGCGCCGTCGTGGGCCTTCCCGCCCTCGTTCTTTCCTTCGCGCTCTCGGGCGCCGGCCTCCCCGACCTCATCAATGTCATTCTCTTCATCCCGGCGGTCGCGATCGCCTTCTTCCTCAACTTTCTTATCGACTTCATGACCGGCCTTTCGGTCTTCGCCCTCCAATCGAGCAGAGGCGTCATGAACGCGAAGGACTCGGCCATACTCGTGCTCTCGGGCGCCCTTGTGCCCCTGCCCTTCTATCCCCCGGGCGTTCGCGCAGTCCTCGAGTGGCTTCCCTTCCAGGCCCTGTACAACGCGCCAGCCCGAATCCTTGCCGACGGTGGGGCAGGCCTCGCCGATGCCCTGCCCTTCCTTGCCCGGGAGGCGGCATGGGCGGTTCTCTTCTTTATTCTGGCCCGCATTCTCTTGTCGGCGGGACAGCACAAACTCGTGGTAAACGGAGGCTGATTATGACATCGATTCGACGATACGGGCGACTCTACCGCCTCCTCTTCGCCCAGTTCCTGAAATCCAGAATGAGCTACCGTACGGACTTCCTCGTCTCTCTGGTCTTCATGCTCCTGTGGTTCCTGCCGAGCTTTTTCAGCGTCGTCGTGCTCTTCGCGAACATACCGAGCCTCGCCGGATGGTCGCTTGAGGAGCTCGTCTTCGTGTACGGATTCTATATGATGGCGATGGCCCCCAACGGACTTTTCTTCCAGAACGTCTGGCAGCTCCCTACGCAGATCCGGAACGGAGGCTTCATCAAGTACTATTTCCGTCCGCTCAACATGCTCTTCTATTATATGTCGGAGATAATCGACATCAATTCGCTGAACGGAATACCCCTCGGCGCAGGGCTCATGATATGGGCTTCGATCAAGCTCGGCATCGTGTGGACGGCAACAAGAATAGTGGGGACTCTCGTCCTCCTGGCCTCAGCCAGCCTCGTCGTGTGCGCCATGATGCTCGCGGCCGCAAGCACGGCCTTCTGGCTGACCAACTCGCATTCGCTCCTCAACCTCGCGAGCCGCTTCCGCGAAAACGCCCGTTATCCCATGACGATCTTCAAAGGCGGCTTCCGGTTCGCGTTCTCGGTCCTGGTTCCCATCGGCTTCATAGCCTTCTATCCTTCCCAGTTGATCATCCATCCCGAAGGAGCGGGCATCCTTCCCTGGCTTACGCCCGTCGCAGGACTGGTGAGCTTCGGCCTCGCCTGCCTCGTCTGGACGATGGGCGCGCGGAAATGGAGCGGGACGGGGACCTGACCAGGACTGATGCTTCATGCATAAGAATTAACGAGTTGATGGATTCCCGGTAACGGTATACAGTGTGTATACGACGAAAGGGAGAAATCACATGGCCGATAAAAAAGGTATAGTCAAACTCGATGAAAAACTGGTCAGCATGAGGCTGATTCCGCGCAAAATGCTGATCGATCTTCCGCTCGTTCACAAGAAAATGAATTCCATCCTCAAGAAAACTGGCGCCGTCCTGAGCGACGAAGTGTTTGAAACCGGCAATCTGGCCCTCCGCAAATGGCTCCAACTGCTCAACAAGCAGGGGGCCTCACAGGAAAAACTCACAGCATATCTCCGCTGCGGACTCGCGCACCTGACATATGACTATACAGAATCGCAGTATCAACAAATTGGAATCGACGACCTTGTGTCCCGCTCGATACTCTCCCTTAAAATGCGCAAACAGCACACATCTTTCTTCAAGCCCGCCGCCGAACCAAAACCCGTGCCCGCAAAAAAAAGCACCGCAGTCAAGATCAAGGCGATAAAAAAATCCGATATGAAAAAGCCAGCCGCGAAGAAAACCACGGCAAAACCGAAAGCTAAGGGTAAACCAGTGGCCAAAGCGAATCCCGTGGCTAAGACAAAAGCAAAGCCTGCAGCGAAAGTAAAGCCTGCAGCGAAAGCGAAGCCTGTGGATAAGGCCAAAGCGAAGGCCAAGCCATCCAAGGCAAAACCAAAGAAAATGTAATGATCATGCCATGAGCCGGTTGGCGGCGACGTTCAACTGACACGTGCATGCGATATACAAATTGACCCCGGTGAGTCCGGAGTTCCGCAGATAACTGAGCACGGAGCTGCGTATTTCAGTCGTTGTGCGCGTATCCGACTCCTTGAATCGTTACCATATTAATGAGAAGACGGAAAATCAACAACTGCTTCAACTTGACATTTTTTTTGTGTTAAATTAAACAGTTTACAATACGTATGTTTTATATTAACCGAACTCTGATGGACGCAAGGTCCAAAAGAATTTATAGGGGGATCATTTGAATATTTTTTTGACCTCTGCCGGATTCGACAACAAGGAGATTCTCCGACGATTTGTTAGGGCTGCAAAAATAGAGAAAAAATCCTCCAAAATTCTGTTCGTACCAACCGCTGCTATCACAGCCGGAGGCAAAGAAATGCTGCCTTTTTGTCGTCAAGAAATTCTGGATACAGGTGTCCTGGAAACCAATATCACCGAAGTGCAAATATCTGAAATGAACACAATCAATGATTTGAACGACTATTGCGCAATCTACGTGGCAGGGGGAGACACCAAGTATTTGGTGGACGAAATGAATAAGCATGATTTCAAAAATATTCTTGACGATTATCTTACGAATGGTGGCATCTACCTGGGCGTAAGTGCTGGAAGTATTGCATTAACCAATACTTTTCCGGGTTGCCTGAATTATATCAACTGCAAATTGGATGTGCACAGGGAACACGGAACTCAATCCGGCAAAATCAACCGAAAGATATTTTCCGAGATTGATTTGACCGACAACCAAGCAATAATACTCCATGACCTGGAAATCGAAATAGTCGGTTGAAAGGATAGAAAGAATATGGAAAATGAAAACCACACTGATGACCTGCCCGATGTCTTCGGATCCTGTTTTGCCGGCATGAAAAATATACATAATACTCTTTTTGAATACGTTAAACAAACCCCCGATGTGAATCAGAAAACAATCATGCTCCTGCTGCAATGCAATTTCGCGGAGTATGTTGCCGAAGACCATGACAAGGACTATCAATGGAAGCAATTTTGCTTCGAAGGTGACACGAAACAATCCTTTGCTATCGGTATTAGTAGACTGAGATTGTTCAGTCAGGAATACAAAGGAAATTCTCTGATTACGGAGATCGTCAATTCTTGGGAAAGGGCGGGGTTTCAAAAACCGGTATTCGTGACGGATATCCAATCCGTCAGCGAACTTGCGATGCCTGATTGGGAAATGATTCTGTCTGTTCATTTCTATTTCGACAAGACGCAAAGCGATGACGGCATTCCGGACACCCAGTACTTCAAGATCGTATATACACATTCTAGTTTGGTGAAAAATTTAGAGAAAATTAAATTGTCATAACAAATTTATATGGTATTATTTCGTTAATCAGACCCTGAGGCACGGAGTATTTATGAAAAGTTTTTTACGAGTCGACGATTTCACTAAAGAAGAAATATACATGATTCTCGATCGCGCGAACCATCTTCAGCAATGCTGGAAAGACAATACGATGCCGAAATCCCTGAAAGACAAGAAAATAGCATTATGGTTTTTTGGTCAGGGATTCAGAAACAGAGTCGCGTTTGAAATAGGAGCTCGTTCAATGGGCGCAGACGTCAGTTTTATTCCCGGAGATCTGGGCATTCATGAACCCATAGAAGATATCGCCCATTATTTGAACAATTGGTTTTCCATGCTTGTAATAAGATGTAAGGAATATAATGACTTGCTTCAAGTCGCATCCGATTCAGTATTTCCGGTTATAAACGCACGAACATCCTTAAATCATCCATGTGAAATAATTGGCGACTTACAGTACATCTATAACAAAAGAGGAACTATTGATAATCTGAATGTCGTATTCATCGGAGAAATGACGAATCTATGCATGAGTTGGTTTGAAGCTGCCAGAGTATTGCCGTTTAAAGTCACACAAATCGGTCCTGAGCAATATTTAGGACCGCAAGAACTCATAAAAAAATTAAACGAGAATGCCACGGGAAGCATAAGCGCAACGTCTGAAATGGATAAGCATATTACCAAAGAAACGGACGTTTTATATACTGATTGCTGGCCACACGGCGAAAACAAGGAAATGATTAACCAATTATTTCTTCCATATCAAATTACGAAAGATACTGTCAAGAAGATGAATCCAAAAGGTTTTTATATACCTTGCCCTCCGATAACAAGAGGCGAGGAATTAACCGCAGATTCCTTAGCGACACCCCAGTATTGCGATTATCAGGCAAAAGAGTATTTACTTCATTCTCAAAATGCGATTATGGAATATCTCTTGAGGGAAATAAAATGATCGAAAATTTTCAACAAGCCCTCCCCTACATTCCCGATTCCGACATTCGTAATTGGGTCGGTCCATTCCAGGACAAGTCCTACTACCATGAGCTGGGGCTTACTCAGGCAAAAAAAGTAAAAACGTGGATGAACACATCCAAGTCCTCCTCGGTGCTTGACATCGGTTGCGGTTGCGGAAGACTCGCTTTGCACTTCCTGAATGAGATAGCCGAACCCGGCAGTTACTGCGGGTTGGACTGCTCAAAGAACTTGGTTGACTTCTGCCGTCAGAGTCTTGAGCCGGGAAATCGGGCATTTGGCTTTCAGGTCTTGGACTCAAGAAACGGATCATACAATCCCGAAGGCAAGAACGATCCGACATCGCTCAAACTTCCGTTTCCGAACGGACGATTTAGCGTTGCGATTGCATGGTCCGTCTTTACACACATGGATTTTGATTCTGTGAAGAACTACGTCAATGAGGTTCATCGAGTTCTCTCAGAAGAAGGTGTCTTTTGTTTCACGATGAACCTTCATGATCCCGGTACTCTTCAAAGAATTACCGACGGGCAGTCAACCTTGAACCTATCTAAAATGGTCGGCTCGGATTCATATGTGTTGAATCCGCAGAGACCGGAGGATTGTTTCTCCCATGACCGGCAAGCCATGGAGTCGGCTATCGAGGAAAGCGGATTTGAAATCCTTGAATCGTTGGAAGGATGGTGGTCGTTCGGCAATCCAAACGGCGAATACCACGATTGCATAGTAGCAAAAAAAAAGAATTTACGTGTTTCAGTATAAAGGACTACGGAGTTTGCGATAACAGAAGGAGAAAGTAACTATGCTGGATAAGTCGATCTATAATTATTTATCCGATCGTGATGAGGAAATATTTACCCAATTTCTGAATGACGAAACCAATAATTGGTCTTTTCCGCATACTGTTCATAACATACGAACTGAATCAGGGGACACGTACATCGTCGAAAGCGGAAAAGAAAATACCGAAACCATTTTATATCTTCATGGTTATGGTCTCAATTCGATATCAGGAAAAAAATTCCTGTCCGGACTGGGAAAGAAGTATCATGTTTTGGCTCCGGATATCATGTGGCAGATTGGCAGAAGCGTTCCACGCCATGCGATCGATAAAAAAAAGCTTGTCGAGTGCTACGGTAAATGGATTATCGAAGTATTGGATTACTTCAGGATCGAAAAAGTCAACATTGTGGGATTATCATTTGGCGCCTGGATTACCATGAGTTTCGCGCTCAAACACAGTGATCGCATAAAAACAATAACGGCTATATCTCCCGCCGGTTTTTTTGCGCCTTTGAATTTGTCCTTGCTCTATGATCAAATACGATCGGCGTTTTTTCCGGGCAGGTCCAATATCAGAAAGTTTATCGTTAATAGTTACGGGAAAAAGAACATACTGGATGAATTTGATTATGAATTACTTACGATGGTAATGAAACATTGCAGGAAGAATTCACCGGCCCTTGTTCCGGCAACCGTCTTTACCGACAGCGAACTCGGGATGATCAAGAACCCTCTTTTGTTAATAATCGGGACAGATGATATTTACCTGAAGAAAGACAGAATATGCGAAAGGGTATCGCGATTGGTAAAAAACGCAAAGATCGTTCAACTTGAAAATGCCGCTCACTATTTGCATAACACTCATTATGACAAGGTAGAAAAAGAAGTGATGGAGTTAATCGAAAAAAGATTATGAATACGATCACGAATTCTTTTGAACCATATCTTGAAAATACCGAATTGTCCGATTTCAGCGAATCTTCGATTATTGAAGTTTGCACTATTCTGAAAGCAAAATCTGCTGATGAAACGATATTGGTTAAAAATATTTATGAGTACGTAAATGATGAAATCAAACACACTGCCGATACAAATGAACAAAATGTTACGTGTTCGGCATTTGAGGTAATCTCATATAAACATGGAATCTGCTGCGCAAAGGCAAATCTCTTCGCCGCTTGCTTAAGGTATTTTCATATTCCGACGGGGTTCTGCTATCAAAAACTTAAGGCATCGAATGGCAATGGATTCGTTTTACATGGATTAAATGCCGTATATCTTAGTGAATACGGCAAATGGATCAGGCTGGACGCAGGAGGTGTAAAAAAAGAATCAAATGCGCAATTTTCAATAGATGAAGAAAAAACAGCATATAAAGCAAACATTTCAATCGGGGAATCGGATCATGATACAATTTTTACCAAACCGAATCCTACCGTTATAGAAGTATTGCAAAATTCAAAAAATAGGGAAGAATTATGGAAATATTGGGGTTTGACATTAAATGCCGTATTTGGGGATTGTCAATAAAAGAGTAATTAAAAAAATCAGCAAAACATGAACAATTTCGCTCACGTAAAGTGTTGTATTGAAAACGGGAGTTAACAATAACATGGAAGAAATCACGAGTTCTTTTGACCTAAAGAAGGAAAACATAATTGCTTTCCGAATTGTGATATGGGCTGCTTTGATATACTTCATTGTCGGAATAGTGTCCCTGCTCCTGGCAATGATAGCCGTTCCACCAGTCGGACTTTCGTATCCATATCTGGACACCCTGCGGCAATATCCGAGGGATTACTTCTGGCAGTATTCAGCTATTGTCATGCTCATCCTGTATATTATTCTTAATAGCTCGCTTGGATCAACCATAATCGCAGAAAGAAAAGTTATATCGAATATCGGGCTTATCTTTTCCGTTATGTCATGCGTATTACTGATAGCCATATATTACATTCAAGAAACGGTTGTTCCGGTTAGCTTAATGAACAACGAAAGAGATGGTCTTGCGCTTCTGACCCAATACAATCCGCATGGTCTCTTCATTGCTTTGGAGGAAGTTGGGTACATGCTAATGCTTGGTACATTAATTACCTACTTTTTTATGTTTCGGGGGAAGGATAGAACAGAGAAAGCCATTAGAATTGTCTCGGCAATTTCGACTATCGGTGTTGTCATTTCGTATATTGTCATATCTTTGATATATGGTCTGGAAAAAAGAGATCGCTTTGAAATTATAATTATCTTGTTTATCTGGATTGCCAACATCGTAAACAGTTTTTTGATTTATAGAATTTTCAGGAAAAAAATCGGAGAATTAATCTAGCAGCATATTATATACTAGCGCTACTTTGACCCTTCTAACGAGAAAAAAGGAATTTATGAGACTTTTTAATGAGCGTGCATGTAAATGGGTATTAATTATCTGCATTATCGGTTATTCAATTTGTATGATTTCATGCACGTCAACGCCGAAGATTCGTAACGGTATTGCCGAAATACGAACGATAATGATAGGTTCTATCAGGCAAACGATTTTGATTCGCGGTGAAAATGTAAACAACCCAATTTTACTCTATCTTCACGGAGGTCCCGGATCCACGGAAATGATACCTTTCAGGTTGGCGCATAAAAATCTGGAGAAATATTTCACTGTTGTTTCATGGGAGCAAAGAGGAACCGGCAGGTCTTTTTCTGACAATATTAGGCCTGACAGCATGACGATCGATCAGTTTGTCTCCGATACTCATGAACTGACCGGGTATTTACTGAAAGAATTCGAAAAATCAAAAATAGTTCTTGCGGGTCATTCCTGGGGTACGATTTTAGGCATGCTAACCGTCAGTGAATATCCGAACGATTATTATGCCTATATAGGTTCCGGTCAGGATATAAATCCGACGGAAGGCGAGAAAATCGGATATGAATATACCCTCGCCAAGGCGCAGAACAACAAGAAAGCGCTGAACGAATTGAAAAAGATCAACGAAGGCGAGCCCTATTTGACGATCGATAAAAACGGCGATTGGTACGGCAAAATAAAAATTGAAAGAAAATGGCTGGTTGCGTTCGGCGGAGAGATATATAACAAAAGCGATTATTCGCTTTTATTTAACGCAAAAACTTTGCTTGCGCCGGAATATTCGTTCATCGATTTTATCAAATTTGGCCGCGGAAGCGCGTTTTCTCTGAAAACAATGTGGCCTCAGGTAATGAAAACGAACCTGTTCGAACAGGTAAAAAAAGTCGATATCCCCGTTTTCTTCCTGCAGGGAAGAAACGATTACAATACCCCTGCGAGTATTTTGGATGATTACTATTCTATTCTGGAAGCACCGGTAAAGCAAATATTCTATTTTGAAAATTCGGCGCATAATCCGATGTATGAAGAACCGGAGAAATACGACAAAATATTGATTGAGAATGTTTTGCCTTTATGTAAGCAGGAGAAACCGGTAGTTGCTCACTGAACCTGATCTGAACAAAAAAAAACTGATCGATGCCGTCGCGGCAGGCTACGGGGTTTCCGTGCGTTCGCTTGAATTCCTTCCAATTGGCGCAGATGCCCGTTCTTTTTCCTACGATTGCCATACCACCGACCATCGAAGGCTTTACCTAAAGGTACGCCTTATCGACGAAGAAAGTTCTAATTTTTTTTCAGTATCGATGCGGATAGCACAACAGGTCGTAGGAGCCATTCACCCCATAGCGAATCCGCAAAACGGCATGGTTTGGATTGATTTTGAAGGCTACAAACTAATGATGTTTCCTTTCGTTAGCGGCATTGCGGGCTGGGATATCGAACTGACGGAAAACCAATGGTTTCAAGTCGGTAAAACCTTCCGATCCCTGCACGATCTCGTCCTTCCGAATTCGGTGGCATGCGACCTTCCTCGGGAAAACTATTCCGAAAAATACCGGAACCGTGCATTAAGATATGTGAATGGAGAAATACAAATAACCGCCGCCGACGTTCATGCCTCCGCCATGCAGTCGCTTCTGAAAGCCAACCGGAATCTGCTTCTTGA
>Ga0302293_10001283_pt1 | contig 12565 bp, 9 predicted proteins | sample III_Fen_N2_2_FD_198758 | JGI IMG/M metagenome (GOLD analysis project Ga0302293, IMG submission 198758) | Peat permafrost microbial communities from Stordalen Mire near Abisko, Sweden - III_Fen_N2_2 | ecosystem: Environmental > Terrestrial > Soil > Wetlands > Permafrost | place: Sweden: Abisko... | reverse complement strand
TGGTTAGAAAATCAGCGCACTAACTATTCTTGAATAAATTAACGAGATTTATAAAAAGACGTTGGTAGAATTGAATATGCGCTGATTTAATTCTGTCAACGAGTTTAATTAAATAAAATGGGAAAGAAATTAGAAAAAACGGGGAAAATTCTAGATATATTAAAAGTCGTTATTGAAGCTACTGGAGCAATTATAAGTGCTATCGGAAAAAGTAAAGGTGGTAAATAATAAACAACATAAAATAAAGAATGAGAGCAGATTGATATCGTTTGCCTTTTAGAAGTACTCAAATAAAGCAAAATCTTATTAATGAATAACGTAAATTTTCTCCCATGGGTAGGTCGTAACTACCAACAAGGAATCAACGAAAAGAGAATAATGGTGCTAGGTGAGAGTCATTATTGTGCTAAGGAATCAGATGCAGTGCCTACTATAACACAGGATGTGGTACGGAGTGTTCGTAATAGGGAGGAGAGGTATAATGCTTATTTCTACTTTGAACGTACTATGCTTGGACAACCGGATGTGAGCGATGAAGAGGCTGCAAAACTTTGGGACTCACTATTATTTTATAACTATGTTCAGGAGGCGATGTCGACACCTAAGACATCGCCTACCGGTGCACAATTCAGAGATGCGGAATTACCTTTTTTGAGAGTGTTGTATAAATATCATCCTGATATCTTGATTGTATGGGGGGAACCTCTGTATAGGTCGATACCTCAAGATGGTGTACAAGGGGATGATTTGGTGATTGATGAAATGGCATACCAAACTTGGATTTATACCTTAGACAAAGATCATCAAGTTAAAGTGATGTGGATAAATCACCCATCAATGCCCGGTTTCAATTGGGAACATTGGAATAAGGCTGTTCATAACTTTATGAAAGGTCATTAAATGAATCTTTGTATCATGTAAAGATTACGACTTTGGACTACAAAAATAAGTTTTATATGTGGCTCATTGACAGGCTGAGTAAAAGGCCTATGACCTTTGAGGAAATCAAAAGAGAGTGGTCGGAATCACCTGTAAATAATTATGAAAGAGAACTTGTTGAACGTACTTTTATCAGATACAAAGACGAAATAATGTCGTTGTTTGGTATAGAGGTCGTATGTAATAAAGGTAATGGCTACAAGTATAGTCTGAAGCGTAATCCTTATGATGATTATGAACTGACAGAGTGGATGCTCAGTGCCTTCCGTATATCTTCTTTGGCAAATAAGGTAGAATATAGCAATAAGGTGATCATAGAGAAACCTCCACAAAATTCTGAAATATTGAATGATGTCATGTATGCTATAGATAAGCATTTTTCTTTGCAGTTTCATTATACCGACTTGTATGGGAGAGAGAGTAATGTTGTTTTGCTGCCTGCTTTCGTGAGATTGTTCCATCAGAGGTGGTATGTTATTGGTGAGGTTAACAGCATGAGTTATCCCCGTACGTATGCTTTTGACCGCATTACTGATTTTGAGGTCATTTATAAAATTCATAAGATGTCAAAAGCGATGGCGAGGCTGCTCAACCCTGATACCTATTTCGAAGATTGTTTCGGCATTATCAATATGTCTGATCTTAAGCCAATTAAAATCCGTCTGCGTGCTTTCTGGCCTCAGAACAATATTATTGAGGAGACACCAATCCACAGCAGTCAGAATAAAATCTACGATGGAGGTGAAAAGGGTTATTGTGATTATGAGTTGTTCGTGAAGCCCACGCGTGACCTGAAGCAGGAGTTACTTTGGCACGGACGTAAGCTTATCATTCTTTCACCAGAATCTCTAAAGCAGGAAATGATGTCGATACTTGATGATATGTATAAGAGTTATGAGACGATGGAGGATCGCAGTGGTGATTGACAACAATTCTAGCATCTAATTTTGTATGTAGATAATTGTGAAACTGAACAATGAACTTTTTAAAAGCTTATTATATCCTAAAGGACAAAATAATTAAATAAAATGATAGATTGTAATTTTCTTTGATTGTATTTGCACCTGCTAATTTTAAAGACAAAATAAATAGATTAATTAAAGTAGTACTTATGGAAAAAATTTCAACCAAAAACTTGAGGAATGATATTCCTGAAAATTTCAGTGATTCTTTTAATCGTTATTATGATATCTTTGAGGATTCAAGTATAACTGACGAAATCAATGATGATGATATAAAGGATTTAAAAGAAATCCTGAGTCGTAAACTGTTTATCTGTGTAAATAACAGTAATAAGGGTGGCATTCTTGTATTAGGGGCTAATCCTTCGTATGATGGTAAATCGAACGATAATTTTTGTTTTTCATTGAATGAACTTCTGGAAAAATCAACACAAAAGAAGGGTTTTGGCGAAAAAAGAAAAAGTCCATATTGGACACATATACGGAATATCTTGGGAGAAGAATATGCTAGTAAAGCCAATTATTTGGATGTTTTTCCTTTGAAAAAAAAGCCTCTTGATAAGTTCAAAAGGCTATTGGATAGAAATGTGCTTTTTCAGAAAGCAATATTAATGGAAACGCACAAGCGGATAGTTGAACTGCACCCTAAAATAATCATTGTCAGATATAAGCGGATTCAGCATTTGTTTGGAACTGACAGCTCGCATCCTTGGTTGGGGTATAACATTGATAAAGAGAGAACTGTAGCTTGTGTTGTTAAAAATGACTTGAATTTGGATGTCAGAGTGATTCCCGAGGAGTTATTGAAAGGTGACCATGTGATTCTGAAAAAGAATGAACTAAAAGGTACCTATCTTATTTTTGACGAGAATTGCAGACCAGGACAGCTTAATCATGACAATTTGAAGAAATTTATAGAATCAAAACAAATAAAATTGTAGTAATTAATATCGGAGTCTCTCTAGATGGTATGGGAAAAAATAATTTCTTTACTAATATATATACAAGAAAATTATGCATGATATGAATGATCAAGAACATATTGAGAAAATTATTAATAAAACTTTTGAAGTAATCCAGCAGGTATATAAATGCCAACAAGAGGCACATTATTGTATCGGAAAATCGAAAAAGAGCAGTAGAATCCTTTTCCCCAAGAAACGTAATGGTGAAACGCGAATAAGTGAACAAGAACTACGATTTGTCTTTGTGGAGCAGTTAAATCTAGAGATTAAAAGTGGATGGGACGTCTTCTATTCTGTAGAGACCCCAACTAATGATACTTATCTTTTCTCTAAGACAGATGAACCACATGCAGATCCTTATGGACAATCAGGAAATTTTGACATGGTTATTTATGACAATAAATTCAATAGAATTGCACTTATAGAATTCAAAGCAAATAATTCTACTCTCAAAGAATATCGCAAGGACTTCTGTAAGTTAAACAACAGCAAAGAAAATGTTAAGTTGAAGTACTTTATACAGATAGTGAAAAATACAAATAGCGGAACTTTTTCAAATCTTCACAAAAAAATAGGTGATAATAAGGATATTTTTAAATGTTGGTCTCTGGAGAAAGAAAAGAATATCACTGATGATATTCTAAATATCCAGCTATGATAGTTTATTCCTAAGCCCCTGATAAAGTACATATAGAGTATTGTCACTATTTGTATTTTCAAAAAATACTCCAATAAAAGAATCTCAAAAAATGGGATTCATTCATTGGAGTTTCATTGTAGTATATTGGAGCTATTCTTTTTCCTGAGGATGGGTAAGAGAGAGTACGCAACCATATAAAACTATCACCGGGAGCATTAGAATTTTCATTGTAATGGACTAGAGCGTTGCTATGATATTCTCTATATTGCCAACCATATAGAATGGAATATTGACAAGTCGAAATGGTTTCTTACCAAATGACGTTTGAACATCATCAACAGAATAGGGACCAGACCAAACCCTGATACCTAAATCAACAGGCGATTTATCTATGAACGAATGGATGGAACGGAGATGCGAATTGCGTCCACTCTTGACCTCTATTGGGAAAAGATGCGAATCAAATGTCAGCACAAAATCAACTTCAGCAGAAGCATTACCCTTCATCCAGAACTGGCGACGCTGGCTAACTTTATCGTTCAGAGTGAGTAGTTCTTGAGCTACCACCTGTTCGGCCAGATGTCCACGCCATACATCAAGAATATCGTTGGCACCAACGAGCTCACGACGCACTCCAGCTTGATAATTGGTAAGACCAGTATCGAGCATAATGATTTTGGGTTGACGCTTCTCCTCGCTCAAAGCAGGCACGGTGACTGATGTTGTAGGATAAACAAGCTCTAGGAGCATGGCTTTTTGAAGCAGGCGGAATGCTTCGCCCACTTCACGAGCTCTATAGTCGGAATCGGCAAAGCCTCCAAGAGTTACCGCCTGACCGGCTTTTGTCCAAGATGTGCTTATCAGAAAACGTACTACTTCTGCCAATTTACCATTTTGAACATATTTTTCTACATCGTCTTTGTATCCTTGGACCAAGCTCTCATAGATATCATCAAGAGCCAGTACATCATGCGTGTTGGCATATTCCTGTACTGCTTCGGGCATACCTCCAACAATGGTATATTGATTGAAACGTGACATGAGTTCATGATGCACAGCTGCACTCTGCTCAGGATGATCAATGAAATATCGAAGATTATCCTTACCCAAAGCGATGAGAAATTCATAGAACGAACATGGACGAAGAGCCATGTAATCAACTCTTCCTACAGGAAAAGACACTTTGACATCTACCACATTTTCAAGAAGAGAACCTGCCGATATGACATGAATATCAGGACGCTTCTCCTTAAAATAACGAAGCAGGGATATCGTCTGGGGAGAACTCTGAATCTCATCGATAAAAAGTAAGGTGGAGCCTTCATTCTTTCTCAATCCTATACGGGCAAAGAGCGAATCAATAAGATCATCGAGCGGTATGTTACGTTCGAAGAGAGCCTTATCGCTATCAATATCGAGGTTGAAATAAAGATAATTATCGAATTCCTTTCCGAAAGCATCAATGACGGTGGTCTTACCTACCTGACGTGCCCCACGCAATACCAAGGGCTTGCGATTGCTTCTTTTCTTCCATTGACGCAGATGTGCCATAATTTGCCGTTCAAACATAATCGATATATCTTAAGATTTATAGTGCAAAAAAATTGCAAACGAGCGCAATTTAAGCTTGCTTGAAATGTGCCGAGTGCAGATAAATTCTCTGCAAAGATAATCAATTGTTTCAAAACATAGGATACTTTTGATGATATTTGTTTCAAAATGTAGGATACAAACACTATTTTTTGTTCTAAAACGTAGGATACTTTTGATATTTATTGTTCCGAAATTGATGATTTCTAGTTTACAGATCTGAAACATTTAATATGAAACGAGCAAAAACACTATCACCAGCAGCCCATTCTCTTCGTATAAAAATAATAATGCTTATTTAATACAAAACACTTGCAAATTATTTGCAAGTGTTTTGTATTACTAGAGCGGCAAACGGGACTCGAACCCGCGACCCCCAGCTTGGGAAGCTAGTGCTCTACCAACTGAGCTATTGCCGCATTATGGAGCCGAAACCCGGACTCGAACCGGGGACCTATTCATTACGAATGAATTGCTCTACCAACTGAGCCATTTCGGCGTCTCCCTTTAACAGGATGCAAAGATAGTGGATTCTTTTTAAATTACCAAAGATTTATTTGATTTTCTCTTTAAGATATTTGCCTGTTATGCTCTCTTTGCATGCGACAACATCTTCTGGCGTTCCTGCAACCACTAGATTTCCACCAAGGTTTCCACCATCAGGACCCAGGTCGATAACATAATCTGCACACTTAATAACATCCATATTGTGTTCTATGACAATGACGCTATGGCCTCGCTCAATCAACGCATTGAAAGCAGCAAGCAATCGTTTTATATCATGGAAATGAAGACCCGTTGTCGGTTCATCAAAGATGAATAGGGTAGGTTCTACCTTTTCTGTACCAAGGAAATATCCGAGTTTTACACGCTGATTCTCACCTCCGGATAATGTACTGGAATTTTGACCAAGCTTGATATAACCAAGTCCAACCTCTTGAAGCGGTTTGAGGCGGTTGACGATGGCTTTTTCTCTATTTTCTGAGAAGAATTCTACAGCTTCATTCACTGTCATGTTAAGCACATCATTGATATTTTTATCTTTATATTTAACATCAAGTATTTCACTTTTAAATCTTTGTCCGTGACAACTCTCGCACTCTAATACGAGATCTGCCATAAACTGCATCTCTACCGTTATTACACCAGCACCTTTGCACTCTTCACAGCGGCCCCCATCAGCATTAAATGAGAAATAGGAGGTTGTATATCCCATCTGTTTAGATAGAGGTTGTTCTGCAAATAGTTTCCTTATCTCGTCGTAAGCTTTTACGTATGTTGCCGGATTTGAGCGTGTACTCTTGCCAATAGGATTTTGGTCGACAAACTCAACATGTTTTATTGCATCAATATCTCCACTGAGACCGGCAAATTCGCCAGGTACGTCTGCAACTTCGTCCATGTGCCGTTTTAGAGCAGGATAAAGAACACCTTTGATTAATGACGATTTTCCACTACCACTGACTCCTGTAACTACGGTCATTATATTGAGCGGAATCTTTACCGTAACTCCGCGTAGATTATTCATCCTAGCCCCTTTTAACTCTATATAGTTGTTCCATGATCTACGACTAGTAGGCACGGGAATCTTTTCTTGACCAAGAAGATATTTTACTGTGTAGCTTTCGTTATATTTCTCTGCTGAGTCATTGGTGATATCTTTCATATTACCTTCATATACCACCTTACCGCCTAACCTTCCTGCGTCCGGTCCTATGTCAAATAGATAATCTGCAGCATGTATGATGTCCTCGTCATGTTCTACCACAATGACTGTGTTGCCTAATGCCTGCAGTTCCTTAAGTACCTTTATTAGGCGGTCAGTATCGCGACTATGAAGACCAATACTTGGTTCATCGAGTATATATAAGGAGCCAACAAGACTGCTTCCTAATGATGTTGCAAGATTGATGCGCTGACTTTCACCACCGCTGAGAGTATTACTCGGTCGGTTGAGTGTTAGATACCCTAATCCAACGTCTACAAGAAATTTCAATCTGTTTTTGATTTCTGTTAATATTCGTTTTGAAATTTCAATCTCATGTTCATTAAGATTAAGATGGTCGAAAAAACTTTTCAGATTAATGATAGACATGTCAACAATATCGGAAATGCTATGACCGTCTATTTTTACGTATCCGGCTTCTTTTTTTAGTCGTGTCCCGTGACATTCTGGGCAGATGGCTTTTCCTCTGTAACGCGCCATCATTACGCGATACTGAATTTTGTATTGATTCTCACGGATCATATTGAAGAAACTGTCAATACTGATCTTTTCTTTTTCAGGACATTTGCTGTCGGATGGAAGTCCGTGCCACAACCAGTCTTTCTGTTGTCGTGTGAGTTTGTAATATGGTTCGAATATAGGGAAGTCGTCATTTGCAGCTCTTCTGCAGAACTCATCTTTCCATATCTGCATTTTTTCTCCATGCCAACAAACCACACAGCCATCATAGACACTTAAAGATGTGTTTGGTATGACGAGGGTTTCATCGATACCGATAATCTTTCCGAAACCTTCACATTTCGGACATGCACCCAATGGTGAATTAAATGAAAACATATTATCATTAGGTTCCTCAAATGTAATTCCATCAGTTTCAAAACGCATTGAAAAATCGTAAGTTATATTGGATGGAATAAACATCAACTTGCAGGTTCCGTCACCTTCAAAGAATGCTGTCTCGGCAGAATCGATAAGGCGTGATATGAAATTCTTGCTGCTGTCAACAGACAACCTGTCTAATACTAAGAATAAATCTTTTGGGTCAATTTGCAAATTATTGTTGTCTGCGATAAAATCTTCAATGCTGATAACCTCGTCATTGAAGACCAGTCGGGTATAGCCTTGTTGAAGATACATATTCAGTTGCTTCTCTAATGTGCGGTCTGCAAGAACACGTAATTGGCTCAATACTAGAAATCGGGTACCCTTGGAGTATGTTAATACGCAATTTACAATATCTTCTGTAGAATTTTTTTTGACCTCTTCACCACTTATAGGAGAATACGTTCTACCAATACGGGAGAAAAGAAGGCGGAGATATTCGTGGATTTCTGTTGATGTACCAACGGTAGAACGGGGATTTCTGCTGTTGACTTTCTGCTCAATAGCAATAGCAGGAGGGATGCCCTTAATGAAATCACATTCAGGTTTACTCATCCGTCCAAGAAATTGACGGGCGTAGCTCGACAGACTCTCCACATATCGGCGCTGGCCTTCGGCATAGAGAGTATCAAATGCTAGTGAAGACTTGCCTGAGCCGCTGACTCCAGCAATAACAATAAATTTATTTCGTGGAATCTTGAGGCTTATATTCTTTAAATTGTTAACCCTCGCTCCTTTTATCTCAATGAAATCGTTCATAACCTAATTAATATAATCTGCAAAGTTACTGCTTTTTTTCTCATTTCGTTGTCATATTTGATGTTTTTATCATTTTTCACTTTTTCTTGTATTCAATAGAACAATCATAGACGATAACCGAAAATTAACAATCGATTTATTTGGTATTTTAGTCAACTTGCATTATCTTTGCGATATCAAAAAAAACAATAATGGCAAAAAGAATTTTAGGCTATATAGTAGCTGTTTGTCTGTTAGCTACTTATATGGTTCCGATTAATGCGTCGAATCAACCTAAACGTGAATTTCGTGGTGCATGGATACAGTGCGTAAATGGCCAGTTTCAGGGATTGTCAACAATCGATATGCAACAGACCTTACGTTCACAATTGGATGTATTACAAAAGGATGGGATAAATACCATCATCTTTCAAGTTCGTCCAGAAGCCGATGCCTTATACAATAGTCCTTACGAACCTTGGAGCCGATTTCTCACAGGAGTGCAGGGCAAGGCTCCGTCTCCATATTGGGATCCGTTGAAATGGATGATCGAAGAATGCCATAAACGAGGAATGGAATTACACGCGTGGATAAACCCTTATAGGGCAAAAACTAAGACTACAACTGCCTTAGCTCCTAATCATATTGGTAACACACATCCTGAATTACTCTTTTCGTATGATGATCAGCTAATTTTCAATCCCGGCATTCCACAGAATAGAACCTATATATGTAAAATAGTAGATGATATAGTTAGAAGATATGATGTTGACGGTATTCATATTGATGATTACTTTTATCCTTATCCGGTTGTCGGTTTGCAGATTCCTGACGATGCACAGTATTCTTTATATTCAAATGGAATTAAGGACCGTGGAGATTGGAGAAGGTATAATGTGAATTTGCTTATAAAACAGTTATATGACTCTATACGATCAGTTAAACCTTGGGTGAAATTTGGTGTTTCACCTTTCGGAATCTTCAGAAATAAGACTGCTGACCCATTAAATGGTAGTGATACTCGTGGACTTCAGAACTATGACGATTTGTATGCAGATGTACTGTTGTGGGTAAACAACGGTTGGATAGATTATTGTGTTCCTCAGATATATTGGGAAATAGGTCATCCAACAGCAGACTACGCTACGTTAATAAAATGGTGGAACAAAAATGCTAGTAAACGTGTTCTGGTAATCGGACAGGATGTTGAGAGAACCGTTAAAAAACCTGATTTGTCTGATCCTATGATTAATCAGCAGCCAGCGAAGATGCTTTTGCAACGTTCTTTGTCGAATGTAAAAGGATCATGCCAATGGTATGCTAAAGCCGTTGTAGATAATGTTGGTAACTATGGCTCTATGCTCAGTGGTATTTATCATCGTTACCCTGCATTGCAACCGTCAATGCCATATATTACAGATAAAACACCGAATAAGGTGAAAAAACTTAAACCAGTTTGGACATCAGACGGATATATCCTTTTTTGGACGACTCCTAAAAGTAAATCATGGAAAGACGAGGCTGTAAAATATGTCGTTTATAAGTTCAACAGTGATGAACGGGTTGATACTTCAGATCCGTCAAAGATAGTTGCTATAACCTCTGATACCTTTTATAAGTTGCCTTATGAAAATGGTAAGACAAAGTTTGTGTATGTTATTACAGCTTTGAATAAAATTCAGAACGAGAGTAAAATGGTGAAGAAGAAGATTAAACTGTGAAAAAATACGAAAAAATCATCTGTAGTTTACTATATATCATTATAAATTTATACATTTGTATATCATAAATATTAAAAGAACAAGAAATGGAGAATAATGCAGAGTTAATTGCCCAGTGTGAGGCAAAGGCTAAAAAATGGTTGTCTCCGGCTTTCGATGCCGAGACACAGAAGTCAGTGAAAGCAATGCTCGAAAATGAAGATAAAACAGAACTTATCGAGAGTTTTTATAAAGATCTCGAGTTCGGTACAGGTGGTTTGCGTGGTATTATGGGAGCAGGTAGCAACCGTATGAATATATATACTGTAGGGGCTGCAACTCAGGGTTTTGCAAATTACCTCCTTAAGAATTTTAAGGATATGGAGCAGATTTCTGTTGTTGTAGGCCATGACTGCCGTAATAATAGCCGTTTGTTTACTGAGACTTCGGCAAATATTTTTTCTGCTAACGGAATAAAAGTTTATCTCTTCGATGATATGCGCCCTACGCCAGAGATAAGTTTTGCTATTCGTTATCTGAAATGTCAAAGTGGCATAAATATTACAGCTAGTCACAACCCACGTGAATATAATGGATATAAGGCTTACTGGGATGACGGTGCACAAGTGCTTGCTCCTCATGATACAGGTATTATCGACGAAGTGGAAAAAGTGAACACAGCAGATATTAAATTCAAGGGAAATCCTGAATTGATTGAGGTCGTCGGTGAAAATATAGATAAGCTATATCTTGACGAAGTTCATACTCTTTCAATTGATCCAGAAGCAATCAAACGCCAGAAAGATTTGAGTATTGTTTATACTCCTCTGCATGGTACAGGTATGATGCTTATTCCTCGTTCATTGAAGTTGTGGGGATTCGAAAATGTCAACTGTGTCCCTGAACAGATGATTAAAGACGGTAACTTCTCTACTGTTGTAAGTCCTAATCCTGAAAATGCAGAGGCATTAACTCTGGCAATAGACCTTGCAAAGAAAATAAATGCTGATATAGTTATGGCATCAGACCCTGATGCTGATCGTGTCGGGATGGCATGTAAAAATGATAAAGGTGAATGGGTTCTCATTAACGGGAACCAGACATGTCTGATATTCCTGTATTATATCATTACAAACCGTAAAAAACTCGGTAAGATGAAGGGTGACGAGTATATTGTGAAGACTATCGTCACAACAGAGGTCATCCGCAAAATTGCTGAGAAGAATAATATCGATATGAAGGACTGCTATACAGGATTTAAATGGATTGCCCGTGAGATTCGTCTTGCCGAAGGTAATCAACAATATATCGGTGGAGGAGAAGAAAGTTACGGATTCCTCGCTGAGGATTTCGTTCGTGATAAGGATTCTGTAAGTGCTTGCTGTCTGCTGGCAGAGATCTGTGCTTGGGCTAAAGACCAAGGTAAGAGCCTCTATGAAATTCTACGTGAAATTTATTTGGAATATGGATTCTCTAAGGAATTCACAGTTAATGTGGTTAAACCAGGAAAGAGCGGTGCTGATGAGATCAAACAAATGATGACCAACTTCCGTAATAATCCTCCAAAGGAGCTTGGCGGAAATAAGATTGTTGCATATAAGGATTTCCAGACTCTCGAACAGAAAGATGATAAGGATAATGTTACAAAGTTGGATATGCCGACAACGAGCAATGTTCTGCAGTATTTTTGTGAAGATGGTACTAAAGTCAGTGTTCGTCCTAGTGGAACCGAGCCAAAGATCAAGTTCTACATCGAGGTCAAGGATAAGATGAATTGTGTTAATTGCTATGAACGTTGCACTAATGAATCAACCGAAAAGATTAGTGCAGTCAAAAAATCTCTGGGATTATAAGGAGTTATAGAAATATAAAAGAGGGAATCTTTCAACTTTGGTAAGATTCCCTCTTTTCATATATATATAAATAGGTTAGAACATAATTTCGTAGCTATCGTAGCATACGCCACGTCCACCAAATCCTTCTTTCTGAAACTCTAACCCTTCATTTAGAATGAGTCCACCATTCTCTGTGCTGACACCAAAGTCGAGATATGGCGTATCTTTAAACTTCTCGTTTATCAAATAGTGGAATAACAGATCGAGTGCACCATATTCCTTTCCTTTGTCACTCGCGGCTATATATTGTACATGAACTACCTGTGACATGAGAAACAATAGACAGCCGGCAACAACCTCTTCTTCTCTTTTTACAACGAACAGATGCATCTCTTTTGGAAATTTACTCATGAGTAGATTCAACTCCTCTACCGTATGCACAGGATGGGTATTGTGATAGGTAGTCAAAACATAATTGAGAATATTCCAAAACGGTTCTATGTCACTTGTCTTTGATAGATACAAAGAGTTTGATACAGCCTTCCTAACACCACTTTTACGTGATTCCTTCATCCCTAATGGATGCGT
>Ga0302293_10001282_pt1 | contig 12567 bp, 9 predicted proteins | sample III_Fen_N2_2_FD_198758 | JGI IMG/M metagenome (GOLD analysis project Ga0302293, IMG submission 198758) | Peat permafrost microbial communities from Stordalen Mire near Abisko, Sweden - III_Fen_N2_2 | ecosystem: Environmental > Terrestrial > Soil > Wetlands > Permafrost | place: Sweden: Abisko... | reverse complement strand
GTGTTATTTTGACTCCAACACTCGTGTTTGAAGAGGTTGTTGCTACAATAATTTTAACTCCATTTGTACCAATATAAAGTTTATCTCTATATGCTAATAACCCATATATTGCGGACCCTCCGGCAATATATATTTCTGTCCATGTGGTCCCATCATATTTAATAACGGTTCCATTGGTGGACGTTTGGGTTCCGATGACTAAATTTCCATCAAATAACCCCATTGAATGTATATAATTTTCAGATCCTATACGAACTATTGTCCATACAGTTCCATCAAACATGAAAACATATGTTGTGGTTGTTGCTTCATCTGATGCTCCTATATAAAGATTATTTTTATAAATTTCCATAGCCCCTATATGTGTTACTGGATGTGAAGTAAGAGTTGCTATCGATAAATTCACTATTGTAGTGCCGTCAAATGTGTATAAATCTGAAGGGTTGTAAGTGCCAATGTATAAAAGACCGTTAAAAACTTTCATTGATAGGGGCATACCTGATACACTACCAATTTGAGTCCATGTTGTTCCATTAAATTCATATATTTCTCCTAACATACCTAAACCGGCATATAGAAGGCCATTATATACACATAAAGATACAACGTGAGTATCTAAACTTCCACCATCAAATGATACTGTCCAATTTACACCATCAACAGAACTCATCACTCTACAATTAGTTGCTGTTCCTGCGTAAAGAACACCGTTGTAAACTGCAAGTGAACGTATTTCACCTTCAGATGTTGAAGGATAAACATCCTCCCATGTTAAACCATTGAACCGATATATATTTCCAGGAATGCTAGTTGCTGCATATAAAATACCGTTGAATATGACAAATTCCTCTAAATTAACTTCCGAAGAATCAAACGCTGCTGTGAATGTTTGGGAAGTAGGTACTAAATTACAATCTCTTATACCGTTTATCCATAATTTTTGAGTGCACGCATTACTATCATAAAATGGTACAACATATCTTGTAGCATTTGATTCTTCAAATGTCATTATGGCTTCAGGATTTTGTGATGTTAAAACAAGATCATTATTAAAATTTACTATCATATTAAATATTTTAGACTAATTAAATTGTGTACATAGAAAATACAGAAAAATCAAATCCGGGTATTTTTGCAAGAATTTCAGAGACAACTATATTTAAAGGCGCAGTGTAAGTTACACCAGCATTTGAAATTGTTACTAACGTATTATCTCCTAATTTTTCTATATAACTTTGTAGATCGGTTGTATATTCACTATTTATACCTTTTTTATTAACAGCTATGAAATTTGCTTGGTGTTTAAAATATACACCATCAGCTGCGCTAGGATTTGGAACACTGTCAGATATATGAGACGTCATACCTGATGCGGCCAATGTTTCTGTTAACTTTATTGAATTTTCTTCAGTTATAGCATCAGTTAATATATTTGTTAACTGATCATTAGAACTAAGGTTTGCAGGAAAATCAACGATGATCTCCTTTGACCAATCAGATTTTACAGGATTTAAAGGCCAACCTGCCTCTGAAACAGATTTAATCTTAATCTGCACTTTTTCTCCTCGTTGTATAGGAATGTCTAACTGATTGATATTTGTTATGGTCCCGTCTGACACACTTGGTTCCGACCAAGAATATGTGTTTGAAGCAGCATCATAAGTTTTTTGTTTTATCGGTGTAGAAACAATTGTCCAATCCGTGAAAACTCCTGTAACCGTCTGACCTGTACTTGCGTCAGTGTGTGTATATGTATTAAGAGAAGTTCCGGTGTTATCTAATTTAAGATACCTATAGGCAATTTCAAATTGAATGATCTCTTGAATTTTAGATGTTGAATCATTTGCTTGTGTCTTTCCTGATGGAATTTCAAAAAAACCACGTATCCTATATTTTGGTGATGTTAAAACAGCTGAATTTTCATAGGCTAAAGTAGATAAGGATCTAACCAAAGATTGATATTCTACTGTTCTTTTTGAAAGATCATTTATATTGACATTTATTTTTTCCTGAAGAGATTGTCTTGCGGTGCTATCTCTCAATTCCACCAATTCTTTCTTCTGTTGTGATATTGTATTTTTCAAACTATTTACGATAGTTTTTGTTGTTTCAATCTGTGTTTGTGTAGTTTTAACTACATTTACATCAAGAGATGCATTGAGTTGAGTATTTATTTGTGATACACTAAAGTTAGAGGAAGTAAACACGGGCGCATCTGGAATCACACCAAGATACGCAGGGATATATTTTTCCCTAGCCATACCTTCTAACTGTATGCCAAAATCACTTACGAAATTATTGTAGTATGTATCCAAAGTTATACTTGGTGTCTGACCTTCAACTGTAAGTTCGTTACTAAAAAATGATATTGAATCGCTCCATTCATCCGATATGATGTTGTAATCATCATTGATGCCCTTTATGAATATACTTTCACATTCATTATAGCCAACTGGAATGTTTAAAATCTTTGAACTAAATGGAGGATTGTATATTTCGAACCTATTTCCTATAGTAGGATAATCTAAACCTACAACAGGGGTTAACAATATTCTTTTCTCTGACACATTTATGTTATCGATCTTCCAAGTTGAATTATTATAACGTAAATAATTACCTACATTCAATTGAATATTTTTTATTGTTGGAGAATCTAAAGTAGCACCGTAGTTTAACGAATCAATGAAAAACCATTCCTTAAAATCTATTGTTTGTTTGTTTGTTATTAAAAAATAACCATTGTAAGGTTCAACGTAAAGTGGAAGCTCTTGGATTTCTTCATCCTCCCAGTAATTTTTACCATTAATATTATAATAATTTATAAGATCATAATATGTAAATGGTTTAATTGCGTTCTGTATATTTAATTTAAACCATGTTGTGTCAGAATCTAATGTATTATCAAGTATGACTCTTTTTACAACAACCCTGTCAGAACGATCATCAATTTTATTTTTAAGATCAAATGAAACTATGAGTTGTGGAAACATCATGGATTCAAAAAACCAATTTGATCTTGTTTTAAATTTTGTAGGGGGTGTTACATTAGTTATCTTTTCAGGAGAAATCGCTATAGGAATGACCTTTACCTCTCTATAACTTCCATCATTAAGTAGGACCTTTCCTTCTCCTTTGATGAAAGTTTCCATCGAGTTTGTTAATGTTCCTAATTTAGATAGAACTTTATTATATGATGGTAAAGAATAATTTACAAGAGAAGGGTCTCCTGTAAAAGGATTAACCTCCATGATAGACAATTGAACGGTATCTTCTTGGGTTGTTAAACTTTTATTAATAGCGACAAGGGTTTCAAGAGATTTATTGATCCCTAATACTAAATTGTTGGTTGTCTCAGTGAAAGAATTAACGTTGTTCATATTTCAAAAATATTTTAAGATGTTTAATGGACAGATAACTGACCGTTTGATTATATATCTTAAAAATGACACGCCTTAAAATATCTTCGAAATATGATTCAACACAATGATAATTAATTTGCGGATGATGAAGTTGTTGTTGAAGCTGATGATGTAGTTGATACAGTCTCAGAATTTTGAGGTATTAAATCGGGAGTATTTTGTATAAGATTTCCGATAGTTTCATCCTTAGCTGCACTCGATTTGCTACTACCAAATCCATAGTCAATTATGGTACCAAATTTACTTACCAAGGCTCCAACCATCAAGCTTAAAATAGTCGTATCTCCACCTTTCCATAACATAAACAGCAAAGTTAAAACAAACCCAACTGTTACTATAGCGCCAAGCACTAAAAAATAATTCTCTTTTGTTTTCATAATAGGTTATTTTTATTTTAATAAATAGGTTTTCCGTGAGCAACAATAGGATGTTTATGAGACACAATTCTTAAATTTTGTTTCCAAGCCTTACTGTTTGTACCACCACCTCCACCTGAAGTATATTCATATGCTCCGATATCAGGCAACCCTACAATTGGATTATTTAAATAGTCGACCGTCAATCCAACATTTACACCACCATTGATAGCAGGGCTACTTGATGTTAATTGAAAATCTGGAGTTGAAGTTGAATTACTCACAATAAGCGGGTTTGTATTATTTGTATTATTAGAAATTGTAAACCCAGAAGTTGTATTGGCAACAGTTGCACCATAAGCCATATTATATTGAATCGTTCCTGTACTTCTTGCGTCAACACCTAATAGATTCACACCTGTATTTGTTGGACTATAAAACAAGTTGTTCTTAATTATAACGTTAATAGCATATTCTATCAATATGTGCCCATCTCTATATGAATTTGGAAAACCAAATGTATTGTTATAAACAGATAAATCAGTTGTTGGTACACCATTATATGCAAACACATGCAAACACCATCCAGACCAACAATTATAAACAACATTATCATTCATTCTGACTCTAGTAGTTCCCAAACTGTATAATCCATGATCATGATTTTGCCAATATGGTTGTGCTGGTGAACAACTACCCTCTCCTGGATGAAGTCGACCAACATCGTATATTAAATTATGCTCTATTATTATATCTGAACATTCATCTAAATTAATTCCAACATATCCCTCAGTTTCGATATCTGAACAAACCCGTCCGATATGATGAACCTTACATCCTCTTATTTCGACATGGTGTGCACCTGGAGCTACATACATTGCCCAAAATACAATATCACGGACTTCAAAGTCCTCAACTATAATATAATTGGCAGCGATAGAAAATCCAGATTCGACCGTTCTTACTGTGCTTGTTTTATAAATTTGGGCACCCCATTTATTTTCTGATCTATATGTTATATAATTGCCGGATGTTCCACTTGTTGAAACTGCGACAACGTCAGTTGTCGCAGCTGTATAGTTACCATCTCCAACAATTATCAAATCGCCCGGTGCAGAAACATTTGCTGCTTTTTGAATAGTTAAATATCTGGATGAAAATGTTCCAGTGTTATTATCATTTCCTGATTTGCCAACATATCTTGTAACACCGTTAGCAAATAAAGAAATAAATAAAATAAATAAAATCAAAAGTATTTTTTTCATAATTAAGGTATTAGAGTTGCTTTTAGATAACTTGGTGGGTACACACTTATTGTACCGGATGTTGTTTTCAAATAAACAATTGTTAAAGGTTGAGATGTTGTACCGGTAGATACAATTCCTTTATAATAAATTCCACCTGTTTGTCCTGATGTCGTTAACCATCCAGCATAACTAAGATTGAACGTATCAACATTTACATATTTTGCTGATGTAGAAGTTACACTCCCAGACATTGTTCCTCCGAGAGTAGCTCCGGCACCACCGTTATAATATAAACCAAAACCAGCACCTGTTGTAACAGCAGAAATACTTACAGCCAAAACAAATTCGATTTCATATGTAGAATTTGCTGCAAGTGTTAATGATATGCCTGAAAGTGGTACCAGGGTTGCAGAACTTGTATTTGTGCTTGATGCTAAAATAGAATACAAAGAACTGTTACCACCACCAACGGTTGCAAATGCTACTGTACCATCAGCTTGTTTTACTACAGCTTGACCAGTTGTACCACCACTTAAAGTAACAACAGAACTATCACCTCTTAATACTGCAATTTTTCCAGATGCCAAAGTATTAGCTCCATTGATATAATTACTAATCGGAAGCGTGTCAGAAGGTGCAAGATAATCTGTACGTGGAACAGCGATAGATAAAACTCCTGTTGTAGTTGTGTTTTTAACAAGACCTGTTGAAAGAGAAGCCAATATCTGGGCATTTGCCGGTGCGTTTGTAGCTGTTTTTACTATATATGTACCGGCAGCATTTGCACCACTTCCAGTATTATCTACCCATGTTGGTGCAAGTGTTGTACCTTGAGATTGTAGTATTTGACCGGCAGTACCATTCCCTAATTTAGATGTTGTATTTGAAGCAGATTGATATAATATTTGACCGCCAGCACCACCAGATAAATTTGCTGCATACCCTGTTGTATTTTGGTTAAATGTCGGAAACGAAGTTAATGATGCTGCGGAACCAGATGGAGTTAAATAATCCGTTCCTGCACTAGCAGCAGAAATTGCTGTGCCATTGCCTTTTAATAATCCAGTAATTGAAGTAGAAATTGTGATGGCAGGCGTTGTAGTTGCTGTGACAACAGTTCCCGCAAAACCATTTGCTGAAGCAACTGATGTTGATGTTACTGTACCTACATTCGCAGTTGCGCCTGCTGCGATACCGTCCAACTTAGATTTGTCGGCGGCGATCATGAACCCGTTAACTGATGTTGTTACTGCAGCGTGTGAAGCACCACTAGAACCAACATGGGCAACCGGAGCAAAATCTCCCGTAGCATTCTGTGCCGCAGTTCCTAAACCTAATGATGTGCGTCCTGTTGCTGCGGTTAATCCTGTAGAGCTGCCGTCCCAATGTAATGTATTGGTATACGCGGTGTTCCAATTTGCTGAATTATTTGTGATTGACGTACCCCATGCAGAACCAGTCGAAAGAGGAATTCCTACACCAGGATACACCATAGATCCACTTGTTGTAATATCACCACTTCCTAAAATTGTTGTACCGTTGATAGTTTTAATGTTTGATGCGGATATTAATTTAACTTGATAAGTATTTGCAGCACGTTGTCTTGACAATACAGTTACGTCTGTTGTGTCTAACGCTACCGACCCAGTTGTAGAAATTGTGCCAGCTACCATACCAAGACCTTTCGTTATGCTTGTCACTGTACCTGTGTTATACCCATTTGGGTTTGTTGAATTATATGGTGTGAAACCTAACGCTGTCGTAACATTTCCATTTGATATTGATGTTAGATAACCCATACTTGTCCATGGAGTCCCTGAAACATAATTTCCCTTCAACTGATATGTGTTAGACGCTCTTTGTCTAGATAAAACTGTAACATTTGCTGTATCTAACGCTAAAGTTCCTGAAGTAATTACCGTACCTGTCAATCCCAATCCTGATCCGACAGATGTTACAGTACCAAGGTTACTTGTATATCCGGCAGGGTTAGTTGCGTTGTAAGGAGTAAATCCCAAAGCACTTGTTACATTTCCACTCGTTATACCTGTTATATAACCCATGTCTGTCCACGGTGTTCCTGTGACATAACCTGCTGAGGCATGATTTCCCCATTCGAATGCTGTTTGACCATTTAAAATTCTTGAATCATTTCCTGCAGCGGCCAACACATTTGTTGTACCAAAACCAGGAAAGGAAACAGTAGATATAGGAGCAGCCCCAACTTCACTATATGTATAAGTTGGTTTGATACTTGCCTTAGCCCAAGCGTAAACATCTGATGCAGGTAATGAAGTTGGTAATGTTTGCCATGTTTTATCACCTCTCCAATATTGTAATATTGTTCCACCTGAAATTCCTGGTTCAAAAGTAGGTGTCCAATTTAACCATTTTCCCGATGATGTACTATATTTTAAAATTTGATTATCAAGAGGAGATGAAAATAAAAATGGATTCGAAGTTATTTCAGACCAAATAGGTACATATGAAATTGGTTTATATAATCCTGCCGGATTACCCCAACTATATGCGGTATTCCAGTTTGCTTGCATAGCATTTGTAGGTATTGAATATCCATTAGCAAATGTTATGTTAAATGTTCCTGTTGTTGTTATTTGGGGGATGCTGACATTTAATCCAGCGGGAGTTGTAATACCTACAAAATTTACGGTACCAGATCCAGAATTTATTATGGCATTCTGTATTGTTTGATTCAATAATTGAAGATTTACCAAATCAAACGGTTTTGTTGCGTTAGGAGCTGACGGAGGCATATCGAATTTTACCTCGTTTTTGAAATTTTGTTTTTGTTGAGAAGTGACATATCCTTGTGAAAATCCGAAAAAACTATAAAATACAAAGATAAGAATTAAAAGATAAGGTGTTGGTTTCATTAGCAGTTGGTTTTTTTAGGTGTATAAAATTTTTAATTTAACGGTTTGACTGACAATAGTTGAAGTTATTGTTATAAACCATGTTGTGTTGAAAACAAGACTAAATCCCATAGGAAATCCTAGTGCATCTATTATTTGAACAAAAGATGGTTCAACGGATGATTTTGTATCATAAGGATAATCTACATTTGCAATTAGATCCAAAGTAAACTCCAGTTTTTTCAATCCTCCACTAGCGTTATTCAAATAATCTACCTGCATGATTTGATTTTGTTTATCATTAATTTGATTGTATTGTTGTGAAATATAATTTATTGTTTGGGTGTGTTTATTCAATATATCCAAACTTTTGCTTAAATTATCAAAAACGTCACTCCATTCTGTCAAAGCTGTTTGGGCCGATGTTGATTCATCAATTATGATGGCTTGTGTATCATCTCCAAGGTTGTCAGATTTAATATTCACTTTGAATGAGTATGATGTTCCGAAACCTGTCGGGCCACTTTGTAATTTTGTAATTGACGGGATGATTATACTTGTAGCTGGAAAATTTGAGGTATTTCCAGACGGTGTGTCCAAAAATAAAACACCCAATAAATTTCTAGCTAAGACCTTCGTATAATCTTTATTGTAAACAGTATAATATAAAAGAATGGCGTTGAAATCAAAATTATTATTTATTGAATCTTCAATTGCTAATTTATCGAAGGTTAATGTAGGATCATCATATTGGATCTTTAAATTGTCCATATTGAATTCGATTGACATACAATCTAGGTTTGAACGTAAAAATTCTACACTCGATCCTCCGTTTTCGTATTTAAGTTGAGTGTTTAACTTATTATTCGCTATATATGTATCATCATCAGTTAAATATGAATTTGGTGATGGTGTTTTAGATTCATAAGTATACCACCATCCAGGTGTATAAACAGAACTATCATTCATATAGAATGTGTTATAACCTCCGACCACAGTACTCGAATTCGTTGAATCATATACCGCCTTATAGTCTAAACCATCAAAATGAGGTTTTGTATAATTTTCTCTTCCTAATACATTCGTTGCTCCATTTCCTATAGAAAGATTTGAATAGTAGTTTTCATCCTCAACTTGTTTAAAAAATACAAATGTTTGGCCGTGAGATGTAGGCACAAGAACATATGTTTCATTATAAGTACCGAATTTATCCGTACGAATAGATCCAGCACTCAATTCCCCGATATATTTTACAACTGAATTATATCCAACTGAACTATCTAAAGTATTCTCTTCTGTAAAATAACCGATGGAATCTTTTGACCATCTTATTGCTCCAGTTTCCTTTAACCATTTCCAGAAAACTCTTTCTGAAACAGTCGTTAATAAATTTGCGTTATAATTTGGATTGTTTAAAAGATTTGCCTCAAAATTTAGAGCGTAATTTTGAAAACTTTCCGCAATTATAACACGGCCATCCTTGATACTGTCATCTCCTATAAAATTTGCAAACGCACCGTTTGGAGCAAATACATTGAATGTATTTTTATCTATTGTGGAAGGTGCCTCTATCGGCGGTATATTGAGTAATGCAAAATTCGAGATCTTAACATTATTACTTCTCTCAGAGATATTAAGACCGATATCCTCTAATGCTGAGGTAAAGGTGTAAATAGTACCGCCTTGAGTACGCATTCTTTTTATAAATGGTGTAATTGTGTTTGACATAGTTTATATTTTTTTAACGTTGTTTTAAAGGTACCCAAGTATTTCCGGTGCTTACATCATATGACATACATATCAATTTTACTGTATCTCCAAGTTGACTACTGTTGACAGCATAAGATGCACCGGTTTGCTCTAATAATATTGTAAAATCTGCAAAGTTACCGCCATCTGAATCTAATATCAGTTCAACAATTTGAGATACAACCGGACATCTAAGGGCGATTTGTTGTCCACCCTTTATCTTATAATAAGGTTTAACAACATCTATATATTTAAAATTCGGAAGCTCCCATGTTGATGGGTCGCGATATATTGCTTCAGCTCCTTTTATTGTATTATAAAGATCTAGGTTTGCTGTGGTGACATTACTATATATGTTAGTAAATTGGTTACGAACAATGAGATTGTCTGTTGTTACATTCACGAACTCGCCTGATGCAGCCTTTACCCTACCTGTTGTGTTAATAGGAACCACAACAACACCAAGTGTTTCATTGTATATAACATCTAAATATCGTTTTGTAGAAGCAAAATTATAATTTATGGTTTTATACATTTCGGGGATGAATGTATTCAAACCCAGATTTTTTATATCCATTATAGTGTGACTTTTATTTATATATCCGATAGAAAAAGTGGTGCACCAAGTACAGAAAGGGCGAAACTATGTAGTGTATAGATAGTATAATTAATAAAGATTTTTATATTTTCACACTCTTAAAATAAGAAAAATGCTCAGACAAAATGAAGAATTTAACTGGTCGGTTTATGACAGTTCTTTCAAAGGTGGTAACCGTTTAGTTCCAAACACTAAGATCAAAGGTACAACCGAACACACTAAATGCTTCTCTAGAGAAGTTTATTCCCAACAACTATTCGACCTTATTAACAATGACAATTTCACAGTGGTGAAGAAGGACCTGGAGCGTGGTGACCAAGTATTGGTAACTGCAATCAAAAATGTTGTCGATTCTCGCGTAACAGTCCAATTGATGAGCGGATTTACTTTGGAGGTAAACTTCAATGATGAAAAGAAACTTCTACAGGTATTTGGTTATATCGATGTAAAAGAATTTTGTGACTTACTAAAAAACCCAGATTTCGCCGCAGGGTTTGTTGCAAACAAATTATATGTTAGCATCATCGAATCGAAACCAAACCTAAAATTCTCACTATGGCAAGGTTATCTAAACACTCTTCGCACAGAATTTATGCAACAGATTGCAAATCCAACAAAGGCATATACAGCAAAGATAATTGATGCAAATAGAGGTGGATTCTTTTGTGAAGTTCAAGGAATTCAAGCATTTATGCCAGGATCGTTAGCAGCTCCTAACAAGATCTACGATTTTAATGCTATGATCGGTAAGGAAGTGATAGTTATGGTTGAAGATTATCTTAATGATATGGCCTCATTTATTGTATCTCATAAAAAATATTTGGATTACATTATCCCTATTAAAATCAAGGAGTTAGATCTAACAAAGCAACACAGTGGTTATGTAACTGGAACATCTGCATATGGTATATTTGTTGAGTTTGATGAAATTTTTACAGGATTACTACATACATCAAAAATGCATCCAGAAACACTTGAACGATTTAACGCTCGTGAGTTTAAATCTGGTGAAGCTATTGAGTTTTACATATCTGAGATTAGTAAATATAATAGGATCATATTAAGCGAGGAAAGTTATGCAGAAAAGATGATTCGCATCTATAAATGGGTCCTTGATAATAAGGATATAGATATTGAAGTTAAACTTGTTGATTATACAAAATCAGGATTTATAGTAGAAGTAGATGATATCAAAGGTTCACTACCTGTGCGAGAGTTTCGCAAAAATAAGATGAATGAAAATCTATTTAAACTCGGAGATAAGTTGAAAGCTAAAATAAACGATTTTGAAGATGAAAAAATAACTTTTAAATTTTAAAAACGAAAGAGGAATATTATTCCTCTTTCGGGGGATATATAAGATAAAGAAAAATATTATGGCACAATATGGAATACCATTTATAACGATAGATTCTAGTAGAAATTTAGCATCTGTACCATTTACATTTAAACAAGTTCAAGTAAGCGGTAATAATATGATGATTCAAATAAATGGAACTGGATTATCTGGCACATTTAATTTTGAACAAAGCATCGATGCATCAACATGGAGCTCACTTAAATCAGTAGATAGTAATGGTGTTTATACTACATTAACATTTGCATTTGATAGTAGTACATGTAATTCTATAGAGATGTCAGGTCTTACTTTAAATCAATGGATACGCCCGGCTATTTCTGTAGCTGGAACAGGAACTTTAACTAATTTTAAATATTTATTTTCATAATGAAAGTAGGATATGAAATGGGGATTAAAACCGGTATAGGTGTAATGGTTCAGAAAGGGGCATTGTTGAACCTTTTACAATTCACAGTTGCGGAAAATCAGACCGCAGTTGGAACGATAAATGAGCCTGCCGCAACTGGTTTTACAATCGCCTCCGGACAGACTATTTTCAATATTTCAACATCTGGAGTAATCATATTTAAGGTTGCACCTGATTACGAAGTGCAGTCTTACTATATTCTAACGGTTACATCAAACAAAGGAAAGAAATACAAAGTTACAGTTAATGTGACCGATGTGGCTTCTTCTTTTGCTTTAAATACGACAACAGCATTAAACTTAACAACATCAATGTAATATGAACACAATACTAAATGACGCAACGAATTGGGGCGCAGAAGGAACTAAAATAAATAACAATTTCATCGAGGTAGGCAAGGCATTAAACGTAATTAAACCACTAAACCCAACCATCTACGGACTGGGAGGGCAAACAACAGGCGCAAGAACCATAACGACTGCTGGATTAGGTGGCGAAACGTTGTGGGTTGGCGCGACAACAAAAGATTATACATGCAAGGCAGCGGTAACATTTACTG
>Ga0302293_10001275_pt1 | contig 12598 bp, 7 predicted proteins | sample III_Fen_N2_2_FD_198758 | JGI IMG/M metagenome (GOLD analysis project Ga0302293, IMG submission 198758) | Peat permafrost microbial communities from Stordalen Mire near Abisko, Sweden - III_Fen_N2_2 | ecosystem: Environmental > Terrestrial > Soil > Wetlands > Permafrost | place: Sweden: Abisko... | reverse complement strand
ATTTGCGACAGCATTCACCAAAGCGTACAGGAAGTCAGCATACTGCTTTTCTATTTGATGTTTATACTCAACTTCATCGAGCTTAGCAAGCTTTATCATTCTATCTGCCACATAAGCAAACATAAAAAAGCTATCGGGATAGTACCATGCCATCCCTTGCAGCCTTTCCTCTGGCCGAAACTTATAGTACACATAAATAGGCGCGAACACATCGTAAACCTTTTTCGTATACTTCAAATATTCGCACATGAAAACCGAGTCATTCCCTATTACAAAACGCTCGTCGTAGCTGATATTGTTGTCGGTGATCAATTTTCTTCTAAACAGCTTCGCATTGATCGTTGAGGCGATATAGGGCATTGCATATTGGCAATCGGATGTGAGGTAAGCATGGGCAATCTCGCTTGAAGAGTAGTATCTTTGATGCCCGGTTGCGAAATGCTCGATCTCGCCGCGCTTTTCTAAATAACCGCCGATGGCCAAATCGACTTCATCCGCACGCATACCATCGATCAAAAGCTGAACAGCGTTTATAAGGTATTCATCATCCGAATCGATGAACATCACATACGTTCCTGTTGCCGCACGCAATCCCGCGTTTCGGGCTGCCGCTTCGCCTTTGTTCGCTTGATGTACGACTTTTACCCGTGCGTCCTTCTTTGCATACTCATCGCAAATAAAGCCGGAAAGATCTGTTGAGCCGTCGTCAACCAACACGATTTCTAGCTCGCGATAAGACTGGGCAATCAAACTATCGATACAACGCGTCAGGTATTTTTCCGTGTTGTAAATCGGCACGCAAATAGATACGATATCTTTCATATTTTGTTCCGTTTCTAGCATCTGCTGCGCATAAATAGATGCTTTCTTTGGTATTTGTATCGCCGGGGTGACTCTTTTGGCGTTACAGCCAATTCCTCTGCACTGCTTACAAAAGTCGACATAGCCATTTTTTGTGTACCCTTGCCGAAACTCCAGAATTTCCATCTTGGAGGTGGTGGCTATATTGATATAATCATTCGTTGTCAGCGTCCCAATTCCTGCACGGTTGGCATACTGCTGATAACAGCAGGCATAGATCTTTTTGTCTGCGAATTCATGGAGGCAGGAGTTGCAGCTATCCTTATAACAAGTTAGCTCTTCATCGGAAAATAAACTATAATCCACATTGTCTTGATCCAGATCAAACCAATAGTCGGCTTTGTTGACCTTATATCCAATGCCCCTTGCTTGCAAAGCTTGCCGGATCGCTTCGACTTTGGAATTGGGAACCGATGCAGAATAGTCGTCAATCAGGAAACTACCGTTTATTGCTTGAACAGCTGCCATGGTATCCTCGCTTGGCAAAATGGTGCCATTCGAGATCACGAAAAACTCAAAAATTCTATCCCTGTAGTTTTCCGAGAGATAGTTGATAAAGCGGGGTAGCTCCCTGACGAGCAGTGGCTCCCCGCCGGTAAAATGGAGCGAATATAAGGAATCAAATTTAGAAAATATAGCGTCAATGTGCTCTTTAAAATCTTCAAACGTTACGTCCTTCGGATTTTCGAGTGACTCATTGAAATTAAGACAGTATTTGCAATTGAGATTGCATCTCGTGGTTACAACAAAGTTTGTCCAATGTGATAGCAACTTACCATGCTGATACATGAGCCACACACAAACAAAGTTCTGGATGAAGTTATCCTGCCGATTGTGAGACGGAATCAGATAAAAAAGATTGGCAAGGCCAATCTGTTCCAGTATTGCGCGTTCATTTGTCTGAGCAATCCATGGTAGGGCAACGGCGCTTTCATCGGGCGCGCTGCGCACGCGGTCGCACAGAGTCGTTTGAAACGGAATGACAGGTCTACCACAAAACTGATGCTCGCTTGATTGATTGAAAACCGTGATATCCAGCACGAACGAAATGTTAAACGCATCTGCTACACCAAGCCACTGAAGAACAGCATAGGCGTCGCGAGCCTTTTCATCGACACCATAGATATATAGGTTCTTTACGCTTAGATAGCGAGCACCCAGCGCATCTAGCTGATGACCGGGATTGTTCCATTTCATACAGTGCTCCTCATCGTTCAACAATCAATCGCGGCTAGATCATCTTCAATCGCTCTAATCTGTTTCGCATTATTTTACTGATGTTCGCTACGCCATAGCAGGATTCCGCCGTATATTTGCCGTTGGCGATCAGGCTTTCTCTCCACGCCTGATCCGAAATCATTCGGCGCATATGTGCCGACGCTTCGTTCACATCGGGGTCGGCCCAAACCAGGCCATCGCCCGGGTAGGAACCGACATAACGTCCCTCCACAGGTACCATCTGATACCCGACCAGAGCCGCATTCATATGCGTCATGTATTCCATATTTCCCGACCAAGCAGTGCAAATAACCGGGGTGCCGAGTGCCATTGCCTCCAAGGGTACTAAGCCAAAGCCCTCAGATCGGTGCAGCGATACATAAGTATCCGATAGTTGAATCAAGGTTCGCATCTCTACATCCGAGAGGTATTTGTCGATGAAATAGATATTCGGATAGAGCTCCAGCATTTTCTTGATCTCTAGAATATGATCCTTGTAGTAATCGGGGTAGGCCAGCTTGAGCACTAATCCGACACTGCTCTCTTGCGGCGAAAAGGCTTTCATATATGCCTGCACGGCAGCTTGCGGATTTTTGCGGGCCACAAAGCTATTGCAGTCATACGCAAGCATGAATAGAAACGCGTTCTGATCTATGTTGTAATAATCCCGTCCGTTTTTGATCACCGAGACATCGGGGTTTGCGTACAAAGGAACGGTCAGTACTGGAATAGCCGCCTTTTTTTCGAGAGCGCTCGTGCAAAAAGCAGATAAGGTCCAGACTTCCTGGAATATGCTAAGCCACGCACAATATTCATCGGGCACCTCCGACAACTCCCACGCCCAGTAACAAATATTGTAGTGCCTTTTTAGATCAAGACCGAACAAACGGATGACCTCATGCGTCTTGGACGCCGCGTGGCAGACAATCAGGTTTACATTGTAAAGAGGCTTGCCCTTCATCTCTTCTTTGAATTTTTCGGGGGCGCTCAGATCAATCACATTGTATGGAATTTGAGCATCTTCCAGTGCTAGCTCGAGCAGATGACCTTCAATTCCCGCGCTGTTGTTCATGCAATAGATAAATAGATTGACACCTTGCTGAAGGTTCGGGTAACTGATCTTTGAGATTTTCTTGTTACGAAAAACGAAAACCCGAAAAAACCAGCTACGCAATCTTTCGTATAAGGAAAGCGGTAAAACGGTTCTTCCTATTCGCTTAATCAAACGAAACGCGCGTGATAGAATCTTCTTCATTCAATTTCATCTTTCATGCTTCTCACACAACTGCATATAGAATATTTCGAAATTTTGCGCTCATCTTTCAAGCTTCGCACGTAATCGAATCCAGAATATTTCGAAAATTTCGCGCAAGCTATATTTCTTGAGCGCTCTCACGAGTCGAGCGGGGATATTATATTTCGAGAGTTGCCGCTCAGCGACATAGGGCTCGGGCGTCGGAGTTACAGAGACGGCAGCAACCGTTTCACTCTTGCTCTCACTGGCGTATAGAAGCGGGACTCCAGATAAATTTCTTCTTCCGTGCACTGTTTGAATGCCTTTCCCTTCAGCAATCACCTCGAGATAATCAAGTGCAATTGAATAATCCGCGTAGGCAAAGAACGTTTCCATATCAAGATAAAACATCTTTAGCGTAGGAGCCACTTGCAGTATTTCTTCTTGACTTAGGTGCTCTAGAATGTTGATATAAAGCAGGCTGTATTCAACGTTTCCGCGTGTGTGAGACCGTCTGCCTTGTCTATTAGAAGACTCGCGTGCTGTAACGAGCACCTCGTTGATGTAAAAATGTGGGAATTTTGCAAAGGCCCGATAATAAAACTCAAAATCATGTGCGACCAAAGAGGTCACATCAAACAATCCGACAGTTTCGAATACTTTTTTTGAAAATAGATGGGTGCAGCCATGTGTTTTATTATAGATAACGGGATAGAGATAAGAAGCGTTTCTTCTTGGGTAGGCATCCCGATGTTCTTGATACTGCGCCGTAGGGAAGGTTCTGGTATAGTCCTCGTTCATGCCATCCAGATCGGTTATAATGATGGTGTCTTTATTATCCAGTGTAGAAAGTGCTTCTACCGAACGCGCAATCTTCGTTGGATAATATAAGTCGTCGTGACTTAACCAGGAAAAATAGTCGCCGCGCATATTCTCTATACCAAGATTCAGAGCCGTGGAGGTGCCGCCGTTTTCTTTGGCGAAGTAGCGGATTTTATCCCCGTAAGAAAGCGCAATGCTTTCAGTATCATCCGTTGAACCGTCATTCACAACAATAATTTCAAGGTTCTGATAGGTCTGCGCAAGTGCGCTGTCGATTGCCTCGCGCAGAAAATTGGATCCATTGTATACAGGAATTACGATACTCACCAAAGGATTAAACTCAGTCATAAAAAACGTTCTACCTTTCAACTCAACCTACAAAATCGTGTTGAACACACATTGATTGTATTCTATTGTATCACAAAAATATTCAAAATATCAATCTGAAATTCAGCAAACAAACCGTAAATAGACAAGGATACGTGCATATGATACAATTTTAAAATTCAAATTTGCTGAGTAGATGTGGACGGTTAAGGCGCTGTTTTTGAAGGGAGCGTTCTATTGCGTAATCAACACTTCAAAATTTATTGTGTCATCATCATATGCGTGATCACGTTACCAATCTTATGTACGATGATCAATTATTGTTCGAGGTTGGTCGTTCACCATGCCGTTTTTCAGGAACGCGAATTAAGCGGGGCGATCAGCGTTCCAGCGAAACCTGAACTTTCGGTTGAAGCAGTTCTAACGAGGCAATTCCAGACAAATTTCGAAAAATATCTTGAATATATTTTGGCCTCCCGTAAAACTTTTACGAGGGTTTATAACCAGTTGCTGTATTCCGTTTTTCGCTCTACTGACAACAAGGAGATTCTGGTTGGGCGTGAGGACTATCTTTTCGAAAAACCGTATCCAGCTGCCTTGCTGATTGAGATAACCGCGGAAGAAAAAACAGATTTGGAGCAGAAGATCGATCGATTAGCCGAGCTAGGCAGACGGCTCAAAGCGCGTGGGGTTACGTTGGTTGTGCGCATGTCTCCCTCTAAGGCGGAATATTATTCGGAATATTTGCCGGTTGCCTACAGCCGTTTTATCAAAATGAAAGAAAACGGAGCGTACGCCCCTAACTGGAGACGTGTATTCCTGGATAAAATCGCAAAAGTAGACATTCCATTTTACGATTGCCATGATTTCATGCAAAAACTGAAAGAGGAAGGCGAAATAACATTCACCAAAGGCGGAACCCATTGGTCGCTGTCGCCGATGGCAGGGTATATCAATGGACTCAATGCTTACATGGAAGGGCTTATTCACAAAAAACTCGGCAGATTGGTTGTTACGAGTGAGCAGGTAATCAACGGCCAAATGGGGTCGGTGGATGACAGCGATATCTGGAATCTTTGCTGGAACGCGGTATCCGTGAAGCCGAATTATCCTTCTCCAAACATCACTTTTCAAACGATTCCCGGGAATGCAACGATCAGAGTATTTACGGTTGGTCAGAGTTTTACGACGGGATTGGTCAACACGATTTATAGCACTACGAATCCTGTTTGGGAAGAAACGTATTTTTCCTGGTATGACAGCAGGGTGTTGATGTATAACAGTGAAACGCCCACTGGTATTCAGATTTCGGATACAACGGAAGATTTCGAGCAATATCTGAACATGGACGTCATCTTGATTGAGTTCCTCGAAAATGGTACGGGAGAAACTCAATTTGAATTTGTCGATCATATGCTGCAGTATCTTGATCAGATTGGAGCGCAACAATGATTTTCTCTTCAACGATTTTCCTTTTTGCGTTCTGCCCGATATTCTTTCTTGCTCTTTACTTCTCCCCAAAAAACATTAACTTAAAAAATGGCATCATTATCATCGGCAGCTTGCTGTTTTACCTTTGGGGTGCAGGCAGCTTTTTCTTAATCATTTTAGGGACACTGGTCGTCGATTATTTATTGGGTAATTTGATTTCTAAGAAACCGAAGTTTACCAAGTTGTTCATTGTGTTAGATGTTGCGATGAATATTGGGATTTTGCTTTATTTCAAGTATTTCAATTTTTTCATGGACAACATCAACTTAATTTTTCAAGATCTTGGCTGGAATTCGGTCTTGTTTACGCGAGTCATCTTGCCTTTGGGTGTGTCATTTACCATTTTTGAAAAAATGACCTACTGTCTCGATATTGCAAGGGGAACAACAAAGCCCGCAAAGAACTTCCTATATCTGATGGAATTTTTATTTGTTTTCCCCAAGATTATTGCCGGACCTATCATCAAATATAACGAGATCGCTGATCAGATCAAAGATCGTACGATAACAAAGGAGATGTTTCTCTACGGTTTTCAGCGCTTTGGTGTTGGGCTTTTTAAAAAAGTTTGGATTGCCGATGTCATCGCACATGTAGCGGACACTGTGTTCGGGGCGTTTTCTGCGGGTGGGATTCCGTTTGACTACGCTTGGATCGGAATCTTGGCGTATACGTTCCAAATCTACTTTGATTTTTCCGCTTACAGTGATATGGCGATTGGAATGCTCTCTATGATGGGCTTTCACATCAAAGAAAACTTCAATATGCCGTATACGGCGCTCAGCATTACGGATTTTTGGAAACGTTGGCATATCTCCATGACGTCCTGGTTCCGGGATTATCTCTATTTCCCGCTCGGGGGCAATCGCAAGGGCACGATTCGCACCTATATCAATCAATGGATTGTGTTTTTGGTTTCGGGTTTCTGGCATGGCGCTGCTTGGAATTTCGTTTTTTGGGGTGCATATCATGGGTCGTTGCTATGCGCGGAACGAGCGTTTTTATTAAAAAGAACGGAAAAGATCAATCGCTTTATTCGTGTTGCAGTTACGTTTTTTCTCGTCATGTTGGGTTGGGTGTTCTTTCGCGCAGAAAACATTGGTATGGGCTTTTCCTATATCGCAACCATGTTTGATTTCAGTAACTATTTCGTACATGTGCGACCAGAGTTTATACTGAATATAGATCCGCGCACATGGGTCGTATTTGCGCTTGCCACGCTCATATGTTTTATTCCTATGTTTAAGAAGGTTTATCAATGGCTGCAAACAAAGGCAGCCGCTCATCCTGTATTACGCAATTCGGGAGTGCTGGCGTTGTTTGCGGTTTCAGCATTGAAGGTCATCACCGGCTCGATCAGCCCGTTTATCTATTTTCGTTTTTAGTATAATATGAAAGTAGCGCTAAGCGAACGGAACTCGATGTAGTCCCTTTGCCAGCGCTCTACTTTGTGAATACCCAAAGAATCAACATAAAAATAGCACGCGAAATGATATTATTTCGTGTGCCTTTTTGGTTTAACCCTTACGAGGTGATATTATCGCGCGAGTCAAGAGGGTGGGTATAACCCGCGTTAAATCGCTACTCTTCCGCCATCCGATATCCCACGCCCATCTCCGTCAGGATGTAGCGTGGAGAGCCGGGGTTTTCTTCAACCTTGCGCCGGAGGTTTGCCATGTTCACGCGGAGTGTATGGCTTTCGTTGCCATATTGCCCCCAAACTTCCCGAATGAGCGCGTCGTGTGTCAACACCTTGCCCGCGTTGATGGACAAGTGCGCGAGTAACTTATATTCAGTTGGCGTGAGATGTAATGCTTCTCCGCGTAGCGTGACCAGCCGCTTTTGATAGTCGATCATCAAATCCCCGATTGTCTTGCTCGTTTGCCCCTGCGGCTCGGAACCCATGGACTTCGGGCTATGTCGCAGCGCGGTGCGGATGCGCGCGAGCAGTTCCGCCGTTCCAAAGGGCTTGACGATGTAGTCGTCCGCGCCAAGATCGAGTGCGGCAACTTTATCCCGCTCCAGCCCGCGCGCGGAGACAACGATAACGGGTGTATTCGACTGCGCACGAATGCTGCGCAGTACATCCGCTCCATCCAGATCCGGCAGACCGAGGTCGAGCAGAATTACATCCGGCATATTGGAGGCAGCCAGCGCGAGACCCTCGCGCCCACTGGCGGCACACAGGGCGCGATATCCATTGGCGGTCAGAATCGCCGTCATAAAACCGCTGATGGTTGCCTCGTCCTCAATGATCAGAACCAATGGCTGAATATCCACTCGGCTCACCTCTCTTATTTGATCTGGAATATCGAATCATTTATTAGGATTGCTTCTCGGCCAGCGGCAGAGTAAAGCGGAAGATAGCGCCGCCTTCGGGTCGGTTCTCCGCCTCAATTTGTCCGCCGTGTGCTCCAACGATGGTTTTGCAGATTGACAGCCCGATCCCCATGCCGCGGGAGGAGTCTGCGCTAGGCTCCGTGCGCTGCCGTGCGCCGGAAAATAACGTTGGCAGTTCTTCGGGCGGGATTCCCTTGCCATGATCAAGCACCTCGAACAGAGCATTTTCGCCTTTGCGTTGCAGCGTGACCTGTACAGACGACTCTTCAGGGGAGAACTTGATGGCATTCTCCACCAGATTGATCAATACCTGAACAATCAAAGTGCCGTCCATCGGAACCTCGAGAAAATCATCCGGAACGGAAACGGTGATATCGCGATGCGGGAAACGCTGACGAATGCGCCCGACCGCGTCGGCAATGACCTCTTCAGCAGCTTCAGGTTGCTTCTTTAAGTTGGACGAGTTTTCGTCGAGGCGTGTGACGGAGAGCAGGTTTTCGACCATGCGGATGAGCCACTGGGACTCGTCCTGAATGTTGGCGATCAGCGATTCTTTTGTCTCCGCGCTCAGCGCGTCCTTGTTTTCCAAAATCGCCGCGCTCGCGCCCAGAATTCCGGCAAGCGGGGTACGTAGGTCGTGCGAAATAGCCCGCAGGAGCGTGCCGCGCATCTTCTCGCTCTCCGATTCCACGAGGATGGCGCGTTGCTCGTCAGAGAGTCTTTGACGCTCCAGCGCCATGGCGACCTGCGAGGCGATCATCCGCAAAAACAAACGGTAGTTATGATCGAGTCCTGCTTTTTTACAAGAAATTCCCCAGACAGCAATCACGCGCCCCTGGGAAACCAAAGGCATATAAAACGCGCTTGCACCCATCAATGTGTCGGTGCCTGCGCCTGCGCGTTTTTGGTTCACAAAAACCCAGTGCGCAACGGCCTTTTCATCCGGCGAATGAAGCACGGATTCATCATAATCGTCCGCTGCTGCAAGAACTGTTCCGTTTACACCCGTCTCAGGACTCTGCGTATAAAATACAACAGAGCGACCAAACAGGTTCACAAGCGTCTCGTTTGTCATCTCGACAATGTTATTCAACCCGCGTGTGGAGAGCAATCGCTTATTGATTTCGTATAGTACTTCGGTGCGTCGTTCCTTTTGTACGGCGAGCCTTGCTTCTGCTTTGATTCGAATGGTCAGCGCACTGGTAATGATCGCGACAAACAGCATGATCAGAAACGTGACGGAATATCCGGGCTGCAATGCATTGAACGTATAGAACGGTTCAACAAAAAAGAAGTTGAACAATAGCACGCTGAGTACCGACGAGATCACGCCGTAAAGATACCCCTCCGTCGCGCGTGAAATGATCAGCACGCTGAGGATATAGACCATGATGATGTTCTGGTCTCCGATGTGCAGCCGCCGAAGCAGGAAGGAAAGCGCGGTTGCTAAAAGCAGAATGGCGAGCGATTTGAGCGTACTGGCGGGGGTAATGCGCAGGCGTTCGCGCCGGGTTCGCTTCAATTTTTCGGCAGGCGCGCGCCGCGTCGGCACATCGGGTACGATATGCACTTCGATATTGGGTATCAACCCGATCAACCGGTCTTCAAAATCGGCGTGAAAGAGTTTTTTCAGCACGCCGCGATTTCGACTTTTGCCGACAACGATGTTGGTGATGCCCATGAGCCGCGCATATTCAGCGACAGTGACGGCGATGTCCGTTCCCGAAATGGTAACGATCTCCGCTCCGAGCTTCGCCGCCAAATCCATATTGGTGCGCAAAGTCGTCTGTTGTTCGGTTGAATCGTATTCGCTGTCCTGCGTTTCCACATAGAGCGCGGTCCACTGCGCATGAAACGCCTCCGCCGCGCGTGCCGTCCAGCGGATACAGCGAGCGGAGGACGGGGAAGAGCCGATGCAAACGAGAAAGCGCGTGCTCGCCATCTTTTCGGCGGTACGCCGGGCGGCCTGATTGTCGTAACCAATCCGGTCGGCGGCCTTACGCAGCGCGATTTCGCGCAGCAGACGCAGATTCTCAATCACAAAGAAATTTCGCCGTGCGCGCTCGGCTTGTTCTGTGCGATAGACCTTACCTTCTTCAAATCGGCGAAGCAATTCATCCGGCTCAACGTCAACGAGTTTAATCTTATCCGCTCGCTCGAAAATTGCATCCGGAACGGTCTCCTGCACCTTGACTTTCGTAATGTTTTCAACGATGTCGTTGAGGCTCTCAATGTGCTGGACATTGACGGTTGTAAACACATCGATTCCGGCGTTGAGCAGTTCTTCGACATCCTGATACCGCTTTCGGTTGCGAACGCCTTCTGCGTTTGTGTGCGCCAACTCGTCCACCAGTATCAACTGCGGTTTACGCGAAAGCGCCGCATCCAGATCGAACTCACGTAGTGTGATGCCGCGATAGGCAATTGTTTTTGCCGGAATCTGCGGGAACCCCTCCGCAAGATGCGTTGTTTCACGCCGGGTATGCGGCTCAATATAACCGATGACGACATCGACGCCGCACTTGAGCAATTCACGTGCCTCGTCGAGCATGGCGTAGGTTTTGCCAACGCCCGCCGCATAACCGAAGAAAATCTTCAAGCGGCCCGCTTTGTCGCCTTTTTCCGGTTCAATTCCCGCAAGCAGAGCGTCGGGATCGGGCCGTTGGTCAAATTGCCACGAGTCCATTCGGATCCACCGTCCTTTTTCTTATCATGATACTACCACGTTTTAGCTTGGAGCGAAACGAGTCCTCAGCCGAGAAGACCGTCTAGCGCGAGATTCACTTTCAGCACGTTGACTGTTGGTTCGCCGAATATGCCCAACAATCTGTCAGTCGTATACGTCTCGATGACTGCGCGAACTTCATCCTGCGTCATGCCGCGCTCGGTTGCGATACGGGCGACCTGATACTCCGCCGCTGCGGGAGAGATATTCGGGTCAACGCCGCTGCCGGAGGCGGTAACAAGATCGGCGGGAATCTCCGCGGTATTCGCCGGATCAAAATTATGCCACCAGTTGATGCGCTCCTGCACGAGAGTTGCCTGTTCATCGCTCGTCGGAGAAAGGTTGGTCACTCCGCTCGGACGGCCAATCAGATACTTCGGCTCGGTAAAATCCTGTGCAATCAGTTCGGAGCCAACCTGCACCGTCGAGCCGTCCGCGTGCGCAACCGAAATCACGCTGCCGTTTGCCTGCGAGGGGAATATCAGTTGCGCAACACCCGTGACTGCGGCGGTGTAGATTACCCCGCAGAGCAGCGTCATCACCGCAAAGCAGACCAACGCCGGGCGAAGTATGACAAATAGTTTTCTCATAAAGTTCATCTCCTTAAACAAGACCGCAAACGGTCAGTAGCATGTCGATCAGCTTGATGGCGAAGAACGGCGCGATGATTCCGCCAAGGCCGTAGATCAGCATATTTCGACTCAGCAGCTTGCCCGCGGGCAGTTCGCGATAGCGCACGCCTTTGAGCGAGAGCGGAATCAGAGCAATGATGATCAGCGCATTGTAAATGATGGCCGAGAGCATCGCACTCGTCGAGCTGGTCAAGTGCATGAAGTTCAGCACGCCCAGCTGCGGATAGATCGAAAAAAACAACACGGGAATAATCGCGAAATACTTCGAAACGTCGTTGGCGACGCTGAACGTCGTGAGCGCGCCGCGCGTCATGAGCAGTTGCTTTCCGATGCGCACGATGTCGATGAGCTTCGTTGGGTTGGAGTCGAGGTCGACCATATTGCCCGCCTCTTTCGCCGCCTGTGTGCCGGAGTTCATAGCAACCGCAACATCCGCCTGCGCGAGCGCAGGTGCGTCGTTGGTGCCGTCTCCCGTCATCGCGACGAGGTGCCCGCTTGCCTGATAATCGCGGATGAGCTTGAGTTTAGCTTCCGGCGTCGCTTCGGCGAGAAAATCGTCCACGCCCGCTTCGGCAGCAATTGCTGCGGCGGTCATGGGGTTGTCGCCCGTGATCATGATGGTTTTGATGCCCATCTTGCGAAGGTCTTCAAAGCGCTCCTTGACACCGTTTTTCACGATATCTTTGAGATAGATCACTCCGAGTACGCGCGCATTTTTGGCAACGACGAGCGGCGTTCCGCCTGCCGACGCCACCCGACGGACAAAAACGTCGCACTCGTCAGGATAAATGCCACCCTGTGACTGAACATAAGCGCGTACCGCGTCCGCCGCACCTTTGCGAATCTCCTCGCCCGCAAAATCGACTCCGCTCATGCGTGTCTTGGCGGTAAAGGGGAGAAAGACTGCATTGGAGTCAGTCAATTCGCGTGCGCGGATGTCGAAACGGCGCT
>Ga0302293_10001274_pt1 | contig 12600 bp, 4 predicted proteins | sample III_Fen_N2_2_FD_198758 | JGI IMG/M metagenome (GOLD analysis project Ga0302293, IMG submission 198758) | Peat permafrost microbial communities from Stordalen Mire near Abisko, Sweden - III_Fen_N2_2 | ecosystem: Environmental > Terrestrial > Soil > Wetlands > Permafrost | place: Sweden: Abisko... | reverse complement strand
TAATTTATAGGCAACCTTTTTTAATGACCTAGAATGTAAATTGTTATCATTGAAAACAAAATAATCATACTACAAGGATTTAGTATTAAATGTATGAAAACCAAATGATTAAGTTGTACGGATAATCGCAACACTATCGAAACATAAATTAAAAATTGCACTTTACAAATCAATAACCTGACGTACATTTGTCGGCTTTTGAAAATTAAGAAAACCATGAATTCACTTCGGACTACTCCAACACAATTCGCACGCCCAAACATTTTGCGGGAAACCACATTTTTAGTTGCGGAAAACCACATTTCTCAATACGTTAACCGCTTTAGTTTAAAAATTAATTTAATTTTGGTTTCACCTCCGCTACAAGCATCACTCTACTCTTTACTAAAAAATTAATTTTTTAGACTTATGAAACGATTTGTCTCATTCATAATGATATTGTTTTGTTTTGCGGGAAACGCACAAGTGCTCAAAACAACGAACTTAAACCTAAGCACTAACGGGCGTATTTACGACGTAGCATATATTCCGAACGTCAATTCTTATGCTGTTGTAGGTGAGTTCACCACCATCAACGGTACAGCACGTAAAAACTTGGCATTTATCAACGCGACTACGTTCACCGTTCAATCTTCCAACCCCATTACAGCAATAGACGGGGCGATTCGATCTATTGAATACACGACCGTAAACAATGGAACACTGCACAATTATATCGTTTTGGGTGGTGAGTTCAACACCATCAACAGTCTGCCGAGAGAAAGCATGGCACTTTTGTATTCAACAGGTTCATCGGTCTTTACAGGTTTATCAGTGTTGAATTGGAATTACTTCATGCAAGCTGGTGGCGGGAATTTTGATAACGGGGTTTTTGATTTGAACATTTCGGGCGATACGCTTTTAGTTGCAGGACAATTTGAAGGGTTGAATTTAAGTTCTGCTTCACCGACTGTTTGTAATGTGGTAGAAGATAATTTATTGGCACTAAAATTCACTCCTTCAGTGACTAACCCCCATCCACATTTAGCCATTATCAATAGCACACCACAATCATTTGCCTCTTTTGATGTTGGGGTGGTTTCGGTTCTGCAAGCCTCCAATAATTACTTTATCGGGTCGCAAGATTTCCCGATCAATAACGGAGGTGTTAACCCGTCCATTCAGCGCAGAAATACTAATCTGTCATTGAATGGAACGTTTACAGCATCGGTAGGAACACGTCACGGATTTCATTCATTAGCGCAGTTAAATGACTCTTTACTACTTGCCACCGATGGCGGTATTGATGGAAGCGGGTCACTGGCTTCAAACATGATCATTTGCAGACTTTTTGGCAATGCACCAAGCGGTAATTCTCAATATGCCATTAATCCACTTTTGACAGGATTTGCGACCAATGTTTGGGGTCAAACGGGTTATAACGGTGATTTATTCATGTACAAAGGAACAACCCCCACATTACAGCGTCACAGCGTAAATAGTGCGCTTGTTACAAACGCTTTGAATTTTACGCAAATCGGCACTTCCATTCCTGTTACTTCGTCGGGTTCTCATATCGACACAAACAACAATTTAATCTTGGCGAATAACCACCTGTTTTTGTCTGAAAAAGGAATGACAAACGCGGGTGGTCAGGTAAGAACAGGATTAGCCGTTTTTTGTCTTGAACCTCAAAACCCAAGCCCGTTTGTAAATCCAACGCTTTCGGTGTGTCCTAATGAAACTGTGATTTACACCATTGCAGACGTGAATTTTGAAACGGGCTACAAATGGACGTACTCCGGAACAGGAGTCGAGTATTCCATCAATAACGGTGCGTTTGTTCCTTACACTGTTGCTGTTATGAATACAACCGCCAACGCATCGAGTATAAAACTTCGTTTTCCGCTTGGTTCAACATCGGGAACACTCACCGTTGAACCTTACAATACGTGTAACACGACAAGCGATTATTTGTACGCCAAACCGCAAAGTGTGGCAATTACGGTGAATCCGTTGCCCGCTATCAGCTTGTCGTTTGACACCGTTAGTTTTACGTGTATTGTTGACACCTTAAACCTTGTTGCAGAATCTAGTACCGCGGGGGTTAACTTTCAATGGGCTTATCCGAACACAGTAACACCAGTAAGCACAAATGACACGCTTACTATTAACAGTACAGGTGTTTCGCCTACGATCTTTTACCCGACAGGAACCTACTACGCTACCGTTACAAACCCCGTGACAGGTTGCAAAACCAACGACAGTATTTTTGTTTTTCAAAACACCACACCGCCCACCATTTCACAGGATAGTTTAACTATTTCCGCACCTTATTTCACGTGTGCAATTACACAAATCGATTTAAGTGTAAGTGTTGCGGGTTGCGCTACATATTGGACAACAACAAATGATACAACCGTTCAATTTGCAAATCCGTTAACGATCAATTCAGCAAGTCTGACAGATTCAAATTTTTACGCTTACGCGGTTTCAACTACAAACGGGTGCAAGGCGAAAACGGGGTTTAATTCACTATTCGATTATGAAACTATTACAGGCATTCTATCTAATTACAGCAATTTCCCCAATGAATTAATTACAGATACCATTAACTGTACAACAACAGCAATTAGCATTGATTGTGCGGTTGATCCCTTCGACCCTAACGCGGGGAATGGTACGGCATATTGGGTTCAAAATAACACCACTAATTTAAGCCTTTCAACTGCTGATAGTGCGGGAATGTTCCAAAACACAAACACCTATCAGTTTGTCACCGAAAACGCTTTAAACGGTTGTCGCGACACAAGCGAAGTGATTGTTTATTTTGATCTCAATGTGCCGTTTGTATCACCATTCACAGGGCTTACTTCCATCAATTGTTCGGTGGACACTTTAACGCTTATCCACACCCAAACGGGCGGACAGGTACAAGAAAGTTGGCTCGACGATCTTGGCACTCCAACGGGTAGCAATTCGCTTTTTGTGGATGCTGTCGGGGATTACATTTACCAAGTTGTCGCAAACTCTAGCGGGTGCGTGTCTTACGATACTGTAACGGTCGATTTGACCCAAGAAATGGTTTTGACTTCAAACGATACCATTGTTTGTCCTGCTTTACCGTTCAGCGTTCAAACAACGCCCGTTAACATTAGCGAACCTGTTTCTTATTTGTGGTCAACGGGCGAAACAACGCAAAGCGGTTCTGGCATCGGTGGAACTGATACCCAGTTAACCGTTGTTGCAACCTCACAGAGCGGTTGTGTAGGTCACGACACCATTAACATTTCCATTACCCCACCGATTCAAGCAACAATCAGTGCTTTTATGGGTTGTGGAGAATCAAACGGCAGTCTTCAAATTACCAATGTAACAGGAGGGGCGGGAACTTATCAATATTCCATTGACGGGTTGGCGTACACGGGTAATCTGCTGTTTGATTCTTTAACGGAAGGTGACTATACCATTTTCGTAAAAGATGTGCTTGGTTGCGTGTACGATTTCGACCAAACCTTAGACGCTTCGGCAACTGCGCCATCGATGAGTTTTTTAGTCTCTACCTATTCTGAATTAGGTGACACGCTTGCGGTGGTCAACAATACGCTTTACCAAGGGTTTGACTCAACAGGTTGGGTGTTCCCACTTGGTACGATTGTCTTTTTTGAATCTGATTCATTAGCACTCATTCAGCTACCACAAGATTCAAATTGCGTTTCAATTTCCTTGGTCGGATATCAGGACACGTGTAGTTATCTGCTGACCAAAACCATTTACACCGACAGCGTTGCACCTAATTACCCAACTAGTTATAATTCGGTAAAAATCCAATCGCTTGACGTTTACCCGAACCCAACAATAGGCGATTTTAATATTGATGTAGTATTCGGGATCGCTCAAAACTATTTTATCATTGTTACCAATGAACTAGGGCAACCCGTCGGAGCAATGACCGATTCGGGCTTTGCATCGCCTACACTTTCGTTAATGCTGAATTTCCCGCAAGGAACACCGCCCGGAACATATCATTTACACGTGATCTCAGATTATGACGCACAACAAGTTACCTTAATTCTGAACTAAGATGAGAAAGGAATTAGGAATTTGTATTGCGCTTTTTTCGGGGCTGTTTGCTTACGGTCAGGACTTAGACCAAATTGGCAAAAAAGATATGGTAAAGGTTAACGGTGGAATGGGCTACAACATGGTTGGCAATTTTGTAGACGATCAACCCCAATACCGTGACCCGCTATCATGGGTGTTTACAGGTAATTTAAGCGTTAACGTTTTGGGTGTTTCCCTGCCGTTTACATTCAGCTTTTCAAATGCTGGAAAAAGCTATACACAGCCTTTCAATATGACAGCTTTGCACCCATCTTACAAATGGGTGAAAACGCACGTGGGTATTACTTCCATGAACTTTTCACCTTACACCTATTCGGGGTTAAACTTCGCGGGTGGTGGCGTGGAACTCTCACCTAAAAAGTGGCGGGTACAAGCCTTTGGCGGTCGCTTAAAAAAGGCGGTTGAATACGACCCAAAAGTAAACAACGTTTCAACGGTTTCGTACCGCAGAATGGGCTACGGGTTAACGGTCGGCTATGAAGGGCAAAAAGCGGGTGCAAAACTCATCTTGCTAAAAGCACTTGACGATCAGCGAACCTTAACGGCACTTTCACCCAATACGGAACTAACCCCGATGGATAATATTGTGGCATCGTTGAGCGGGAAAATTACGGTACTTAAAACGCTTCAATTACAGGCAGAATTTGCAAGTAGTTTGCTCACTCGAAACGTCCTAATTGTTGACAGCGCAAGCACAGGCAAAAAGCCGTTTTATTACGGGTTGATTCAAGGCAATTCATCCACCGTCGCAAAGAACGCCTACAACGCCTCAATCAATTACCGCTACAAAATATTCGGGATCGCGCTCAAATACGAACACATAGATCCGAGTTATTTGACATTGGGCGGGCTGTTCTTTAACAACGACTTGGAAAACATCACCCTTGCGCCTACACTTACGCTGTTTAAAAACAAATTAACCATTGCCATCAATACGGGATTTCAGCGTAACAATCTGAGCAATCAAAATGCCAATTCACAAAAACGTTGGGTTGGTAACGTGAACCTTTCAGTACAACCGATCAAAGGAATGAGTATTAGCGGTAACTACTCCAACTTTTCGAGTTTTTCAAGACGCAACCCGTCAGCCGATCCGTTTTATAACGTCCTGACAGATACAATGAACTATTATCAAACGTCGGAAAGCTACAACGGCAACGTAAATTATACCTTTGGAAAGACAATTAAACAAGCCGTTGCAACAACATTTTCTTACTCCAAATCTCAAAATATCACTGGTCGTTTGCAAGATGCAGCAGCTTTTGGTTTCAACGTGTCGGGTAACACAACTCCTGTTGGTGTTTACACCGCAATGCTATCTCATAGTTTAAAGTTAAATTCAGGCATTACCCTTGGGTACGTTTTCAACTACAACCTTTCGAAGCTAATCGGGCAAACGACCACCTATTTCGGCCCAGGAATTACAGCATCAAAACCGCTCTTCAATAAGAAGCTGAATTTACAAACGGGTGCTACCTATAACCGCCAATTAACCAACGAAAAGCTAGCAAGTCATGTAACGAATTTTCGCCTTGGAGCAAGCATGACACCCGAATTATGGGACAAGAAATTTGGTAAAGTGAGCCTTGGTTTAAATGCCAATTACACCCAAAAATTCGCAGTCGTGGAAGGTGCGCTTTCGCCTAAAAACCTAACCATTTTTGCCAACGTTAACTATTCATTTTAATACCCCACTATACACAATACAACATGAATTTTTTGAAATCGTTTTTTACTCTTTTACTGCTCCTGACAACTACCGTTGTCAAAGCACAAGTTTACCCCGTACAAGTGTCAGTATCAACTGCACCGCCTTACTATAATTTCCTGTCGTATTATGGTGATCAGAATAACCACTTACTTATTGTGGCAACGCTCACCGATTTTAACGCCCCACCTGTAAACGTAAGGTTGCGCTTGAAAATTCAAGGACAAGGTTTTACGGTTCAAACCCGAACAGATGTACCTGTGGGTAATGTGTTTCAACTAACGGCAGGATTTCCCGTTTTCATCCAAGGTAGTGACGTGTTGCCACTCTTGCAAGAAAACGCACTAACTGTTACTTCGGGAAATCCTAATTTAAATAACCTACTAGAGGGCTTTACAACCATTTGCGTTGAAGTGGTAGAAGATAACGCCAACGGGGCGATACTTGCAACCAATAATTGTACGGCATTCTTTCTGCAATTAATGCAACCACCTCAACCAAATTTGCCCTTTTGCAATACAGTGGTAGATACTACAGCTATGTTTTTGACCTTCCAATGGTCACCACCTCAAAACTATATACAAAGCATCGGAACCGACCTTAATTACACCTTTTCATTGTACGAATGGATTGACACAACCAACTACAATATTTTCCAAACGGGTCAAGGCTTAGTAACCTATTTAACAACCAGTGATGAAATTCTTCAGTTTTCTTTGAATGATTTTCCATTACAAAAAGGTGTGAAATACGTTTGGCGGGTGCAGGCGCACCTCACAAGTAATGGTGCTCCGGTTCAAATGATTACCAACAACGGGCTTTCTGCTCCGTGTGCTTTTTATTATGGCAAACCTCAGACACTCGCTGAATCACTTTCAGATGGCTTGGTAATCAATGTAACCGCCCAAGGTGTGAGCAGTCGCAAAGGGCTTGCATCATGGACAGTAGTAGATGAAACACCGAACGTAGGGCTTTCGGCATACAATCGTTATTTGGTTGAATGTCGCCCGACTTCGTTGGAAGGTGAATCGTGGATGTGGTCGCCTGATACCGTTTCGGGTTTCCAAATGCCAATTTATCGCTTGATTCCTGAACGAACATACGAAGTGCGGGTAACTGGAATTGCGGGTAACTTTATGAGTGAACCATCCGCTATTGTGACCTTCACTACACCACCTGTTCGTGAATATGTGTGCGGTGAGGCTGATATTCCGTATTTGCCTACGCAATACCAACCGCTGTTAAGTGCGCACATGGGTGACGTGTTCCAAATAGGTCAATTTGCACTGGAGGTTACAGATATTTTGCCACTTGGTCAGGCAGGACATTTTAAAGGACGCGGAACTATACCCCACGGTTTTTTAGGCGGTGCGCGGATTAAAGTAAAGTTTGACGATTTATTGGTTGATCGCGAGTACAATGTACGCGAAGGAATGGCAAGCGCGATTACTGACGGTTTAGACAATTGGTTGAATGATCAATATGCCGATCAGGTCGAACCAATTGACGCGGGTGGAATAATTGAATCGGGTGGATTCATAAATGATTCCACGGTGTTTGTTGTTGTGAACGGTGATTCGTTGTTTTTCCAATTTGACGGTAGTGGTCTGCCGATTGTAATACATGGTGAAGATAACGTGGAATATCAATTCTGGCCGAACGGCACAATGGTGGTTACAACCTACGGTGTTACACCGTCAACCGACAGCTTACAAGCGACCAAAAACCTGATAGTACGTTTTGAACCCGCTTCAAACGATCCAACAGAAAGTGCAACCTTTGACAAAAAATCGTATTCCCAATTTAGTAGCGGATATGAGGCGATAATCTGCCAAACAGGTTCGCCCGATCAGTTCATTTATTTTGTACCCAATAAGAGTAAATCACTCACGGGAACAGCCCAAGTTAAAGCCGTTGTTCATGTCAATACAGCGGGTTTTGTTCCTGCCCAATTGACTTTCCAAATAGCAGGAACAAATACCACCATTTCGCGAAGTCAGCTAAACGATTCTACCTACCTGTTAACACTTCCACAAAGCGCGACGAGTTATAACGTTTACGCCATGTATGACGGTTTGAAATTGGGGAAATTGAGCGTTAAATGTTATGAACCGATTACCAAAAAAGTAACCATTGTTCCACTTGTGGCAATGAGTATAACCGAAGCGCAAATTGAAGCGGAACTAAACCAAATTTACAAAGGCGCAAACCTCACAATCGATGCCACGGTAGCACCTCAGTTCAACACCTCTGTATTTACAACGACTACTCAATTTGCGAACCCTGACGTAAATGTGATGTCTAAATACACTGCTCAAATGCGAGCCTTGCGCGATGCGTATTTAGCAGATCATGAATTGGAAAGCGGAACGTATTTGGTATTTGTTGTTCCCGAATTTAATAACCCGCAATTAGATGGGTATATGGTACGTGGTAGGGGTGTCGGATTTTTAGCGCAAAGCACCCTTACCAATGTACCAACGTTTGCGCACACACTCGCACACGAATTAGGTCATGGATTGGGCGCATTGGAACACGCTTGGGGTGAAACCGAGAGTTTGAAAGGCTCAACGGATAATTTAATGGATTATTCACAAGGTACACACCTGATCAAACAGCAATGGGAAGGGTTGCGGAATCCTGCCCCTGTTTTGAGTTTCTTGGATGGTGATGAAGATGGTAGCTTTGTTTCAATGTATATGAGTGAAATTTCATCGCTTGCCGACCCTGACGGTACTTTCACGTTCATTGCCTTAAATGGTACATTTATTTCACTACCAAGTGATACCAAAATGGTAAAATTTTCGACCATGGATCGATTCGTGAAAGAAGGTACTGAAATAGAAATTGATTTTACAGCCCCTATCGGATCGTTGATTTCATTTACCGATAAAGACGATAATGTTTACAAAACCGATCTTTATGGAAGATTCCGAAAAACAAATGCGTCTGGTCAGTTTGTAGGCTCAAATTACATTGACTCCATTTCTTTAACCAAGCAACCAACTTTAGGAATCACTTGTTTCTTTTCTGTGACTAACGGCGAATTTAATACCTCCGTTTTTAAAGCTGTTTCACCAATTGGACAAACTACTTTTTCTACAACTAATTACCCCAAAGCACTTGACAAGTTTATCATATTTGAACCCGAAGGTGCTGACCGCTCACAAAGTATAACTGATTATATAAATCAATACCATGTTGGTAGCGGAATATACTTAAATGACGCAAACGTTTACTTTGCTAATTCCGACATTCCTATTTCTTTCACGAATGGATCAGAAGATTTAGTAGGTAAAACCATTTCAAATCTTGAAATATTAGACTTGAATACCGATCCGTTTGTTTCGGTTCAATGGTTACTTAAATATCTGACGTTGATTAATTCACGACAAGAAGATTATACAGCGTTTGAGAGTTGTTTTGAATCGTTGAATTTGAATGACATAAAAATGTCAAAGCAATTTGTACAAAACAAACTCGCATCGGTAGTTTTTCAGAATAGTTCAAAGTTGAGTGAAGCTAATTCAGAACTAAAAGATTTTAAGAAAAAAACAGTAAAAGAGTTGATTGAAAGTGCTTTTCAAATGGCACGAGCAACCGAGATCAACGAAATAGAATATGTCATAACAACAGGGTCAGCAGAAGATATTGCTGGGTGGATAGAATCACATAACTCGTGTGTGCTAAATGGCGTGACTATTGAAAAACGTGTGCTTGCCTTTCACAAATTGTTGTTAGATGACAATTATTGGAGCGCTATTACTCCGCTTCTTGCGACCATTCCCGAAGAAATCAACGGTGCATCTAGTGCTTTTTTAGAATCATCTACCGATTACAACGGAGAACATTGGTTAAATGTGGCTTTACCACAGTTGGATAATTGGAACGGTGATGTTGCCGATCTATCTGCCATGTTTAATATTGGTGTTAAGCTAAAGCAGATTATTCAGCAAAACCCTACACACAGCTTAGTTGTTGCAAACGAGCAAACCAAGACTAAAACAAATATTCTAAGACCGTTTGAAACCGATGAAATAACATATCATGCCGTAGATCAACCGATCTATTTTGTAAAGAATAACGCTAATTACACCCATGTAATTAATCCGGCACAACAACTGGCGATAAATTTCACCAACAGCACAAATAAACTAAATGTTGCTTTCGTCAATAATGAGATCGTTATAACACAAAATTACGCACTATCTGACGGAACACCTTCTTTTGCACCTGCTGGTAGCAATTGGAACGAACCCGTTTCAATGTATGTTGAAATGAACTTGAAACCTTATGAATTAGTTTCGATTGTGTTCCTTGACAATTTTGCGGAAGAATGTAACAAAAATGCAGGTGATGAAATTTTAGTTCCTGCCTATTATTTACTACTCTATCAACAAGGAATTGAAAACGACGATTTTTGGGATGAGATTAACGCTGTTACCGACGGAATTGTGTTTGTTACCGAAGCAACAATAGCCCTTACAACTGCACCAATGACCTTGGGTGGAAGTCTTGCCATCTTCGGGGCATCATTAGCTGCTACAAATATCATTGTTGCCGAGAATCGTGAAATGGCAACCACCCAAGAAATAAATACTTATTACAAACCATGGGATAATTTCTATGCTATTGCGGGTATTGTAAGCACGGTAGGTTCTATCGCTGTTGTTTCCAAGCAAGCACGTATGCAAGTTTTGCTTTTACAAGAAGCGTCTTTTTCAAGGCGATTGGTAGATGTCGCAACAAATGCTCAAACTAAGTGGGCATCTGTAAAACGCGTATTGATGGGATTGCAGGAATATATAAATCCTGTCTTATTTAATGTTGGTGATCAAATTGCAGGAAAAGCAATAGTTCAAATTCGACAAGGAACAAACGGTAAATATGCTGTTGTTGGAAGACAGATGTATAGTCATGTCGAAGCCGTTGCAGAATCCATGCAAGGTGAAGGTAAAATAGTTCAAATTTTAAATGATGATTATCTAGGTTATTCGTTCAATGTAGATGGTCAAACTTGGACAGTAAATTCTGCTTGGGATGACATGAAGTATAATCCTGCTTATAACTCATACAAGGATGCAAGTGGCTTTATAACAGCAGAATTTATTGAACTGATTCCAATGTATAAAGTAAATAAAAAATGGGTTGAAAAGATGGTAAATGAAGGATTCACAATTATTGATATTGGTTACCCTCCAGGCGTGAGTACCGAAAGTTTATTTTATAATATGGAAATTAGCACGATTAATTGGGATTAGAAATGGGAAACACTATGTTAAACGAGTTGGAACAAGTGAGGGATTTGTTTTTAAAGAAACTACAAACTCTTTCAGACATTATTGCATCAAACCCAAAAGTCGATTTTAAAGAATGGGAATCACCGCATTCGAAAAGTTTAGGTGGACATAAGATTGATTACTTATTGTCAATTGTCTTAGAGAATAAAATAGGTAATCGAAAAATTCATTTTTCCTATTATGATGGATTGAATGGAGAAAAAAAGGAGTGTAATTCCTTTTCAGTTTTAATTGAAAACACAACTGACAAGCAGGTGAAAAGATCAAAGTTTTCATTCGAAGAGTATCTAAGATTTAGAAACATTGATTTAGAAATCAAAACTTTTTTTGAGAAAAGCCAATTTCAAAACTCACTGAGTTTGTTAAACCAATTTTTAACTCATTTAGAGAACTGGCTCAAAAATGAAAATCTCAAATCAATAATAAAAGGCGAAGAATGGATTGAAATTCCTATTGATATGAGACCGTATAAATGAATTAAAAATATAACCATGAAACAAACTATTTTACTATTTATCATTTTTTTTAGCGGTACGCTATTAGCTCAACCTTTTGAAATAGATCAAAATGGTTTGGTTAAAAGAAAAGTTATAAATCGATTTTTAAAAGAAAGAGGCTATCAACTAGTTGGCACGTTTAAGAAATTTGAAGGTACTGACAAGTATTTTGCATTAGTTGAAAAAGAAAACAAACAGCATTATATTGACTTGAATGGTCAGGAGTTTAATAGTTTCTCAGACGTTCTAAAGCACATTAACATCGATTCTATAAATAGAGTGAAAAAAACATCTGAATTGGCGATAACGGACAATGAAGTTTTTTCTATACCTTCTGAAGATGTTAGTTACTCTGAGAAATGGAAAAGCAGATCATTTAAGACGTATATACAAAACGGGAAAACAGGTTGTGTATTTCTGAATGACACTATTTTGAGCGCAAAGTTCGATCAAATTCTAATTACTTATTTTCGGAATAATGAATTTTTATTGCTAAAAAAGGGGGATTTTGTTGGTGTCTCAAATACTAAAGGTGAAATTGTTGTACCAATCGAATATAATGAAGTTAATCTACTCCAAAAGCCAACTAAATTATTTACATTTTCAGCAATTAAAGGAGAAAAAACAGGTGTTATTTCAAGCAATGGTAGTATCACCGTTCCTTTTGAATACCCATCGAATGCGACATACTGGAAAAATTTGAATGATTTTCTCGTTATCGAGAAAAAACAAAATGGTGTTTCAGTTTTTGGGATTATCGATGGTACTGGTAAATTTTTGATACCTGTAATTTATAAAGAGATTTCAATGTTTGATGCTACACATTTTTTAGTTAGCATAGAAAAAAACGGAAAACGCTATGGATTGATTAATCTTCAAGGTAAAATACTTTCGGGAACAGATAATTACCAAATAAAAAAACATATTAATAATCTGTGCATCATAACAAATTATTCTATAAAAAGTGGTTTGCTTGACTTGAATACAGATC
>Ga0302293_10001272_pt1 | contig 12608 bp, 8 predicted proteins | sample III_Fen_N2_2_FD_198758 | JGI IMG/M metagenome (GOLD analysis project Ga0302293, IMG submission 198758) | Peat permafrost microbial communities from Stordalen Mire near Abisko, Sweden - III_Fen_N2_2 | ecosystem: Environmental > Terrestrial > Soil > Wetlands > Permafrost | place: Sweden: Abisko... | reverse complement strand
TTGTAGGTCGTTGTTTTTTTACCGTTGTCAAACAGGATGTTTCGGTCGAAAAGCATGTCGTAATCCATGTAATAACCACCGCCACCACAGGCAATGGATTCAATGGCAATGCAGAGACTAAGGAATAAGATGACGAATTTTCTGGATGCTGCTTTCATTGTAGTGTGAGATGTGTTCCTGACTGATGTGGAACAAAATTAAACGATTAAAACTTAGTTCGCTTTCCTGCAACCATTCGGCCATAGCAGTAAGCGTTTCGGGGGAAGAAGTTTCCAGACGAATCAGATCGCCTTTACAGACGTACGTATCGTTTAGGTAACCATTTTTATGAACCTTGTAAACGTGCGGTTTCACTTGTGTGTAATCCGGAGACGTGAGTTCGCTTTCGGAAATATCGTTGGCAATCAATGAAAGCTTTCCAAGTCGAAAAACGAGTCCCCACTGGTAAATCGGCAAGGCAAGATCCAATTCAATCGGGTAACTCGTAGAAGGTGAAATGTACTTTTTAAGGGTCGAGGTAGATAGGATAGAATTTTCCACGTTGAACGCATCTAAATCATCCATGTTGTAACACATCAGCACTCCTTTTTTCACTGGAGGAATGCCTGTTTCCGTTTGATACTTAATCTGATGCAGCCGAATGGTACAAGTTACTTTCAGTGTTGGGTCGAATTGCTGAAGTGCCCGAAGCAATTCAAAATAAGCTACTTGGGTTGTACCCGACCAGTCGCAATCGATTTGTAGTTCGCGAACCGACAGCTTGTTTTTGCCAGCAATGCTTTTGACCAGTTTGAGCAGTTGTTTCGCGAGTTCCGGCTGATTGTGTTTAAACACGTCGTTTCGAATATACACACATGGAACAACTTGAAGTCCGGGATGCTCATTGAATTGAATGACGGAAACCGGTTGGGCTTTACCCGTTGCCGGATCATAGGTCACATCAAAAAACTTCACGAAAAGTTCTTCGGATTGGCAGTTTTTTAGCAGCGATTGCTGATCGTTGCTCAGTGCATACGTCTGTTTCCAGTAATAAAAAGCAACAGGCGGGTGTTCAACGGACCTAAAAACACGGATACTCAATACTAGGATGGCTGTAATTACAACCAAAACACTGATGATTTTCCATTGTTTACCAATCTTGAGAGCCATTTGTTTGAAACGGAGGTTTTTGCTGATGAATACCGTGGCGAAATTACACTTTTCGGCCTCTCAAGAGCGCGGTTAGTGACTTAGTTTTCCACAGATTAATTACCTTCCACCAATTTTAGTTTATACTTTTAATACACTAAATACTTTATCCATGAGAAAACTAATCGCAGGAATAAACGTGACCCTCGACGGGGTTTGTGATCATACGGCAGTGATTCCGGATGATGAAATCCATGACCATTACACCGAAATGTTGCGCAGTGGTGATACCATTCTGTATGGACGAACCACTTACCAGCTCATGGAATATTGGCGGGAGGTGTTGGAAAATCCTACGGGGAATAAAGCATTGGATGATTTTGCGGTGATCATGGATACCATTTCCAAAGTAGTTTTTTCGCACACACTTGAAGGTGTTGACTGGAAAACCGCTCGCTTAGCAACAAAAAGTCTTGAAGAAGAAATCAGGGAACTCAAGCAGCAACAAGGTAAAGATGTGTTTATTGGGAGTCCGGGGTTAATTGTACAAGCGCTGAATTTAAGCTTGGTAGATGAACTACAACTCATGATTCACCCGGTAATAGCAGGAAAAGGGATGCAACTGTTCAAGGAAATAAACCAACGGATCGAATTGAAGCTCACGAAAACGAAAACATTTAGTTGTGGGGCGGTGGTGATGTATTATGAGCCAGTGAAAGACATTCATTAATATCAACAGACAATTGAAAAACAGATATTTATCAATGATTTTGAATTGTATTTCTTGATCAAGTATCTTTAACTATCTAAAACCAAGATTATGATCACAGCTTACGTATCTTTTAACGGCAACACTGAAGAAGCCTTTGAATTCTATAAATCGGCATTGAATGGTGAAATCACCAGTATTCAGCGCTTTGCAGACGCACCCAACGGAGCTCAATTATCCGAGTCTGACAAGAATAAAATCATGCACATCGCGCTGGAAGCTCCCGATAATATCCGATTAATGGGCAATGATCACATGGATTTTATGGGCGGACCTTATCAGGCCGGAAACAACTTTTCGTTATCGTTTCACCCCGATAGTGAAGAATTGGCCGATCAGTTGTTTAACAGCCTTTCAGTGGGCGGCACAATCAGTGTACCGATGAGCAAAGCACCGTGGGGCGATTATTTCGGGATGTTTAAAGATAAATTTGGAGTGAAATGGATGATTAATCATCAACTTAAGCATTAGATCTTGAGACTCGATTGATTATCATTATAAAACGGAGGAATGAGTAAGAAGAGAAAAACAATCTACATTTTTTCAACCGTTCTTTTAATTGGATTTATCCTATTCAACTTCATATCCAACTTTATCAAGAAGGCTATGGAAACCAAACCGAATGGTCCTTATCATTCTTCGAGCACAATAGCAGAAGCTAAAAGGGATAATGTTCTGTTGGAAGTGTATCGAGCTACCAAGACAAAGTATTTCTCAGGAAACGGTATTCAAACCTACAAGTTAGGCGAAATTTGGATTGAAAGAAACATGAACAATCCAAAGGATTATTTAGATAACTCCGACTACATATTAAGTATGTATTTTGAATATTTAACCAAGGATGATCTACATGAATTTCGCTTACTCAGAAACGGTCCGGTGAGATTTGATGTGCTTCAACAGACTGAATATCCTGATGGTAACCCAAGAGTGCGGTACTTAATCAATGAGTATGACGACACGATCAAACTCGAAGTCATTGAGCGAAATCCATTGGATAGTTTAGCTTGGTTGACTGAAAAAGCAATTGATACGATCGTTTTAATTAAGCAATAAGACCAGAATTAAACATGGAACCATCAATTTTAGTTGACTGAAGTGTAGCTATAAAAGGAAAGACGACCCTTCCGAATCACCTTTCCTTTATAAACCACTATTTTACTTCAAATCAAACCGGTCAAGATTCATCACCTTATCCCAAGCTTTCAGGAAGTCGGCAACAAATTTTTGGTGCGAATCGGAACAACCGTAAACTTCGGCAATGGCTCTGAGTTCGGAATTGGAACCGAAGATGAGATCAACGCGTGTTCCTGTCCATTTAACAGTACCAGTTTTGCGATCGCGGCCTTCGAAGACTTCTTTTGAATCGGAGGTTGCGCTCCAGGTTGTGTTCAAATCGAGTACGTTCAGGAAAAAATCGTTGGTCAATGTTTCCGGACGAGCTGTGAATACTCCGTGCTGCGAATGATCGAAATTGGTATTCAATACGCGCATTCCACCCACCAAAACGGTCAATTCAGGAACCGTCAAGTTCATTAACTGCGCTTTGTCGATCAGCAATTCTTCAGCCGAAACCAGATGACCTAACTTCACATAATTGCGGAAACCGTCACCGGCTGGCTCGAGAATGCTAAACGATTCAACATCTGTCTGTTCTTGACTGGTATCGGCGCGACCGGGTGTAAACGGTACATTGATGGAATGACCGGCATTTTTAGCCGCTTGTTCAATGGCCACGCATCCACCCAATACAATGACGTCTGCGAGCGAAACTTGTTTCCCGCCCATTTGCGCATTGTTGAATGCTGTTTGAATGCTTTCGAGTTTAGCCAAAACCTCTTGCAATTGAGCCGGATTGTTGACTTTCCAATCTTTTTGAGGTGCTAACCGAATGCGTGCACCGTTGGCTCCTCCCCGCTTGTCTGAACCACGAAAAGTAGACGCCGAAGCCCAAGCTGTTGCTACTAATTGTGAAATCGGGAGTCCCGAAGCCAGGATTTCAGCTTTCAATGTTGCAATGTCATTGATGTTAATGAGCAAGTGTGTCACTGTAGGAATGGGATCTTGCCAAATCAAGTCTTCGGCAGGGACTTCCTTACCCAAATAGCGTGTTTTTGGTCCCATATCGCGGTGCGTCAACTTGAACCAGGCACGAGCAAACGCATCGGCAAAAGCATCCGGATTTTCATGGAAATACTTGGAGATCGGTCCGTAAATCGGATCTTCCCGCAAGGATAAATCGGTTGTCAGCATAGTTGGTGCATGACTTCTGGAAGGATCGTGTGCATCGGGAACGGTTCCTGCTCCCGCCCCTGCTTTCGGCTTCCATTGGTGAGCACCGGCCGGACTTTTGGTCAATTCCCATTCAAAACCAAATAAGTTATCGAAGAAGTTATGGCTCCATTGGGTAGGCGTTGTAGTCCAGGCGCCTTCCAATCCACTAGAAATGGTATCAACTCCACTTCCGCTTCCGAAAGTGTTTTTCCAGCCGAGGCCCATGTCTTCAATGCTTGCACCTGCAGGTTCTGCGCCTACGTATTTACCCGGATCGGCTGCACCGTGGGTTTTCCCGAAGGTATGTCCACCGGCAATCAGCGCAACGGTTTCTTCATCGTTCATCGCCATACGGCCAAAGGTTTCGCGAATATCGTGCGCAGCCAAAAGCGGATCAGGATTTCCGTTCGGTCCTTCCGGATTTACGTAAATCAATCCCATTTGCACGGCTGCTAACGGATTCTCGAGTTCGCGATCACCGGAATAACGTTTGTCATCGAGCCATTTTCCTTCCGATCCCCAGTACACATCTTCTTCCGGTTCCCAGATATCTTCGCGTCCGCCAGCATAACCGAAGGTCTTAAATCCCATTGATTCTAATGCGCAATTCCCGGTAAGAATCATCAAATCGGCCCAGGAGATGTTTTTTCCGTATTTCTGTTTGATCGGCCACAGCAACAAACGTGCTTTGTCGAGGTTTACGTTATCGGGCCAGCTGTTCAATGGAGCAAAACGTTGTGCACCCGAGCCACCACCACCCCGACCATCTGAAATGCGGTAAGTACCCGCGCTGTGCCATGCCATGCGAATAAAAAATGGACCGTAATGACCGTAATCGGCTGGCCACCAATCCTGCGAATCGGTCATCAGCGCAACAATATCTTTCTTCACCGCATCCAAATCGAGCGACTTAAATGCTTCTGCGTAATTAAACGACTCGTCCATCGGATTGGATGGTGCAGCATGCTGACGTAGAATATTTACTTTCAACTGATTCGGCCACCAGTCGCGGTTACCGGTACCTCCACCGGCAGTTTGTTTGATTGCTCCGCCATGGAACGGACATTTGCTTTCATTTTCCATAGTAATCAGATTTTATAAGGATGTGAATTCATTTTCAGCTTCTTTAAAGTTACTGTGTTTGTTGAAGCAATTTTAAAGTTAATTCATGTATCGATTTTAATTATTAATCTATAGGGTTATAGATAATTTTTATTAAACTGGCTTTTGTCTTGCCCAGCACCAAACTCGTTAAGTTAATTACGGAATAAAGATTATGTCACTCAAACAACCATTTTCAAAATAGAATAATAAAAGCAGTAATAGTTTGCCACAGATTGCCCAGATGAACACAGATATTGTACTATACGCTAGCGTATAGTCTTCAAATTGAACTACGGATTACATCTATGAAAATCCGTGAAATCTGTGGCAAAATAAGTTGGCACTTCTTTTTTTGCGAGATTATATCTTGTTGGACCTAATAGAGCAATGATATAAAGGTTAATAGATATTGAAAGAATCGTTAGAAATGATTGTGACAAACTTCGCCCCAAGAAGAATTTATTCTATTACTGATCTTTAACACCCATAATTCAACTCCCACAAACCGTTCTTTGTAACACCTCCTTTTTTGACTTATCAACCATTTTCACCTACTGATCACCACAATTGTTGATAATTTATTTACACAAACTCCACTAAGCTAGCAGTTTAAGAAACGAACTATCTAACATTCTTTTTTTCAATTAATTAGAATGCCTGTTTTTAATTTAACAATACAGGCAAATCTTTAATTAGTCAACGGCATCAATTGTTATAATTCAAACAAAAAAGCAAACCATCAGTGATATTAATTGTTAAATAACTATAATTACAAAATTATGCTACAGTTAACTTAAAAATTATTCTATGAAAAAAACCGGAACTATTCTTTTCTGGATTTTTCTGTTGGTCCAATTGACTGCGTTTGGACAACGGGAAATATCCGGAAGCATTATCTCGAAAGAAGATAATCAACCACTCATCGGAGCACTGGTACGTGTGAAAAGCACTTCAGTGATGGCGCTTTCCGATGAAAATGGTAAATACACCATCGCGCTGCCACAAGGGCGTGATACGCTGATTTTCAGCTACACGATGAAAGCTCCACAAGAGATCAAAGTAGGAGCTGAAAATACCCTGAACGTGTTCTTAAGCGAAGATGCTCAGGAACTGGAATCGGTAGTGGTAACAGCTTTGGGGATCAAACGCGATGAAAAAAGCATCGGGTATGCGATCAGTAAAGTGGATGGAGACGCCATCAGAAACAGTAACCAAACCAATGTGGTAAACGCTTTGGGTGGAATTGTTGCGGGTGCGAACGTTACGCAGGCTTCAGGAACAGCGGGCGGTTCATCACGTATTACACTGCGCGGATTTACCTCTCTTACCGGAAACAATCAAGCATTGATTGTGATTGACGGTGTAAAAGTAAACAACGAAGAGTTGAATACAGAAGAGACGACGCAAGGTGTGGGTTACTCCAATCGCGGTATCGATATCAATCCAAACGACATCGAATCTGTTTCTGTTTTGAAAGGAGGAGCTGCTTCTGCACTTTACGGAATTGACGGTGCCAACGGGGTGATTGTCATTACGACAAAAAGAGGAAAACCTGCTACGGGCGAAAGTCGTTTTTCGGTAACTGTAGGTTCTTCTTTGGGCTTTTCACAAGTCAATAAACTTCCTGCACTTCAAAACAAATATTCTCAAGGAACTGCTTGGAATAGCGCCGATGGATTTACGCCTGAATACCAAGCACCTGAAACAGGTTGGTTAACAAGCTGGGGGCCTGCCTATTCTGATTTGTCATGGGATGGAGCATCTGATTACGAATACGATAAAAACGGACACATTGTGTTGAATTCGGATCCGTCGGCAAAAACACCGGTTACACCTTACAACAATTTGAAGAGCTTTTTCAGAACCGGAACAACGGTGAAAAACAACTTTAGTATTTCAGGTGGAAATGATGTGTTGACCTTTCGTTTCTCGGGCTCTAATATGCGTGAAGGTGGAATTGTTCCCAACAACGTTTTCCAAAAATCCAATTTATCATTCGGAACGGGAATAAGTTTATTGGATAAAAAATTGAACATTTCAACCACAACCAATTACATCAATTCAGGCGGAACACGTATCCAACAAGGATCGAATCTTTCTGGTGTAATGTTGGGCTTGTTGCGTACACCAATTACGTTCGACAACGCAAACGGCATTGAAAATAAACCTTGGGACGATGCTTCTTCGTATCAATTGGCAGATGGTAGTCAGCGTAATTTCCGCGGTGGTGGTGGTTACGATAATCCTTTCTGGACGGTGAATAAAAATCCGTTTACCGATCAGGTAAATCGCATCATTCAGAATATCCAAGCAACGTACCAATTTTCTAACTGGTTCATTTTAGGAACCAATATCGGTTTGGATACTTACAGCGATCGCCGTCAGCAAAAATTCGCCATCGGTTCACGTGCTTACCCAACAGGAAAAATCATTGAAGATAATTTCAACGTGACACAAACCGATGCTTACCTTACTGCAACCGGTAAAGGGTATTTGAATAAAGCGAAAACATTGGATTTCTCTTACTACGCAGGATTCAACTCCTTTACCTATTCAAGCAACAATTTACGTGCAACAGGATCAAACTTAGCGTTCGACGATTTTGAAAACGTTGGTAACACCACGCAAATGAACATTAAGCGTACCTTGGATAAACACAAATCTGTTTCAGGATTCGCCAGTGTTGATGTGGGTTACAAATCAACTTACTTCTTAACATTGACGGCTCGTCAGGATTACGATTCACGTTTTGTTTCTCCGGAAAAAGAATTCAAACTTTCTGACATCGGTTTCTTCTACCCTTCGGTATCCGGAAGCTGGATTTTCAGTGAGTTGATCAAGAAAAACAAAATCCTTTCTTTTGGTAAATTGCGTGCTTCATTTGCGCAAATTGCAAAAGGACCGAATGATCCGTACATCACTAGTACAACTTACCAGCAATCAAGTGGTTTGCAAGCGGTAAACGATGGTTGGACAGAAGGTGTTGCCTTCCCGTATGCCGGTCAGAATACCTACTTGCTCAATGCTACAGCGGGTAACCCGAACATTGTTCCTGAAAAAACAAATGACATGGAAGTTGGAACCAGTTTGATGTTCATTAACCGACGCATTGTTTTGGATGTAGCTGCGTATCATAGAGAAACGAAAAACGCGATTGTTCCTGCGGCAGTTTCAGGTGCAACCGGTTTTAACTACATCTACTTAAACACAGGTCAATTGCACACAAACGGTATTGACATCACATTGTCGGGAACCATCATCGACCACAAAAACTTTTCGTGGAACGCATCTTCAAGCTTCACGAAATACATCACCATGGTGGATAAATTAAGTGACGGATTGGATCAATTGTACGTGAATGGATTTACAGGTTCTGCTATTTATCACATTCCGGGGTATCAGTTCGGTCAAATCTTCGGAGGCGACTACGCACACGATGCCAATGGAAATACGGTGATCGACAATGATCCTACGAGCTCTACTTACGGTTACCCGTTGGCCGATCCGGTATTGAAAGTGATTGGAAATCCGAATCCGAAATTCTTATTGGGAATCACCAATAACCTGAGCTACAAAAACTTCGACGTGAGCTTTTTGTTTGACATGAAAGTGGGCGGACAAATGTGGAATGGAACTCAAGGAGCGCTTACTTTCTTTGGAATGAGCGAGAATACGGAAGACCGAGATGCTCCGGGAACTACTTCTACTGTATTTGAAGGTGTAAACGGACATTACGATGTTGATGGTAACTTGATATTGGATGGTACTTCTAACACAACTGCTGTAGGTTTGAACGAAGACTGGTACACTGGAAACGGTGGTGGTTTTGGAAATGTGGCTTCGCCGTTTATTCAAAATGCATCTACTTACCGTTTACGTAATCTTACCGTTTCGTATACGTTCCAAGGGTCGACCTTCAAAAAAGGTAAAATGAAAGAATTGCGTATTTACGTTACCGGAATGAACTTGTTGTTATTCACTCCTTACACAGGAGTAGATCCTGAGACAAGTTTGGTTGGTTCCAATGACAACGGACAAGGGCTTGACTATTTCAACATGCCGAATACACGTTCGTATACATTGGGTGTAACACTTAAATTTTAATTCGACAATCATGAAATTTTTAAGCATATTCATCATTTTAGCGTCATTAACCATGACGGCTTCCTGCAAGAAATACTTCGACGGGAAGAACACCGATCCTGACAACCCGTTAACGGTTCCACCAAACATTGTTCTTCCGGGAATTCAAGCTACGTTGTGCTATTCAATGGGTGGAGACGCATCGCGTTATGCCTCTATCTATACGCAGCACATGACTGGAGTATCGCGTCAGTGGGCGGTTTTACAGGATTACAAATTCTTTGGCGAAGATGTAAACACGCTGTTTGAAGACAACCTGTATGCAGATGTATTGGTTGAAATCAACCGCATGAAGGCTTATTCTACCGAAAAAGGATACCACTATTACAACGGTATCGGGAAAACAATGGAAGCTTACACTTTGTTGTTCATTGCCGATTTCTGGAACTCAGCTCCTTATTCGCAGGCTTTTCAAGGCTTAAACGAGTTGCAACCGCGCTATGATAGTCAAACGGAATTGTATGCCTCCATTTTCAATTTGATTACTGAAGCTAAAGCCGATTTCAATCAACCGGATGGCGGTGCATTGATTCCCGGATCGGATGATTTAATCTACGGTGGTGATATTCCGTCGTGGGTTGGTTTCTTGAGTTTTGTAGAAGCGCGTGCTTACCTTCACTTGGCAAAAAACGACCCGTCGAAATACCAAGATGCGCTGAATGCCCTTTCTGGTGGCGGATTGGTTACAGATGCCGCTTATCAATTCGGACCGGAACACCGCAACCCGATGTTTCAATTCAATCAAGAGCGTGGTGACTGTTCTGTTGGTGGTTTTTTATCCAACCTCGTTACCACTTTGAATGATCCAAGAGCAGCTTTGTACAACCAAGATTTCACGGAAGACAATACGTTTTTAACGGATAGTAGAAGCTTCTTCTTAGCAACAAAAGCCGAGCAGCACTTTATCTTGGCCGAATGTAATTTTCAGCTTTCGGGATCGGGTGCCGCTTACCAAAACTACTTGGATGGCATCAATGCCTCTTTAACCGGATACGGTTTATCTTCGAGTGCTGCGGCCTATTTAGGTCAAGCAACGGTTGATCCAGGATCAGGAAGCTTAACACTTGAGTTGATCATGACTCAGAAGTACATTGCACTCTTCATGGAACCGGAATTGTTCAACGATTGGCGAAGAACGGGATTCCCAGTTTTGACGCCGAATGCAGGTAGCAAAATTCCAAGAAGATTTCCTTATCCGCAACAGGAGTTGAATTTGAATCAGAATACACCGCAAGCAACCATTTATTCTCCCGTTGATTGGGATTATTAGCGAGTTGTATCAATAAATTTGATGAAAGAGGGTGCCAGTAATGGTGCCCTTTTTTGTTGGGATCTGTATCATCTTACCCTTACGAGGCAAATGGAGGAAATGATTTTCGGCTACGATATTACGTTTCTACAGGAATAAAATGAAGTAGCTTCAACTAACTAACTAACTAACTAACTAACTAACTAACTAACTAACTAACTAACCCTCAAACAAAAACAAATACTCCACCCCTTGTCCGGGATGATTGATGAGTTCCATTTTTCCATTGAGTTGTTCGCACAGAGTTTCGATGAGTTCGAGTCCGAAGCCGTGAGCCAGTTCGTCGGGGAATCCTACACCGTTATCGGTATAAGCCAACGTGAATTGTTCAATTCCGGAAGAAACCAAACGGATAGTGATGATTCCGGTATCACCCAACTGACCGTGTTCAACTGAATTGGCAATGAGTTCGTTTAACAACAATCCCAGCGGAACCACTACGTCTTGTTTCCATTCCGTGAGATTCACCTCCATTTTCAGCTCGATCTGTTCATGGATTACATTCTGACGCAACAAATCTTCAGCCAGTCCTTTGAAATAGGTAGAACAATCAATATTGGAAAGATCGGGCGATTTGTACATGCGCTCGTGAATCAGTGCAATGGCCTTGATCCGGTATTGCGCATCTTCAAACACGCGTTGTGAAGCTTCGTCGTGAATTTGCACGCTTTGCAGTCGCAACAATGAGTTGACCACTTGCAGGTTGTTTTTCACCCGATGATGGATTTCCTTCAGCAAAACCGTGATCTCCGTATTTTGTTTCTTTACAAGGATGTTGTTTTCTTCCAAGAGCCAATTGCCTGTTCTGAGTGCGTGTTCTGCCTTTCGAGTAGTCGAAACAAAAATGGAAAGAATATAGATCAAGACAATCAATGCTCCGGATATTTCAGCAATCAGGAAATACTTGAGAGTCGGTATCAGATCAAGGAAATCGCGCAGGTTGCTTTCCAATTTATTGACTACGAAAAAAGAGAATCCGGTAAGCAAGATCAAGCAGATAATCGCTCCCCATTTTACACCAATCATGAACACGGCAAATACCACAATGACAATCATCCAAAAAGGTTCTACCAAATGCAGCGCCTGATCATTGAAATTGATGTTTACACATACAATCATCGAAGTGAGGAAACACAATACAAACGACGACCACCAAATATTCTGATAACGCTTAAACAGCAAAACCTGAATTACCACAAAAACCAATCCCAATACCGATGGAAATACCTTACCATACAATCCTGTAAACAGAATGTAAGTAATCAGCGGAATCAAAACAATGAATACCAGAAAGGAAACATTAAAAAGTAAGATAGCTTTCGACTGCTGGTATATATCTTGCTGTTTGGCAATGTAATCGCCAATCAACCAGTCCTTGCATTTTTGGTAAAGTTTCAACTAAAGGGGGTGTGTTTGTTTTTTCAAAGCACCGAATATACCCAAGAATCGTTTCCGTACTACCTTTTTCGTCAGGAAAATTGAAATAAAAGCAGATTATATTGTGAAGAAATGAACAATTGGATGCTATTAAAAAGTAGTTGAGTGCTGTTTACCGAGCGTAGAAAAGGTGTACATTTAAATCGTTTTTTATTGGAACGATTGTTGTAATTACCGTTGCGATTGCGTAAAAAACAACTCGTTATAAGTAGTTTAAAAACACAAAACAAAGACCTGTATATGAAAAAGTTACTAGTACTCTCCCTTCTTCTTATCGCCTCTTCATGGGCCAATGCTCAATGCACCATTTACAAAACAGATAGAGCCGGTGCTTCTGTTCAGAATGGAAAATCGGACGGTAAAATTGTTTACACAACCGATGCAAAAGGAGAAAAAGCATCCAAAATCGGAAAGGTTGACGGTACCATTTTGTATTCTACCGAC
>Ga0302293_10001267_pt1 | contig 12624 bp, 11 predicted proteins | sample III_Fen_N2_2_FD_198758 | JGI IMG/M metagenome (GOLD analysis project Ga0302293, IMG submission 198758) | Peat permafrost microbial communities from Stordalen Mire near Abisko, Sweden - III_Fen_N2_2 | ecosystem: Environmental > Terrestrial > Soil > Wetlands > Permafrost | place: Sweden: Abisko... | reverse complement strand
GCCCGCACCTGTGGTGTTGTTTGGAAGGCCCGATTTTACCGGACTTCTCGTTCGGTGGATTAACAATTTAAGGGAGCGTATCAACATGAAAGAACGACCGGTTTTGTTTTCTGGGGACATGGTGCGGGCTATTTTGAAAGGACGAAAGACGCAGACGCGCAGGCCGGTAAAAGATATGCCTCCAATGCCAATCGAAAACTACCATACACAACACACCAAGAAGCATGATGTTCCGTATTTTGATGCCTATTGCGGAGAAAAAAAGACCGCTGTCAACCCGCGCGGAATGGGTATCTTATGGAATTGGTGGCAGGTTGATGACCGTGCATGTCTTCCTCAGATCAAGTGCCCTTACGGACAACCCGGCGACCGCTTTTGGGTGCGGGAAACGTGGTGGGGGGCTTTTACGTATGAGGAAGGAAGTGATAGCAGTTACGGCGATTTAAAAATGAAAAGACCTATAAAATATGCCGCAACCGAAACTCCTGAAAATACCCCAAACAGGTGTTATCCGAAGGGATTACAAAAAGGGTTTGCCGCGCCCGATCCATATTGCATGTGGTTTAAATTGCCATCCATCCACATGCCGCGCTGGGCTTCGCGCATCACGCTTGATATTATTTCTGTGCGCGTGGAGCGAGTATTGGATATTTCGGAGTACGACGCCAAGGCGGAAGGATTTCCGTCAACAGCAGATTTCAAGAACACGTTTTTCGCAATTTACCAAAATGCAGGAACGAACCCGTGGGTTTGGGTGGTGGAGTTCGTAAAAATTTAGCCGCCGCAATGGCGCAGCAGTGGGGAAAGGGGAGTAACATGGATTATTGCATCTGCGGGAGTGTCACACCAGTTGGGGAAGTTTGCCAGTATTGCAAACTCGTTGTTCCTGACAGCCTTGAAAAGATTGAAATGTTAAGCGATTTTTTACAAGGCCATATACCAAGCGGAATTATTATGTCAGAGCCTATCAGTTGCACAGAAAAACAAGCGGCGGATATCATTTGGTTTCTTCAAACGAGTTTGTTTGTTTTACCGGATAACATCCAAAAGTGTGATGTGTGTGGAAGTTTTTATGATGAGGACTCAAGCGGTGATTGCCTGGATTACGGGGACCCCCCATATATGTTTTGCGACGGATGTATGGACGGTGAAGAGTATGCGGAAAAACAGGCAGCGGGGAAAGGGGAGTGAAATGGTTCGGTACGCAAAAGATACAAAGGTAAGTCAAGAAAACTCCTGCGTGGAGATCATGCGAATAGTAACGCGCTATGGCGCCACGGGGTTCGGGGTGGACTACACGGACGGGAAAGCAATCATTGGGTTCCGCATGAAGGGGAAGTTTATACGCCTGGCGCTGGCTATGCCGGATAAAAACAGCGACGAAATTAAGAACACGCCATCCGGCAGATATCGCCCAGAATCACAGAGAAAATCCGCACTGGAACAATCCATGAAACAGCGGTGGCGCGTGTTGGCGCTGATGGTGAAAGCCAAACTGGAGGCAGTGGAATCCGGCATTACAACGATTGAAGAACAGTTCTTCGGATCGTTGCTGCTTCCAAATGGGAAAACAGTGGCGGAGCATGTTGGGCCTATGGTCGAACGGGCATACCAGACCGGAGAAATTCCAGCACTTTTGCCGTTCTCGGGAGGGAAACAACATGGATGAAAACAAAAAACGCCGGGCATGGGAATCACAGAAAGCGAATGCTGAAAAAGAAATTGAAAAGTTGGAAGCGTTGTCCAGAAAGTTGAAGCCATTGACTCCGATGCAGCGCATGGAGCAACACTTATTCATGCCGGAAGATATGTGGGAAATCACAGCGAGGATAAAAAAAGCGCGCAAAGCAGTCGGGCAGTGCGAGCAAATGCTGGCAGCGTTTGCAGCGAAAGAGAAAACGGAGCCAATATGAAAGAAAAACAATCCATCATTGTTGGTCGCATGATGCGGAGCGAACGCGCAAGAAAAGCAATGGTAAATATTTTCCGGCACGCCGCCAGTGGAAAAAGGCCCGATGATTGGGAGTGCAAACTTGCGGATGTATTAACCAAAGGAACCAAAAAACACGCGGCGGGGCTGCTGTTGCCGCGTGTCGCTTCCGACGACAAACCCGAACTATTGGCGCGCCAGGAAAATGCCAAGCCGTGGTTAGGCGCGAATTGTTTCGATTGTTCCAAGTCCCAAGTCTGCAAACAGCAGGATAAAATTTTTCAAGGGCAATACAAAGAGTTGCCCGATATTTTCCAGAACCGAAAGGTTGAATAAGTGGATTTTTCCAAGGTTAAAGAGTACCTCGAAAAGCGCAAATTGTCGCTGGTATCCCTGATGATCCAGTCGGAAGATTTCCGGCTGAACATCTGCGACGTAATTCGGCGCAATCCGGTGCATTGGGTACAGATGCTTTTCGGCGTAAAACTCTGGCGCGGCGAAGAGGGCGCGTGTGGCCAGGCCAACATGCTGGAAGCCATATTTGACCATGAAAACGTATGTGTCGGTTCTGGGCATGGTACGGGAAAAACCTACTTGTCTGGTGTGACCCCGCCCATTTGGATGCTGTCGCATTGCGAAACGCTGGATTGTTACGTCGTGATCACGGGCGCATCGTGGAATAGCGTGGAACGCATGATATTCCCCGGCATCAGACGTCAGATGAAAGATTCGCGCATCCCCATTGGCCCACTTCCAATGGCAACCTCGATGCGCTGGTCGGAACGCTGGCAGACCGTGGGCATGTCGCCTGATAATGCGGAAGTTGCTCAGGGTTGGCACTCAAAAGATGGAACGCTCATTCTGGCGGATGAGGGTTCCGCCCTGGAAAACAAGGTTCTGGACTCGTACCTGTCCATTATGACCGACGGGGATCACATCGGAATTTTTGGCAATCCAATTCGATCCGAAGGGTCTATGGCAAATATTTTGTCCGAGTCGCCAGATACGCGCGGAATCTGGTATATAGGGTTTGTGGCATCCTACGACACGCCAAACGTTCTCTACCCGGAACTTCCGCCCATCAAGGGGCTGGCCACACCGAGTGCAATAAAAAAATGGAAGCAAAAATGGCCGGAAGGGACTCCAGAATACGAAGCGCGCATACGCGGGCGCGTACCGGATCAGGGAGACAAAGTTTTTATCGCCCGCTCGTTGGTCAAGGCGGCATGCGCCCGGACCGTCATACCGTGGCAGCAGGACACGAATCTGGTGTTGGGCATCGACGTTGCCCGCTCCTTGGTGGGCGACCATACCGTTTTTACCCTGCGCGGTGATCACTCCCTCCACCTGATGGAAAAGCGGCGTGGCATGTCCAAGGATGATGTGATCAATCGCCTCTTCGAAATCCGACGGGACTTTGCGCCGGCATGGGTGCCAACGGCCAGCGATGAAGCGGAGCGCCTGCGTCTGGAAAGCGTTTTGCAGGAGCGGCGGGATGCAGAATGGAAGCACCAGTATCAGGAGACAATGAACCGTCTGCACTTCGCGCTGAACAAGTCCCGCAAGGGCGCCATATCCGTGGACTCGGTTTTTATTGACGGGACGGGGCTGGGGTCAGGTTACGCGGACGATATGGACCGTCTGGGGTATCCACCCACCGCTCGATTCATTGCAAATGGCTCCGCGAACAACGCACAAGAAATGGGGAACCGAAGGGCGGAAGGTTACGATACCACGAAGAAAGCCTTGCAAACGCTGGCAATACCGTCTCAGTACTCAGACGATTATTCCGAACTTTGCAATTTGCAGTACCGATACAACGAACGGGGGCAGTTATTTATTGAACTCAAGGAAGATTACAAAAAACGCTACGGAAAGTCCCCGGACGTGGCGGACAGCCTGGCGATCAGTTACAGCCGCCTTCCTGGTGAAAAGGTATTTGCCGCCGCGCAAAGCGGACACGCCAACCCCATCAAGATCGACATGCGCCCCATCATCACGCACGAAGACCGCACGGGCAAAGGATCACAATGGTGGATGCACTTGGAAGGACAGCCGCCCCAAGCGGACACCCCAGGGAATTTGCTCCGCGCCATGTGGCTGGCGTCTCGCAATGCGGCGTGTGTGTGGGTTCATAAGGACGTTGACGGCATATGGACGATTTATGACGCGCTCACGTCCACCGACACCACCATCCGTGCGTTCTGGGGGGACGTGATCGAACGATCCAAAGGGCACCACTATCTGTGGGATGTGTTCTCTTCGCCGGAAGACCCGGAGCGCAACGGAGAAAGCCACCTCACCGACGAACTTTGGACGGTATTGCGCAACTTGCCAGTGACACCAGGCCAGCCACGGCTCAGCATGCCGCAATACCAGCAACCGATCAGCATTCGAGGAAGCGCCGGGCTGGACACGCTCCAGCGGCTCATTCTCTCCCAAATGAGTTGGTTCAAGGAGCATCCGTACTGGCAGGGAAAAGACCCGCTCAAGTATCGCACGAACGATGCGCTGGCGGCATACCCGGATGAGGTGGTGGACGCAATCGCGCGCGCACGCCTCGAAGAGCGGTCATGGACGGACGAACTGGAAGAATCCCGGCCCGAGGGGCTGGTAGCAGAAGGCGGGCCATTGGTCGCCTGCCTGAGACTTTTAGCGGTACAAGGAGCGGGCATTTAGTCCGTCCTAAAATCGAAAGGAACAGAACAACATGAAATTCAAACAGATTGACCCCCGTTTCATGGAATTGAAACGTGAAAAAATTGATGCGGAAGCGGTGAACGCGTTAGCGCGGGAGGAGATGATTGACCTGCTGTTGACAAGTTATTGGGACAAAGCGGAGAGGGCAAAATCTTACCTTCGCAGGTTTCCGGTTGGCCAACATCGGTTTCTATTTGCTGTGGATCCGAAAGAGGAGGGGTTCTTTTTAAATCGCGAGGTCTTTAGAGCAATCGTGGCAGAGGCTAAAGTTGCAGGGTTGACTCCTCGTTATCACGTCTATGCTTCGATTGCGCCTTACACAGGTGCAGGTATTGAATTCTACAAGATTCCAGACAAGGTGCTTGAGCACATCGGCTTCAATCCGCGCTCAGACGCATTTAACAACGAGGAGAATGCTGATGATTGACCTGAAAGTTTTTCAAATTGACAGCGCGAAGATGATAACTGATCGCTATGCTTTTTTTACCAACCATCCAGACAGACCACGAAAAGGAGCAAAACCGCGTCCCTTCTTCCAGGCGCTATCTGCCCTGACGGGGGCCGGGAAAACGCCGATCTTGGCTCAAGCAGTAGTGCTGATGCGTGCGCATTTCGCCACGGAGCCTATCGTGTTGTGGATGTCGAAAGCAAAGTCTGTAGTGGCACAGACCTACACCAATTTTTCAGGAGGGGGAAAATACAGCGAGATCATCGAAGGTTTTCGTGTGGTTAACATACAGGGTCTCAACCCAGAAATGATCACCGATGGTTCAACCCCGTTATTGCTAATGACCACGACGGGGTTGTTTAATAACAAAGAACAGTCAGAAGGCACCCTGAATATTTACAAGAAAGACAACGATCGGTTTGGAGATAAGTCCCCTTGGGAACGCTTAATTGAACGGAAGTCTGACAACAAGCGTCGTCCCTTGTTGGTTGTTTATGATGAAGGTCACAATTTGTCGGAACAGCAAACCGAATTATTGGCCGCCCATCAGGTCAATCGCTTGATTGGGGATGGACCGAGAGACGGCGACGATGGCTTACCGTTTTAGAAAGGATTGACCATGCGATATTTCTTGGCGTTTCCTTTTTTTGTTATAGGCGGGGTAATTATTCTAATCGGGGTATTTATTGGGGGTCAAAAAGAAGCAAATTACATGAATAAAACGTTGGAAAAAATTGACAAATGGATTGAAAAGAAATCCAGAGAGGATTGACATGCGCGACCCTGATATTTTAACCGCTGCGGAGGTTGCCGACCGATTGGGATGCTGCGCCCAGACAATCACGGCGGCTGCACGGGAAGATGAAATTCCCTGCCGGCGCCTGAGAAAACAATTTCGCTTCCACTGGCCGACTATAGTAGAATGGGTCAAGAATCAAAATAAAGAAGGAGGGGCGAACCATGCCAGCGAAGAAAGACTTTCCGGGGATACTAATCAAACGCGGGAATATCTGGCATTACCAAGTCTATGTCAAGGGCAAGGGGCTACAGAAGCGATCCACCAAGAAATGCGACTACAACCAAGCGCTCGCAGTAGCGCGCCAGTTGTACGAAATGGCTCAGTTGCTCAGCGACACGCAAAACGGGTTACCGACCTTAGATGCGGCGATAGAGCGGCAACTGGCACGGCTTGAGGACACCGTTTCAGACCAACAAGCGGAACGCGCCGGGTGGGCATACCTTTCCTTTCAAAGATGGATCGGAAAAAACGTACCCATCACGACAATTACAAAAGACACCCTGACGAAGTACCAGACATTCCGCCTTGGCTTGTGTGCGCGCCAAACCGTAGAGAAGGAAATCAATTTTCTACGCGCCATGCTCAAGTCTGAGGGAATGATCGTAGAAAAGCCTTTAATGCCTCATGGGAAGTCAACCCCAGGCAGGCCGTTCAACCAGCAGGAACTCAAGGTGTTCTTCGAATCCTGTGCCGAATATCCGCACACAGCACCAGGATGCTACACGCATATCTGGCTCTTTCTGTTGTCCACAGGGGCACGCCCGGCGGAATTGATACCCTCAACGCGCAAGGCAAAGCATATCCCGTTTCTCAAGAAAGAGATTGACCTGCAAAGCGGAACGGTATTGATTCGAGGAGCAAAACGCAAGGCGGGAGATCGTCAGAAGATAAGCCGAATCCCAGTGGATATTACGTTGCTTGAAATGTGCCTGGAGCGCGCGCCGGACGGTCCACACGTTTTTTCTCCCATGCACATAGCGCAACTGTTCGACAATATTTTGGATCATGCCAGAAAAATGCAGGAAAAAAGTGAGGTTCCAGAGTCGGAGCGGATTCAAAAAATTGATGCCCTTGGAGAAAAACTGACAGCACACAGTTTTCGACACACATTCGGAACGTTGCTTGCTGAGTCCGGGGCATCCGCATTTGTCATCCAGAACATCCTGCGCCATTCCGATCCGCGCATGACAAGTCGATACCTTGAACGTGCCCGGCCACAAGTGGACGTGATCGACATTACCGCCTACATGCCGCACCGAATCCCGGAGCAGGTGGAACTACTGCCGGAAGCAGCAGAAAAATAACCAACTGCTGAGACTATGCCAAAACCATATACCAAAAAAAGTAAATTTTTAAAGGGGTTTGATTGTAAGCGCTTTGTTTTCAATGGTGGGTGGGACAGGGCTCGAACCTGCGACCACTGCCTTGTAAGGGCCGCGAAGTTGTGATAAATGCGGAAAAATAAGGCGTTTTTTGATATTTCCGAACAGGACAAACAAACGGGTTTGCCGTGTTTTGAGGGTAAACTATGCCAAAGACTATGCCAAAATTTAGGGGGCAGTTGCCATGAAAAAACAATACGTTTGCTGCGGGACATGCCGCCACATGCGACGCATCTGGGTTGGCAGTTGGTGGGAAGGAATGTGCATGAATGACGATGCGTGGGACCGTGATCGTGAAGATTTCAATGCGTGGGAAACGATAGTGGATAGTCGCCCAGAGGATGGATACCCGGTTTATTCAGAAATCGGTTACATGACCCGCTGCCAAGGGCGAGGTTATGAACGCGGAAAACCAGATGACCCGTACATGCCCGAGGAGCGCCAGAAAAGCAAGGAAGAATGGAAAGAACGCAAATGCTTGAGCGGTCAAGGTGTGGAACCCCGAATGTAACATGGTATGCTACCATGTTACATTCGAGAATCTTCCTTACTGAATAGACCGGGCGAGTTTGTCCTGTTGCGCCTTGAGTGCCTGAATACGCTTTTGCTTAATGTCCGGGTCAAGGTTCCCCGCCTCCACCATGCGAATGCTACGTCCTATGTCGCTCATGCGGGTTTTGACGTGCTCCGCCGCGCGGTATTTCCCTAGTTCTTCCCGGTGGGATGCCATGAACTCCTGCGCTCCGGACACGTCTCCGCGCTTCACCTTGTCCTGATAGGTAGTATAGGCCTCTTCCAGCGTGCGCAACTGGTCGTACATCTGGGAAACGTAGCGGCTGGAGTTTTCTGGCAACTCGCTCAGGAATCCCGCCGACAGCATTTTGGTGTAGTCCGGAGTCGGTCGAGAAGGTTGGTCGCTCAGGGGGCGCACAAGTATGTCAGACGCGGCCACGCAGAACGTCCCAAGCCATGCGAAGTACCCTTTGACCAGGTAGTCTACCTGCACGGGCGAGAGCGCTTCCTTGCCAATCAGCCCAGACGCCGCATTCATCCCCTTGCTTATGCCGCGCGCCGCCATGCTGGTTGTCGGTCGATAACGCTCTGAGGGCGTCAGTTTGTCCATCCCCATTGTTTCGATGGGCGCACCGCTGTACCCGTCCTTGTTGGCGTAAATGTCGATGATGGGGCGGACAGCCTGCGGCACGGGGTTCATGCTCAGGTTGTCGCCCAGGAGTTTCAGGACGTTCTCCCCGAATCGCTTCCCGGTCATTTCCTTATCCAAGAACACTTCCGCGCCGCGCTCGGCCACCGTGGCAATGGCTCCGATCTCGAACGGCTTGGGAATGCGGAACGCCGTGCCACCGAACTTGAACCACCAGTAGTTATTCCGGTCGGCATCGGTGCGCTTCTTCCAATCGTCATCGTCCTTGTACATAGCCATGAGGGAAATACTCGCCAACGCTGTCGCTCCCAGAACGGCGGTAAATCGCTGGGGGTTGGCTTTCGCTCCCTTCCCCAGTTTATACAGCCCTTGAATGCGCGCGTTCAGGAAGGGCACGGTTTGATTCAGAAAACGGAGCGTGGTGAATGTCCCACTCATGCTGAAGTCCATCAGGTCGCGGGCGAGAAAAGTTGCTTCCAAGTGGCTTTTCCCTTGAGCAATCATTTCCTTATAGAGTGCTGCACGGTTGACGGTTTCCCCACGGTTCCCAATTGCCTCGTATGCGTCCAACGCAGGCTTTACATGCTTCTTGAAGAAGGAATTTATAAATCGCCCCGGCGTATCCAGAACGGTTTCACGGTCAACGCCTGGAAGATACTTGTGAATTCTTCCTATTTCGTTGCCTTCCAACTCCGGGCCAAATTCAATGATTCCGCCGCCTGCAAACATGGCTGCGTAAGTATCGTTCCAGTCCTTGGTAATCTTTAGGCCTTCCTTGATGTTTTTCGCTGGGTTGTATCCCATTTCCGCAACGGCGATACACTGCACCGAGTCGCGGATCAGGTTTCTGATTTTAAACGCGGGGGAAATCGTTACGCCCGTGGTCATCCAGCGTTTAAACTGCGTGAGTTGCTTCATCATCGGGCCTTTCATGCCCGCATAGGTAAGCGCCGTAATCGCCTTGAAAACGTAAGGATCATCAACCACGAAGTATTGCTTCCCGTGTTTTCCCTCCTTGTCGTATCCCATATACCAAACGGCATTCTTCTCCCCGGCTTGCGCTGTATGCGCGCATCCTTTTTCTTCCGCCGCCAGAAGTGCCAACTTCGCTGCGCGGTTCTTTGCGCTGGCATCCAGAAGTCCATACCAGTTCATTACGATATTATCAATCAAGTTGGCGTTTAATTTTTCGCGTCCGCCCTTCAGCCGCTTGATTGCATCCTGACGAACGAGGCCATCTTTCGCCATAGTGCCCTGGAACTGCTCCCCCATTTCGTCGTTCTGTTCGCGATTGAAGGGGATAAAGAAATCCTTCTCCCATATTTTTCGGGTTTCCGGGTCTATGTCCCCAGTCGCTTCCAACATGTCCAGCACGTTTTTGTTGAACTCGGTATGCTTTTTCAGGGCGTCCGCGTAAATCAGTTTGCGGACGCGCGTCACTGTTCCATCTGACAGGGTATAATCAAAATTTGCTTCCCCATCCGCGAAAGACTGGTAAGCGCGAATGTCTGCATCCGAGAATAAGCGTTCCTTGCCTTCCGCAAGTAATTCTGCGGCACGGTTCCCGGCAACCCAGCGCGCCCAATAGTGCGCCTCTTTCTTGAGCGGTTGGATAACCTTTTCCATCCAGCATCCCGACGTATCCGCCGCCCAGATGCCATCTTTGATATAAAGTTTTCCACCGTGCAACTTTCCATCTTGGCCAGGAACGCCAACAATGGCCGCCACCGCATTCGCAGCGGTTTTGGAAAGCCGCGCCTGCATATAAACTTCTTTTCCAAACTTTAGGAGCGGATCAAACTGGTCGAATACGCCTTGTTTGAAGGTCTTCCATGCGTGTTCTTTGAACTTCGCCCAACGTTCCCGAATGGATTTTACCTCAATAGCGCCACCTGTGTTAATCAATGCGGTTTTTTGCTCTGGGGTCAAAACGCGATCCGGGTCTTCGCCCACGAAGCGGTAGCGCTTCTCGGATATGGCGGGTAGTTCGTAGTCCTGTGTGGAGTCTGGGTTCAGAATTTCCGACAAGACCGGGGAGTCGGTCTGAAACAGGATGTTTGGGTTGGACGCGTCGAACGTGCCCCGGTTGCCCGTGGCGGATTTGATTTTGGAAGAGTCGAAAATAACGTAATGATCAGCCCTTGACATTGTTTCTGGGCTGTCTTCAATCCCTTTCAAGATAACGCCGTCATTCCCTGACTTTTTTGCATTGCGTATTATTTCGGATACCTGTCCAACAGAAGCCTGGCCGTTTATTTCAACCACGGCTGGGGTAGTCATCGTCAGATAGGTAGGCACAACGCTCGCCCCTACAACGCCTTCCCGACTCGCACCTAATTCATGGTTTTCAAGTTCTACCGTTAGCCTTTCGACCGTATCCCAGTCGCCTTTTTTTTCCGCACGTTCCATGTCGCGCATGAGTTGTGCGCTTTTTTTCTCATGAATCTTTACATCGGATACCACATTCCGGGCGGATAGGTTGGCATATTCCCCGGATTGTTCATGAGAACTTGTAAAGAAAAATCCTTCCCGAGCACTGCTTGCAGATGTGCTTGCCCCAAGTCGTTTTGTGTCAAACGAATCTATGGGTTGGTTTGTTCCATGATACACCACCAGCGGCCTACCCTGTTCATCCACCACCTTGGAATCGCCGAACCACTTCCAGAAGTTGCGTGTGCCTGCCTCCGTCGGGTGAATCGGTTGGCCCTTGGAATTCGTGGTCGGACGTTGCACGCCGTCCACGTCGATGGTGTCAGCGGGTTCAGTCTGGTACAACTCCAAATCCTTCCGGGTGCGCAGGCCGTTTTCCCACTCGCTGATCCAGTGCTGCGTGTTGTGGTGTGCCACGTCATCCACGAACCGCTTCAGTATTTCCGGGGCGTTGTCCATCTTCGCCGCACGACCGATGTAGTCCTTAAACTTGTTCGCCATGCGCTTGAACCACAGCGCCAGAGCCGTGGGCATATCCTTTGGCATTTCTTCCAGATAGTACCGCGTGCCAGCCTCCGCAACCTCCTCGTGCATCTGACGCCACAGTGCCGCATCTGCCTCCACCTCATGCAGTTCTTTCCCCAGGAAGAACCGTGCCGCCGCTTCGCGGACTACTTTTGGCGCACGCCAGAAGATGGAGTGGTACATTTCATGGATAACCGTGGTGGGGTTTGCCCCAACCAGCAGGGTGATCTTAGCCCGCCGGAAACGGTTTCCCGCTTCCGCTGCTTCCATTTCGGTTTGACCGAGGATGCGGTTTTTTGTGGCTTGCGAAACGCCCGGGTGCTTGGTGACAGAAAAGTCCGTATTCTTTGTCCACGTCTCATTCAGGGCTTCGAGCGTCAGATTTTCATCGGCGTTTCGGATGGCCACGTCCGAGACGATAGCCGTATCTTTGTTGATTCCGCCTGCATTTAGGGCGCGGTAAACGTCCCACAGGGCTTTCTTTTTATTGGTGGTCAGCCCCTCCATGTTTTCACGTAACGCGGTGGCGGATTCGAGCATCCGCTTGCCCTTCTGGGTGGTTGCTATCTTGCTCCATAACGCCCCGGCTCGTTCGTAATCTTGGGATAATTTTGGCGAGGTTTGGAATAATGATTCCTTCTCTTTGGATGGGATTGTTTTAAAATGCTCGAAAATTATACGCCCCTTATCGTCTGTTCTATCGGTTCGTTTATAACGAACCAAAGAGCCGTCTGGGTTTTCATTTGTTACTGTCTGGGTATTATCATACCCTCCCCCTACCGTTCCATTACGATCTCCACCTTCAAATCTTATCGAAATTTTGTCGGGTTGCGTTGTTTTTTGGGGTTCTGCTTCCGGAGGAGTGGCATACTTCTCCCACTGCTTTTTCAAGTATGGGTTTTGCTCAATCGCCGTCTGCCCAAACTTCTTCTTGATCTCGCTCAAAATATCCATTTTGCTCTGAGTGAGATAATCCAGATTTCCATACCGTTCGCTTCGAGCCAGTTGTTTTTTAGCCTTTGGCCCTTTTCGAGTTTTCAATATTTCTCCGTCAATCTGTCGCATGCGGATAACCGCCTCGGTTACTCCAGCCGTTTTGGCATCCCAAGAATAAAAATTTCCTTTTTTCACATATCCTTCTGGAAGTGTGACGTTATAGCGTCGCACCTGAAAAGCGGGAACTGGCTCCAATCCCTGAATTTGCTTCTGAGCATTGGCAATATTCGCGTGATCCGCTTCTCCCCACAT
>Ga0302293_10001266_pt1 | contig 12632 bp, 18 predicted proteins | sample III_Fen_N2_2_FD_198758 | JGI IMG/M metagenome (GOLD analysis project Ga0302293, IMG submission 198758) | Peat permafrost microbial communities from Stordalen Mire near Abisko, Sweden - III_Fen_N2_2 | ecosystem: Environmental > Terrestrial > Soil > Wetlands > Permafrost | place: Sweden: Abisko... | reverse complement strand
CACTTGCCCACTTTTGAAAACATGAACAAAAAAAGCAATTCACCTTTGAAGAAAAAACACCTGAAATCATGGAAACATTAGCAATTGTAAATAGCGTTTTAGCAGGTATAACCCTGTACTTTATTAAAGATGTTCACGGCGATTTCAAAGACCTTGTTAAACGGGTCTATCGCCTGGAACAACACAAACCGGAACACGACAAAAAAACACAGGATGAACCGGAGAAATAAACCACCACCAAAAATCAATAATCAATGAAAGCACTAACGTTTGTAGCCATCGGCGGCGGCGCGTTTCTGATCGGGAAGTATCTACTATCCTTAAAAAATGCAGAGCAAAAAGTCGTCGTCGTTACCACGGCGAAAAAGGACAAGATAACCGTTCAGGGAATTAACATATCTGTACGGTACAACATCAAGAACCCGACCGCCGGATTTATGCGCATGAGCGCGCCATTAATTAAATTCATCGTAGATGGCAAGTTACTAGCTAGTAGCTCGATGAAACTGATAGATATTCCCGAACCTGTTCGCGACAAAGAGGGGCGTATCTATATCCGTCCGTTTAGCGAAACGGGCGAGATCGAAACCAAGGTTTTAATCCCTTGGCTCGGGCTTGCTTCAATTGCACCTGCCTTTATTGACAGGCTGAAAAGTAGCGACCCGAAAGACAAGGTGAAAATCACCGTTGAAACCGTTTCGCAGGTATTTATGCCTGTCGGAAATTTCCCGTATTTCGAAGCAATGCACTTTGCGTTATGACCACGGGGAAACACACCATCGAATCAGGGCAGGAATACAACCACCTATTTCAAAAGGCTAAAGGCGAGTTTATCGACGTCAAACAATATGCGCAACTCGGCGACACTATCGGATTAATGAAAGAAGTGATCACCAAATCAACAGATTCAACAAAGCGCATCGCCGAGCTGTTAAAAGCCGCCACCCTGAAAGAAACGTGTCGAAATGTTTGGAATTGGTGCTTTCGCCATATCCAGTATGAAAAAGATGAATTTGGAGTTGAACAGGTGCGCCACCCTGCGCGGACTTGGGCAGACCGTAGAAAAGGTGTCGATTGCGACTGTCTGACGGTCATTCTCGGTAGCATCCTAACGAATCTAAAAATCCCTTTTGTCATACGGATAACCAAGTACCAAGCCCAAGATTTCGAACACGTTTATCCGGTCGCAATGATCGGTAACGAAGAAGTAATAATGGACTGTGTTGTACATAAGTTTAACTACGAAGTACCCTACACAGAGAAAAAAGATTTCACTATGAAATTGCAGTATTTGAATGGTCTTCCCGTCGAGGATGAGGAAGATTTTGACGAGGACGAAAGCGAAGTTTTTGACCTTTCAAAACTGCCGAATCTTCCAAGTGATGCCGAAGCATTTTCATACTTCGAAGATGATCTCGAAGGGTTGGAAGGAAAGGCAGAACGTAAGGAAAAGAAAGCAGCTCGCAAAGAAAAACGCGAAGAAAAGAAAGAGAACAAACCACCTTTAAAAGAACGGATCAAAACCGTAGCCAATAAGGTAAACAAACTCAATCCGGTGACGGCTTTACTACGGGCGGGAGTTCTCGCAAGTATGAAAGCTAATATCGGTAAAGTTGCTTCCAAATTGCGCTATTCGTATTGGACGCGCGAACAGGCTCTAAAGAACAACATGAATCCTAGCGCTTACGATCAGCTTTTAGCTATCAGAAAGAAGTTAGAGGGCATTTTCTATGGAGCAGGCGGAAAACCTGAAAACCTAAAAAAATCCATTTTGGAGGGCAACGGCAACAAAGATCGCAAAGTTTCGCTTAACGGACTTGGTGCGGTGATCCATTACGTGAGTGATGACGACGATTTACAAACGATGGTCGGACACTCTTTGTACTTCGATGAGTTCGAAGATGTGGACGGGTCGGCAGTTCACGGACTTGGTGAAATTGGAAGCGCAACGGCGGCAATCGCGGCGGCTTCGGGTGCAATCGGTACGATCATGGCGTTTATCAAAAAAATCGGTTCACTCTTTAAAAAAGGGTCAGCTCAGGAACAAGCCGAAGTGATCAGCGACAACACAAACGATGCGGAAGAAAAAGACCGCAAGTTGAGTATTAAAAATATCGCTGAAATGGCTACCAAGCTACCGACAATTCCGGCTTTTGACCTGCTTACAAAACAGGGTGCTGACGTTCTCAAAGAACAGGCATCGAGTGCGAGCAACGCCGGAACCGACACTAGCGCGAACGCTTACGACGTGCTGAAAGAAATCGACGCTTCCGAGCTTACCGAAGACGATGACCCAAGTTCGTTACCTGTGGTACAAAACGATGAACCCGCCACGGAACAGGCGAGCGAAACCACGGCGAAAGCCGAAACGCCCGCAACAGTTCCCCCAACGAGTTCACCCGCGACCACTAGTGCACCCGCTGTGGCAACAGGCGACACCAAAAGCACAAAACCGAAAGAAACCGGAATTATGCAATGGGTCAAAGACAACAAACTCGCCACCGCCGGAATCGTGGTCGCTGGTTTTGGTATCGCTTATTGGGCTTATACAGCCCACCAAGCAAAGAAAGCCAAAGAGGCGGCAGTTAAAAACCTTTCGGGTACACCCCTAGCAAAGACCGGAAAAAAGAAAACAAAGAAAGGGAGCAACCCCCAAGGGGTAAAGCGGGTAATGCTCCGTTAACCATCAATCAAAATTAGTTATGTCAAAGAAACAGAAACAAAGCACCCGTGGTGGGCTGTCCGGCTTCGTCGCGTCCTATAATGCGAAGGAAGCGGGCGGGACAAACTACGGGAACACTGCTTTAAAATCAGTGGTTGACGCGGTGCTTGGTGTTCCGGTTGGAATTGCCATCGGCGGGGCGGCGGGCTTATGGTCGCTTCCCTTCGGTGCGCTTCTCATCGCGGCAGGGCATCACTTCAAAGATCACAGCGGATTGCTTCGTATTACGGGTGCATCGGCTATCGCCTACGGGGTCGCTAAAAACATCGACTTCAACAACGCGGCGAAAGCGGCGAAAGCCTCAGGCGTTAGCGGATTTGCCGGAACAACGCAAGGCGTGAAAGATCGATTGAAAACGGTGAAAGATGAATTGCTTTCGGCGTACTATCTCGACAAGCTTTTCAAGAAGAAAGACACCGCGCCGCCTGTTGGAACGCCAGTCGCAAAAATGGCAGAATTCGATGAAACGGAAACAGTCGGTGCAATCGATCTTTCCGCGCTCGATATGTTCGACGAGTTTAACCAACAGCAAGCAGGTGGATTTGATGCCGAGCTTGCCGAACGTGAGTTTTACGAGTACGAAAATGCTGAACCTTCAAACGAAGCAATCTACAACCTGTACGAAGACGAGGAAATAATCGACCCGTCGGACTACTAAACAAATCAATCATTTTTTTTTAACCATTCCCCCGACTAGCATCGCTCAGTCGGGGCTAAATTCCTATTGTCATGATCGACGATTTAATTAATTCAGAGTACAACAACGCGGGCGAATTATTCGGACTAGACGCTGTTAACAAAATGATCAAAACCGCTAATCCGGTTCAACAAGCCTTAGCGCTTAAAAAGGTCGTACAGTCGGCTAATACCTCGCCATCCCGACGCTCGCGCGCGGAAATGGAAAAGCACTTTAAACAGCTTCCCAACCATGTCAAAGATGAGTTGAAAAAGGGTTCAATCCGGCTTTCCGACTACACCATTTATTCCATCAAGCCAGTGAACAGCAAAACGATCAAACTGTTCGAATCGCAAGACGATAAAGAGGTCGGAGTACGCAACATTTCCAATGCGAAATTGCCTAAAAACACCGTGTTTCTTGTGTCAGGAATTTACCTTCTCGCAGGACAAAATCCGGATATTACCAATACGGAAGGTTACAAGACAATCAACTTTCGAAGTGTGGTAAATATTCCGGCAATTGTCAACGGTGAATTTTCGCTCAAAGCGAACCGTAAACAACTGATTCCGGAAAACCAAAGTATCCGACGCTTTTCTACTGATAACGATATGACCGTTCCACTCGGTTACTATAAACTTGACAATCCACGCGTGATAAACGACGAGGAATTAATCGAGTTTACGGTCGAACTCGGTACGTCGTTCAGTATTCCGGCTAATACGTGGTTGTATGTTGCCCTTGACGGCACAATGACCACACCTTAAACCACCTAAATAAAACTGGGAGCGGTTAGCCGCTCTCAGTTCCTTTTTTCATTCAATTCTAATTAGTCATGAGCTTTAAACGCCATATTATCAAAGAACGTTTCGACATTTCGATAACAGCAACCGATGAGACTTTTAAGGGAGAATTTGAGCTTGACAAGAACGCAAATTTTCTTGTCGGAATCCTTATTACTTCCGACCGTGACGAACTGCTGTTTTACCGAGGTAGTCAAAAGATTCAACTAAACGATATAGAGCTATTCCCCGAGGGGTTCGAATCCAAGTTGTTAATGTCGGGTTTGAACTGTGAACCTGATCGCCGAATGATAACACTCGGAGAGCTACCAACGGGAAACGGGAAACTCGATATTGTCTATAAAGACAGTGATCACGTTTCGGCAGTTTTTACGCCCTACCGTGTGACTGTTTACGCCTTTTCGGTAGTTGAAAAATCTGAAATCCCGCACCATGAAAAAGACAATCATACATCGGGTTAACGTAAAGACCGCAAACCAGAAAATCAGTTTTCAAATTCGGTTGCCACGCAATACGAATTGCATAAAAGAAATTGCAATTCATTGCATGGGTTCAGCAGGATCGATCACAACGCAAGATGTCGGTTCAATTTGGTTAACCATACCTGAAAGGCGCGATACATTCTACTGTGATATAGTTCGGCGACCATTCAACGAAATGAACATTCAGGGCTTTGCACCGATTCACCACATAGAACAGGTTACAGCCTTTACACATTGGACAGAGGGAACAAAATTTAAACCCTTTTCGGTTTACGTTCATGGCTCGGTTACACTCATTGAAGGATTTTATACCGATCTCACCGCAAGCGATTTCGATGAAAGCTATACCGTGAATATTTACTTAACTGTTGAGATATGACCGAGAGTTTAGCCACCGAAATAGCTCGCGCCAAAATGCACGAACTCGGCATTACTGACTACCTGTTTCGCTATCGCCATTTTCAGATTCTCGCTTTAAAGAAACTGGAATTGAAAGACTATAACGACACCTTTATTTTGCTTGTTCCTGACCCCGATACGCGGGTGTTTTCTCATTCAGGAATCTACGATATAAAAAACAGTGCGATAGCTGAAATGCAATATGTTTTCCGCGGTCGAATAACCATCGAAAATCTGAACATAAAAAACGCAATACAGGTAAAATTCCTGCAAGTTATCGCCATTAATAAAACCCCTTAAATCATGGAAGAATACGAAGAAACACGCGTCCCGCGAGGCAATAAAAGCCGGACGCAACTCGACACGTACAGCCCCGAACGAATGGAGAGAATGAAGCAGATTTTAGAAATGTCTGCCGACGACGGAGAACCGCAATATTATTCGATCCACGTTGACGGAATGATAGTCGTAAAAAAGACAATCGACACCGACCGATTTGACAACTATATGACTTTTATTGACCATCAAACAAAGTGCGTTGAGCTTAGAACTTTTTTCGGCGATTCGCCCAATTGCAACACTTACCGATTGCTTGTTTCTGTTGTTCCATCGGCAACCCTGCAAGGTGTGCCACAACTCGGAGCGGTAGAAATTGGCGAGAAGATCAACGAGGCAGTAACACGCGAGCGTCAGCAAAACAAAATCGAAGCTTTAGAAAAGGAAAACGCCAAGTTAGAGCAAGAAAACGCCGCGCTTCGCAAGAAGCTGAAAAAATACAAAAAGCTAGAGGAAGAAAGCCGCGCGAATAATAAAAGCGAAAATCGTGAATTGATAAAAACGGGCGTTGAATTATTCGGTCCATTTCTAGCCGCAAAGATGGGGGCGACTAGCCCTCCTCCGGTAGATGGTTTACCGCTCGAAACCCCGCAACCCATCGAGGTCGAAGTCGTCGCCGAAAGCGAACCATCGGAAGTCGATAAACAATTTGAAGCGATGAAATCCGAGTATTCGGAGAAAGAGTTAGAGCGTGCTTTAAACGCTATGCAACTCTTTGCCGAGCACCCCGAATTAAAATCAGAATTTGAAACAGTAATCACCAGTAAAATCAATGAAAATGGATAAGTATAAGTTTTCAATCAGCATTCCGGCAACTTCCCAAAAGGAAGCCCACGACAAAGCCCAAGCACTTGCAATTATTGTCGGATCACTCGACGCAAAAACGCTTACCGCGCTTGCGCACGTCATACAGAACGACCCCGCAAAAATCAACCTTGCAAAAAGGTTTCTCGGGATTTAAAACCCTTTTAATCACCTAAATCATGGATAACGCAACGGACAATCTTCCGGTGCGCTACATCAACAGTTCCCCACCCGTTCCACTTCCTTCGACGCAATCGCAACCGACGCAAATCGTCGTTTCCAATGGAAACGAGAAAAAAGGCGTTTGGCGATCACTCAACGACGAAGATCGTTCACGGTTTGCTAAGTGGATCGCGTGGGGCGTTGCTGGTGTATGCGTAGCCGGAGCAATTTGGCTAATCGACCGGAAAGTAAAAAAAGTTCGCGCACGTGCCGAGGAAAACAAATCATTTGGAAAAGACAAACATTCAACTTGGGCGAAACAGTTTAGACAAGCATTCGACAACGATGGATGGTGGGGTACTGACGTGCCACTTGTACGGCAAACGATGCGTGCAATTCCATCTAAAGCCGATTTCGACAAGGTGCAGAACTCCTATAAAACTCAGTACGAAGGTGCGAACCTGATACACGACTTAGCCGACGAGTTGACAAAGACCGAATACGAGGAAATGTTGGCTATTAAGAACGCCAAACCGCAAACCTCAAAAAGCGGTGTAGCCCCAAAGGTTTACGATCCGGTTGGATGGGCAAAGCGACTACACGCGGCGATGAGTTTGACATGGTTCGGGTTCATGCCTGCCACCGACGAAGAAGCAATCGAAGCGGTGTTTCAGGAGTTCCCAAACCAACAGGCATTTTACAACACAGCGGCACAATACAAAAAAATGTACGCGGTGAGTCTTTGGACTGATCTCGACGGCGATCTCGACTGGTCGCTCGATTGGCGCGAACTGCTTCACAAGAAACCAAAAAAGTAAACATCATGGAACAAAAAACGAAAGTCCTGCTTTGGGTGGGCGGCGGAGCTATTGCCATTGTTGGCGGGTATCTGCTTTACGATAAATTCAAACACGATAGCAAGAAAAATCTAGGCGACGACATCGATAGTTTGATCGCTTCGGGTGGTGCTTTACCTGCTCCGGCGACTAGTTCAACAACTAGCAAATCGTCGGGAGGTTCGAAACCAAAAAAGCCCGCCGTTGCTTACAATGTTTTCCCGCTCAAATATGGTAGCAGGGGAACAACGGTGCGCGACCTGCAAACTGCTTTAAACAAGCATTACGGAACAAAGATCGACGTTGACGGCGATTGGGGCGACCAGACTCGGGACGCACTAAAAGCGAAAGGACTTCCGACAACAATTGATGTTCAGGCACTCGCGAAAATCGCCGCCGGAACCTATGGCAAAAAACCGGATTCAGGAAGTGAGAAAAAGGACGACGACAAGAACAAAGACAATAACAAATCGTCGGTATCACACGCCCAAATCGCTTTAGACCTTGAAAGGGCTTTAGAGATCAACGACATTATGGGAACGCTTCGCGCCCTGTCTAAGATCAAAGGGATAATGAACTATATCAAAGTAAATGAGAAGTTCAAAAACCGCAATGTTGGCAATTTCAACAAAGCAACCATTCCCACCGCTTTAGACCGCGTTTTCCCCACTGATCCCGAGCGCAAGAAATACCGCGCCCAACTTTATACAATCGGTCTGAAATGGAAGAACGATAAATGGGCTTTAGCGGGACTTTCGGGGGCGCCATCCGGTCGCTTAATCACCATTGAGCGGGCGAAAGTTTGGAACGCAACGGGCAAGTTTATGATCGTTCCACGCTCAACAATTATCGGGACGTTCATTAGCGCCCGAAACGGTTTGACCGAGTTTCAAACCCTCGACGGTAAACGCCTTTACATCAATACCACCCAAATCAAATACCATGATTAGACAAATCAAAAAACTCGCCCGTGAAAAAGGGTTTACCATTTTCACGCAACCTTATTTCCTCAACATTTGGGGATTCAGGGCAAACAGCAACGTGCCGAACTCATTCGACGACGAAATGCACGTTTTTATGAATATCGGAACGGCAAAACGTCCCAAGTGGGTTTATTACGTGTTTCGTTGCACGACAGACCCCGGAACATATTGGTTAAAGAATCCGATGAACCCGCAAGGAACGGCAATTGTGCATCCTGGGCAATACCCAAATTCGCATTCTATCGGACTGCACAAAGGACAATACAAAGCCCTTGTACAAACGGGGGCAATGTGGGTAATCCGTGACTATGATCGCGACGCGGTTCTTGACTTCAATAACGGTAAGATCGTAAAGGGTTTGTACGGTATAAACATTCACCACGCAAGCAAAAACGGCGAATCATACACCGTCGATAAATGGTCAGCAGGTTGTCAGGTATTTAAGAACATTCACGACTACGATTTTTTCATAAAGCTCGCAGAAGTTCACCGCAAGTACCACGGTAACAAATTCACTTATACGCTGGTCGATAAGCGAATTGAGTATCGAAGCAAGCTAAAAACGATCACCATCGCAGGTGTATTGCTTGGGCTTATTGTTGGTGGTTATTACATGATTTCCAATAGCGAATCTGAACACCAAACCACCTAGTTATGAGCGCAAAACGATTCCCTTACGATAAGCTCAATTTCGGGCTTTCGGTTATCGGGTTTATTGGTTCGCTCGGGTTCTATTATGGCGTACTCCGCAAGGTGTACGCCAAAGAACCTGCGACCGATCAACAGCGCATGGAGCAACTAAAAAACGATAACCAAAGGTTGCGCGATCAACTAGAGCAAGCGCAATCAACTAATAAATCAACAACCCCATAAATCCTTAGATATGATTACCCTTCAAAACATCGCCGCCAAAATGAAAAAGGCGGACGCATCCCGACTGAATCAAATTATTTTGAATCAGTACAACAGTTACACCAAGAAAACGAATAACTGGCGGGATCTTTCAGAATATGAATCCGACCCGATTTTTCGCGATAAAGTCGATGGTTTACTTGTGAAACTCAACCGCGCATTTGGTGAGGACACCATAAAAACCAAAGCACTTCCCGCGCCACCTTCAGTACGCAAAAGTCGTTCACCAAAAGCAACAAAATCAATACGCAAAGCAAGCGCACCGAAGAAAAGAAAAGCATCCGTAAAACAGCCCAAACCCAAAGAACCATACGTTAGGCTTGCCAAGAAATACGACGGCGATTCTGTTGAACGGATTAGCGAAGAACTACGCTTTATCAAACGGTTTGTTTTGATGAATGGCAAATCTAAAAAGCCGGAGCAATTGCGTTCTTTTCTGAACTCGCTTCAACGGGCGATAACTGAAAAACGCATCCGGAAAACTTCGAAATACGCAAAGCAGATTATCGAGATTCAGGATGAACTAATCGCGTTACTCGCCAAAGCATACAAGTACCGAGCGACTATTGTTCGAATCGATGAGGAACGCAAAAGCGAGTATTTAGCATTAGCAGGAAAACAACGCCTTTTGCCGTCTATCCGGTTTATAAAGTCCTTCATTTCAATGCAGGGGAAACGTATTGAAGTTGCCCGCGCTAAAACGCTCATTACCCGAATAGATCGTGCCTATACTAACAAATCAATGACTAAGCGCGACCCGTACCACGATCAAATTAACGACATACTCGCACGACTTAATGATTTTGTTAAGCGTAACAAGGTTGACGGCTTTATGCAAGTTCCATCCCGAGAGTTAAACGGGCTTGGTGAGATCGTTGACGACGTGGAAGGGATAAGCGGCTTAAACGGTTTTACAGATGGTGACGATTGGGAGGAATACGACGAAGAACCCGAAACGGTTGTTCGTGGTCGTGAGCTTGCACAAATGCACTTCCCGACGCTCGGCTTTCGTGGCAAGTGGTTTGACTTTATTGGCGATCCGACCCACGGATTTACGGCAATGGTGTTCGGTCGTCCAAAGTTCGGGAAATCGGCGCTTTGTATTGCATTCGCCGACTACCTTTCAAAGAATCACGGAGAAGTTTTGTACGTTGCCCGCGAGGAACATTTGAGCGGGACGCTTCAAAAGAAAGTGCAACACAGTCGCGCGTATGAAGTCAATTATTCGGGGTCTATTCCGGCTGACTTATCGAAATACGATTTTGTGTTTCTTGACAGTATCACAAAGCTCGGTTTAACTGCCGATGACCTTGACGACCTCAGAGACGAATATCCGAAAGTGTCGTTTATCTTCATTTTTCAAACGACCAAACAAGGAGCGTTTAGGGGTTCGAACGGGTATCAACACGACGTTGATATTGTAATCGAAATTCCGGAAATTGGGCAAGCTCACCAGTACGGAAGATTTAACGCAGGGGCGGAAATGGACTTTTTTAATCATTCAAATAACTAATTGAATCATGGATATAGAACTTTTGCAAATGGCGATTAAATCGCTTGCTGCTGATCTTTCCGAAACCAAAGCCGAACTAAAGGCAGTGCGCACAGAATTAAACGATTTGCGCCGCCGCCCGACGGCGGTTCAGCCGGAACAAAAACATATTGCTCAGGATGACGACCTGTTGACACTTTTGGAAGCACGCACAATGCTAAGAGTTTGCCGAAACGTTTTCTTAAAAATGGTACAGGATGGTATTATTAAAGCTATTCGGATGAACGCGCGGACGCTCCGCTATTCTAAAATTGCAATACAAGATTTTATTTCTCGAAACCGATAAAAAACGGAATCATTATTTTTAAGCTCGGTAGATTTCTATCGGGCTTTTTTTGTTGATAAAAAACCGACTAACAACCTGTTTACAACAATGATTTTCAATATTTTTGATCTAAAACCACTTATGGAAAAATTGGACAGTTTGCTAGAAAAACATCTAGCTAAAGCAAGAGCAAAATTTGATGAATTACCTGTTTCAAATAATCACGAAGGACTTTTTTCAGGTATCCAAAATATGTTAGACGACGCAATCGCTCTTTCAAATGTAGGGGAGAAAATTCTTAATGATGAACTAAATAGCATGATCGATTTTATAAATGAAAATCTAGTCGATGATTATACAGATGAACAAATGGATAGCTTTATTGCAAAAGCAAAGAAAGCTTTTGAAGATTTAGGAATCGATGTTATAAATGAAACGATTGGACAATAATAATCAAACAATGACAATAGAAACTTTAAGAACCTTATCGAAAAATGAGGTTAAAAAATTTATTCGTGAACGATTAGCATTTAATGAAATAGCTGATCAAGTAAGATATGTTGATCGTGATGTTTTTAAAAAAGAGCACAGAAGGTTTAATATGACCGGATATGACGACATACAGGGTGAAACCTCGATGTTTAACAAAGCAATTATAGATGAATTCGTAGACCTTGGAATTTATGATTATACAGAGGAACTTTATTTAAATTTCAACAAGGGACATGGTACTTTGCATTTAAAGTATTTCGATGACAATAAGAACCAAGAAATAGAATTGGGAGGAGACGGTACAACTGAAATTATTTATAGAATATTTGAAAAAACTGTTTTTTCAGATTTATCAAAAAGATGAAGAAATGAAATCAAAAAAGCCCTACCGATATCCGGTAGGGCTTTTTTGTTTAGATTTGTCTCAAAATCTAACTATTATGTCGAAAGATAAAGTTATTCAATTACAACACTTTAGATATCAGTTACTACCGATCCAATCGGATCAACAAGAACTATGGGCACATCTGAAAGATACCCCCGAAGAACTTATACAAAAAAAGAATCAATATTTTGCTGAAGCAATTGGTAAATTAGAAGATTACACGGATAAAAAGAAGTATGCGCACGTTCTTCATCTTACGGATGATGATCACTATATTTTAAAGATTGGTCAACGTAAAAGTACAACACTCGCAAATGAAAAATTGCAGGAGCATGTTGCAGAAAATTGGCCATTTTGCTATGTAATAATTGATAATGACCCCAACAATCAAAAAATGGTTATAAGCGAAAATATAGCCGCGTTTTCAACACCAGCAGTTTTATCAAAGTATTTGGCATCAATATTTAAGGATATATTACAACATTATGGACTAAATATTGAGATAGAACCTATGTTCGAACGTAAAGATTTTTGGAGAGTTGTACGAAATCAAAGTATAACACGTTTGAACTTTACGGTGATACGTCCAAATATGGCTAGAATATCTAAATCGCTCCCTAAGGCTTTTCGTGCAGCGGTTGAGGAAACAAATAGCCACAAGAGCGTTATAGCCTTCAATGCACCTGAAAAAGGTGTGTTGGAAAACATAAATGAACAAAATGAAAGTATTGATGGACTAGTTCAATATGCCGCTGAGGGTGGTGGACACATCAAAATCAAAATGCAAGGGAAAAGGAAGATGATTGACACTGCTGAATTACCT
>Ga0302293_10001265_pt1 | contig 12633 bp, 14 predicted proteins | sample III_Fen_N2_2_FD_198758 | JGI IMG/M metagenome (GOLD analysis project Ga0302293, IMG submission 198758) | Peat permafrost microbial communities from Stordalen Mire near Abisko, Sweden - III_Fen_N2_2 | ecosystem: Environmental > Terrestrial > Soil > Wetlands > Permafrost | place: Sweden: Abisko... | reverse complement strand
ATTATACTTATTACAACGGAGCGTTACAACGAATTCCCAATGATGATAAAAGGGTATGGAGCAGGTGCCGGAGTTACAGCTGCCGGAGTTTTCTCGGACATTATGAGCATTGCCAACATTCGCTAATTTGCCGAATAATGAAAAGGGTTTCATGTATTGTTTTTGTGATTTTGTCTTTAAGTTTTGCCGCATGTAAAAAACCATCACCTCAATTGCCTGCTAACAAAGGAGTTGAAACTGATACAACTTCAAGTGTGTTACTGAAAATAAACAATGCTTTGATAGTGCGAGAAGATAGTGCTATAAGAAAATTTGCGGAGAACAATGGCTCATTTCAAAAAAACGGATTGGGATTTTGGTATAAAATTTTCAAGAGTGGAACTGGCCGAGCTATTACTGATTCTCTAATCTGTAATTATGAGTTTCGCATGGAAAGCCTCAATGGCAGATTGTTTCAAAAGGGAATCAACCGGATTGTAATTGGAAAAAAGCAAACAATCGTCGGACTTGAGGAAGGTATAAAAATGATGCATAAGGGTGATAGTGCTGTTTTTGTTATTCCATGGTATTTGGGGTATGGAGCAAAAGGTGAGGACCATTTTATAAAACCGTACACTTCATTACTTTATAAGGTAAATGTAATGTATTAATAGTCTTTTGTTTATGTTGTAATGACGAATGAAACAAATACATTAAGCACAATTCTTATAACTTTATTCATTTTATTAACTTTTTGGTATCGTAAATTAATCGGATATTTGTACAAAAATAATCATACTGATATGAAACGCATTTCTTTTTTCTTTGTTTTGGTTTTTATCTTTTCACTGATTTCATCTTCATGCAGCAGTACTTTAACTTATGCCCAAGAGCTGGATGCAGAGCAGGCTTTGATCAAAGCATATATCAAACGTAATAATATCAATGTATTAAGTTCTTTTCCGACAGGAAAGTGGGGAGCAAATGACTATGTAAAAACTAGCTCCGGGCTATATTTTCACCTTGTTGATTCAGGTAATACTTCAGTTAAAGGTGACACTATTATGCTAAGTAATACGGTTGTTCCCCGCTTTAAACAATATGCCCTTGCTGTGAATTCCGATACTATTTTTAATTGGACTACCATTGATTATTCACAAACTCCGGATTTTGTTTATGGCAATTCATCTGAATCCTGCAAAGCATTTCAAGAAGCAGCATCCTATTTGATGAGAAATGATGCACAAGCCAAACTAATTGTCCCTTCATCGCTCGGATTTACTACGGATCAGAATTCTGTTACTCCTTACGGCTATACTTTTAAAATGAAATTTCTCAGATAATTCTCCAATAGCGGGTTAAATTACTTCTTCTAAAACATAAAAAGATTTTAAAGCATGACTTTAATAAAATCAATTTCAGGTATTCGCGGTACAATTGGCGGACCTGTTGGTGATGGATTAAATCCGTTGGACATTGTACGCTTCACCGCTGCATATGCCACTCAAATAAAAGCTAATAAAACAACCGATTCCACTAAAATAGTTGTTGGTCGCGATGCACGCATTTCCGGTGAAATGGTAAATCAGTTGGTGATAGGTACCTTGCTGGGTATGGGTTTCGATGTGGTGAATATCGGTTTGGCTTCAACTCCGACCACAGAATTAGCAGTTACGTTGGAAAAAGCTGCTGGTGGAATTATACTTACAGCTAGTCATAATCCAAAACAATGGAATGCTCTGAAATTGCTCAATGAAAAAGGTGAATTTCTGAATGCAGCCGAAGGCGAGAACGTTTTGAAAATTGCTGCGGAAGAATCATTTGAATTTGCTCAGGTAGATGAGTTGGGTAAATTGACGGAAAATTTTACATATACCGATAAACATATTGAAAGTGTTTTAGCGCTCGAATTAGTGGATGTTGAAGCCATCAAAGCTGCAGATTTCAGGGTGGCTATCGATTGCGTCAACTCAGTAGGTGGAATTGCTATTCCGGCCTTGTTGACTGCACTGGGTGTAACGAAAATTGATAAATTATTCTGCGAGCCAAACGGACAGTTTCCTCATAATCCCGAACCATTGCCTGAACACCTGTCAGAAATATCTGAGGTTTTGAGAAGTGGAAAGGCCGATGTGGGATTTGTAGTCGATCCGGATGTTGACCGTTTAGCTATAATCTGTGAGGATGGAAGTATGTTTGGCGAAGAATATACGTTGGTTGCTGTTGCGGATTATGTGCTTCAAAATACTCCCGGCAATACGGTTTCCAACCTAAGCTCAACCCGTGCTCTACGCGATGTGACGAACAAATATGGTTGCACCTATACAGCAGCAGCCGTTGGCGAAGTAAACGTTGTGACGGCCATGAAAGCTACTAACGCGGTGATTGGCGGTGAGGGAAATGGTGGAGTTATTTATCCCGCCAGCCATTACGGTCGCGATGCCTTGGTTGGAATAGCGCTATTCTTGACTCAATTAGCCAAATCAAAACTGAAAGTGTCCGAGCTTCGGAAGACTTTTCCCGAATATCATATTTCAAAAAACAAAATACAATTAACCCCCAGCATAAACGTTGATGAAATTCTGTTGACGATTAAAAAAACGTATCAGCAGTACGAAGTGAATGATATTGATGGCGTGAAAATAGATTTTCCAACAGGATGGGTGCATTTGCGCAAATCGAATACAGAGCCGATTATTCGCATATATTCCGAATCTGGAACTCCTGAACAAGCCGATGGATTTGCCAAGGCAATTATCGAAGAAATAAAACGAATAGCTAATATCTAAACAAAAGGTCTGAACGAAAATTCAGACCTTTTTTGTTTCAATACTATTTTTTGCTTCAATTGGCTTCGGGCAAGGTTATCCTGAAAGTTGTTCCTTCATTTTCGTTTGAATCGAAGGAGATCGTTCCACCTGAAATCTCGATGATATTTTTAGAAATAGCTAGCCCAAGACCCATTCCGGTAGATTTGGTCGTGAAATTCGGAACAAATAGCTTGTCACGCAGCGTCATATCAATTCCTGATCCATTATCGGATACCTCGATGATGACCTGTCCGTCTTTTTGTTGGAGATGTAGGTTGATAATGCCATTTCTGTTATCCGGTATAGCCTGAATCGCATTTTTTAGCAAGTTATTGAAAACCTGAACCATTTGCTCGGGGTCGGCAAATACATATACTGAATTATCAGCTCCATTGTATTCAATCTCAACATGTTCGTTGTTGTTTGAAAAAAGCTGAACGACAGAGCTAAGTCGATCGGCAATGTCAAACTTATTAAAATTTGCTTCCGGCATTCTGGCAAAATTGGAGAAAGTCCCTGCAATGCGCGACAGATTGTCAATTTGCTCGATAAGCATCGATGTTGACTTTTTAAAATAGGTATCAAAATCAGCATTCTCCATGTTTTTCGTCCGCTGTAACTGTTGAATAGTCAGTTTCATCGGAGTAAGAGGATTGTTGATTTCATGAGCTACCTGACGTGCCATAAGTTTCCATGCCGATTCTCTTTCGGACTGTGCCAATAGCCGTGCGCTTTGTTCCAATTCATCTACAGTTCGGTTATATTGCAAAACTAATTGTCCTATTTCATCCTTTAGTGTGTAGTCGATTTTTTCATTCCGTCGTCCTAATCGCATTTCCTTTAATTTGTTTTCGAGCATTATTAGTGGTGCCGAAAGCTGTTTCCCAATGAATAGACTCAAAAATATGGCGAGAAGAATGATAATTAAATAAATGTGGACAATGACGGAAATAAAGCTTTCGATTTCCGCTTTTATTTCATCCTGGCTGAAGAACTGAGGTACGGCAATGAACCCCATCTGCAAATAGTCACCGTTATAAAAATCGCAATACCCACTTAGATAATTTAGTTTACCAATGTGTTCGCTCTGATTTACGTTTGAATTTTGACCAAAAAATGGTGCTGGCGAAATACGTGTACTAATCAGATTTTTATTAAAGATTATGGGTTGAGAACTTCCGATAAGTTGTCCAGAGTTGTCATAAACGTGAATGTCGGTGTGATAGTTGTATGACAAATCCTGCAAATCGAAATTTAGAGCTTGTGAGTTTTGCGCATTTAAATCCTGATTCCAGTAATATCTTTCTTGCAGTGCTTTTTGGATATAGCCCTTTTTATTTTCAAGATTGGCAATCTGTTGTTCGCGATATTTTTTTTCAATGAAATTGACTGATACGAAAAAAATTCCTATAAAGCTGATAATGAGTAATGCGATAAACGCTAGTTGGAATTTGGCAATCAGTCCAAGCCGGTATTTCCATTTGTTCCTGGCTAGCGCATAAATCCAAATCAGAGAACAACATAAAGTGAAATAAGCAAGATAAGTGTAGGCAAAATACAATAGATCAGTGATAACTTGGGACGTAACTTGTTCTGTTATGACGATACATGTATTTTTATTGGGTTTATAAATGTAGCTTTTGTGGTTTTCACTAATGGTTTCATAAAAATCGGATTTGTTCGCAGCAATCCAACTTGGACTAGCAGGATATTCCCGTTTGCCTGAGGAGTAAACCAATCGTCCATTTTCGTATTTAGCGACTGAAATGTTTAGATGTGATTGAATATTAGCTCCATTGCTAATTAGCAAATTGGGGAAGCTGTAACTTTTAAAGTTTTTTCGGGGATAAAACTCCATAAAAAAACACAAGGAATCGGCGGTTGTTGTTTGAACATGAAAAAGACCAATATAAGTCATGTTATTCTCATTTGATGGGACGTTGAAAAAATGTGTTTGCTTAATTTGAGTCCCTGATTTGGCAATAAAATCAGCATACTCATTGTAAATTGCTGAATTCTTTTTCGCGATATTTAACCGCATGTCGTATTTGTTCCAAAATCCACGAAAGTATGTTTTGTTTAGGTACTCGTTGGCAAGCAGGATGGAGTCCTTTAAGTTTAAGAATTTACCAATTTTCTTATCCGCATTTATTTTTATGTCGAGCTCTTCAAGATAACTATCTGCCATTTGGTCATTTCCCGAGCTGCCGTTGATATAAATATTTTGAGCTAGAATTTTATATTTCTCAAATTTTTTGTCGTTGCTTATTATCACCGAATTCAACACCACAAAAAGACTGAAAGCGAATAAACCAACAGCTGTGAAAGTATAAATTCGTTTCTTGGTCTGAAACATAAAGTAACAATATAGCGCAGACCAAACAACTATAAACGATACTACAAGCCTTAAACTGTCAGTTGGTGAAATGTAATGGCAGGAACAATACAAAACGACAGCCATAATAGAGTCGAAAAGTATATAGTTTTTAATTTTACTAACCTTAAGTTCATGCACTTTGAAGAATAAGAAAGCTAATCCAATTCCCCAAATCAATATCAGTAGATGTACCCATATGCTAAAGCCGGTGAAATCTTTAAAGTCGAGAATGCTTAATTGAATACTCGAATGGTAAATCAATCCTCGCAATAAATAAAAGATTAACACAAAATACAACACAGCGGAAATTTGAATAAGCGCCTTTGAAACCCAGAATTTTGCTAAATGCGTTTTAGTATAAAAACGTAATAAGCAAATGGTAGAAATTAAATAGGCTGTTAGAACAGTCAGGTGACTAATGGATGATAAAAATGGGTTAGAGGCGTATTGAAATGGTGTGAAATGCTTATTCACAAACAATAATGACGGGATGTTAAAGTATAATAATAGACCCAGAGAAATACCAACCAAACCTGAAATCAATAAAAACGTCTTTATGTTTAGAGTTTTAAAATGTATCAGGATAGGGAAGTTCACATAAATTACAAAGAAAATTAAGAATGAAAGCGAGAAAGCAATTAGTCCGATTATGGCCCATGTTTCATTATAAACAGTTGTTTTAGACTCAGAAAGTGAGAAAAGATAGCTGTTGTTTTGATCTTCTATAGCGTATTTATCTGTTTTATTCCCTGCGAAAATCTGAATTTGTTTGTCAAGTGAGAAGCCTTTCGCAAATGCGTTGATTAATTGATCGTTTTCGTAAGGGAAATTGTTTTTTAGTTTGATTAATGAAAGAATTTTGGTGGTACCAAACGAAATTGTTTTTCTTAAACAGGTTGCATTCGGAAGTTGAGCCAACCGCCAATTGGGCGAGGGTAATTCCTGCTCCTTGCTGATTTCGAGGTTATTGTCGGACCAAAAAACCAACACATTGTTTGAGAATACAAAGTAATTTATTTCTTCATTTCCAAATGGATAGTTAGCAAGTGAATCGACCGAACTGTGAATAATTATATCTTTTAATTTATATATTGTCTTTTCGCCCAATTCTTCTTTGGCTTTTAATTGCCATTGAAATTTTGAAATATTAATGGTGTGCTTAGGTGAATTCGCATAAAAAAAATTACAGATTAGCCCTATAATAAAGGTTGAAATTAGCATCGAAACTAAAATCTTTGTTTTCAAAGGCTTGTCAATGTATTGCTTTATGTAATTCATTATCAGAGATTAAAATTATTCGTGATGATATGGTTCGCCTTTCAGAATAGTCATGGCTCGATACAGTTGTTCCACAAAAATGAGTCGTATCATTTGGTGCGAAAATGTCATTGCCGATAGTGAAACCATGCTGTTTGCCCGGTTATAGACCCGTTCCGAAAAACCATACGGACCACCTACAACAAAAACCGTGCGTTTTACGGACGAAAGCATTTTTTTTGAAATAAATTCTGAAAATCCGACGGACGTAAATTGTTTCCCTTTTTCATCAAGCAGAATAATTTCATCGTTAGGTTCCAATTGTTTTAGAATTAGATCAGCTTCTTTTTCAACCTGTTCGCTAACTGATAGGTTTTTCGTGTTTTTCAACTCAGGAATGACGACCATCTCAAATGGAATGTAAAATTTCAATCGGTTTTGATAATCTTCTTGAAGTTTAATCAGGTTTGAACTCGTTGTTTTTCCGACTGTTAGCAATGTAATTTTCATCTATCTTGTTGCGTTATGCTTTTTGGCGTGCTATTTGTAACAAATAAAATCAGTAAAATAATTGGTTTCGTTTAATAAATTAATGTATTTTTGCAGCTGTAATAAACCTACAAACATTTTGGCTTACGAAATCAATTGGGAAATTTTTCTAAAAACAAAAAGAAATGAAAACATTAAAATTTTATTTGCTTCTTTCGAGCCTGTTTTTGGTTATTCCATTAATTGAAGCTCAGTCCACTGAAGTTCCTTCCGAAATAATTGCAGCCTTAAATGAAGGCAATTCAAGTCAGCTGTCAGCCCGTTTGAATGCCAACGTCGAACTTGCGATTGACAATAAAAACGATGTTTTCAGCAAGCAACAAGCTACTGGAATTATAACGGATTTTTTCAAGAAAAATCGTGCAACAGGCTTTCAGTTACTCCACAAAGGTAATAAAGATTTAGCAAGTTTTGCTATTGGTACGCTAAAAACATCGGGTGGAAATTACCGTGTTTACGTACTGACGCGAAAAAATGAAATTCAACAACTCAGAATTGAACCCTCTAATGACTAACGATTTCGAACAACTTATTTCGCTTTGGTTTGCCGAAGATATTGGCGATGGAGACCATACAACTCTTTCGTGTATTCCTTCTACTGCAGTAGGAAAATCACAGTTAATAATTAAAGAAAATGGCGTTTTGGCCGGTGTTGAAGTAGCCTGTGAAATTTTCAGGGCTTTCGATCCGGAATTGAAAATGACCGTTTACATTACCGATGGTACTGAAGTGAAAGTCGGCGATGTGGCTTTTGTGGTTGAAGGTAAAATTCAATCGTTGCTCCAAACCGAACGTCTCATGCTGAACATAATGCAGCGAATGAGCGGTGTTGCAACCCGTACGCGTGAATATGTGAAAGCGCTGGAGGGAACTAACACCCGCGTGCTGGATACCCGTAAAACGACACCCGGACTTCGTTTACTTGAGAAAGCAGCTGTAAAAATTGGGGGTGGGGTGAATCACCGGATTGGATTATACGATATGATTTTGTTGAAAGACAATCATGTTGATTTTGCCGGAGGTATTGCCCAGGCGATACAACGAACCAAAGCTTATCTAAAGGAAAAAGGGAAAGACCTGAAAATTGAAATTGAGGTGCGTAACTTTGATGAATTGGCTCAGGTAATGAACGAAGGCGGAGTAGATAGAATTATGTTAGATAATTTTACCCCTGAAAATACCCGTAAAGCCGTAGAGATTATCGGTGGAAAATACGAAACCGAATCGTCGGGTGGAATTACTTTTGCGACCTTGAAAGAATATGCCGAGTGTGGTGTAGATTATATTTCAGTTGGAGCATTGACGCATTCTGTCAAAAGCCTTGATATGAGTTTTAAAGCAGTTTGATAAACTGAATATGAAATAGAGACGCCTGATTCAATTGTTGAGTCAGGCGTTTCCCTTTTTATTTTTTCAGTAGGATTTCAATGCATTTTTCCAAGCTATCTTCCCAGTGTGGAATATCTATTCCATACGTAGTTTTGATCTTGGTTTTATTCAAAACGCTGTAATGAGGCCGTGGAGTGCGAGCAGGATAATCCTTGGACTCAATGGGGCGAACATCGCAGGTTATGCCGGCAAATTTGTGAATTGATTTGGTGAAATCGTACCAACTACAAACGCCTTCGTCGGAAAAATGATAGATACCCGGAATAAAATTCTCAGATGAAATCACTTTCAAAATGGCTTCGGCTAAATCGGCCGCGTAAGTTGGCGAACCAATCTGGTCGAAAACAACATTTATTGAATCGCGTTCCGTGCCCAATTTAATCATTGTTTTTACAAAATTGTTGCCAAACGATGAATAAAGCCACGCTGTGCGGATTATGACCGCTTTGCTGCAAGTTTCCAACAAAGCTTCTTCGCCGGCTAACTTAGACTTGCCATAAACTGTGGCAGGACAAACCATTTGATCTTCAATATAGGGTAAATAGCTTGTGCCATCAAACACATAATCGGTTGATACATGCACTACCTTAATGTTGTTGGCGGTGGCCACTTCGCCTATGTTGCGAACAGCTTCAGCATTTATTTTAAAGCAAAGTTCCGCATCGTCTTCGGCTTTATCAACTGCGGTATAAGCTGCACAATTAACAATTATATCCACCGAGTTTGCTTTCACAAAACTTTCGAGCGCAGTTTTATTGCAGATGTCAAGATCTTCAACATCGGTGTAAATATAATTGAAATCGGGATAGTGAATGGCTGCTTTTTGCATTTCATTGCCAAGTTGACCATGACTGCCGGTAATCAGAATTGTTTTCATATTTTAAAAATTCGTGATTATTTCGCTTAACAGTGGGTGTTTCGTATCCTTCTCGGAAACAAGGGCTTTTTCGGCGGGAACTTTCCAGTCGATGGCCAGGGTTGGATCGTTGTATAGAACTCCACCTTCGAGCGAAGGATTATAAAGATTGTCACATTTGTAAGTAAACAAAGCCGTTTCGCTTAATACCGAAAAACCGTGGGCAAAACCTTGCGGAATCAAGAACTGTAAATGGTTTTCCTCAGATAATTCAACGCCGTACCATTGACCGAATGTAGGAGAGTTTTTTCGTAAGTCCACTGCCACGTCCCAAACACATCCTACGGCTGCTGAAACCAGCTTGGACTGGCTCTGAGGATGCAACTGGTAATGCAAGCCCCGAATAACACCATACGAAGATTTAGACTGATTATCCTGACAAAATTTCAGGTTTATGCCTGCTTCCAGGTAATTCTTTTCATTGTAACTTTCAAAAAAGTAACCTCTTGGGTCGCCAAAAACCCGGGGTTTGATTATCAATAAATCCGGTATTGGTGTTTTTATAATTTCCATTATTTCTCGTTTGCAATTTTAATCAGATATTCTCCGTAGTGGTTTTTCTTAAGTGGCTCGGCTAATTTAAGTAATTGCTCTTTGCTGATGTAGCCGTTGCGGAAAGCAATTTCTTCTAAGCAGGCAATTTTCAATCCTTGACGATTTTCGATGGTAGCAATAAAGTTGGAGGCTTCCAGCAAGCTGTCGTGCGTACCGGTGTCAAGCCATGCCATACCGCGTCCCATCATTTTCAGACTTAAACGTCCTTCTTCCAGGTACAACCGATTCAAATCGGTAATTTCAAGCTCGCCCCGTTTGGAAGGTTTCAATCCTTTAGATTTTTTTACCACATCGTTGCTGTAAAAATACAGACCCGTAACTGCGTAATTCGATTTTGGTTGAAGTGGTTTTTCTTCCAGACTTAATACTTTACCGTTTGCATCGAATTCTGCCACTCCGTAACGCTCCGGATCGTTCACATAGTAACCAAAAACCATAGCACCATCCTCTAAATTGGCTGCTTCGCGTAGCGTGCGAGAAAAGTCAAAGCCGTAGAAAATATTGTCGCCCAGCACCATACAAACATTATCATCTCCAATAAATTCTTCTCCGATTATAAATGCCTGTGCCAATCCATCCGGCGAAGGTTGAATGGCGTAAACCAGTTTTATTCCTAAATCTTCACCGTTTCCTAATAAATTTTCATACAAATGAATGTCCTGTGGAGTAGAAATAATTAAGATTTCTTTTATTCCAGCCAGCATTAAAACCGATAATGGATAGTAAATCATGGGTTTGTCATAAACCGGAATGATTTGCTTGGATATACTTTTGGTAATTGGGTATAATCTGGTTCCGGATCCTCCGGCTAAAACGATTCCTTTCATATCTAATTATGTTTTATAATTTGAAACAATGAAGTTTTAATTGTTGTTCAAAAGTAATTAAAAAATGGCAATGTGCCATCAATTTAATATTGTTTTTTTATTCATCAAAATCCAATTCGCCCGATTTATAAAGTTGGTAATTTCTGGCCAAAAGCACCATGAATTTACTGATTTCTGTTTGTGCCTGAAGTGTCTCGGGTGTGATTTCCGCCTTTTTCATTCGTAACATCATGATGCCATATTGAAAATTGAAGCAAAGTTCCACATCGCTTACGTCTGTTTTACTTTGTTGGCGCAATTGAGCTAAAAAGGGAAGTATATGATAGAATTTTGCATTGTATCCTGCATCTTGACCAGATTTTAATGTCAAAGCATGCAATTCATCCAATTCAATAATGACATTTTTATTGAGTTGCAAATGTCCTTCTGTCTGAATGTTTTCCATTCGCATCATTTCAATGAGACTTTCGTACCAATCCAGCATCGCTTTTCGTTCAGCGTTTTCTTTAACCGGAAAAGGTACAACTATGCGTTCGTTTATAACATCAATGTTTAACCCAAATGCACGTATCAAATCTTCTACCTGCCACATGTAGAGCAGGTACTCGCAGATATTTTCTTTTTTTAATTTTTGAGCTATAAACACGATAAGTCAATTAATAATTCATAATTCAAAATTCATAATTAATGGCTGGGAGCGTAAATGGGTTAGAAATCCCAATCTCCTTCTTCGTCCATGTAAGTTGGTTCAATGAAATCATCGAGTTCGCGGCGTTCTTTTTTGGTGGGTCTGCCTGTTCCGCGGTCGCGTCCGGTTTGTCCGGCTAGTTTACCGAGTTCAATTAATTCCAGTTGGTCGGGAGTTGTTACATTCTCCATAAAACCTGATACTAATTTGGCATTCATCCTATTTTCCGATAATGCCAAAACTTTGAATGAAAACAAAATCGGATTTCGTTTGATGCTTAATACATCGCCCACTTTTACATTTCTCGAAGGTTTAACCTGAACTCCCTGAATGACAACTTTGCCTTTTTTACAGGCTTCGGCTGCTAATGTCCTGGTTTTGAACAGTCGAACAGCCCACATCCATTTGTCAATTCTTACCTCGGTTTTCATGAGTTATTTTCCATTAAATTGCGTCATGGTAAGTTGCATTCCCTGCAAACAAAAACCTTTGATTATTTCAATACATTTTTCAGCACGTTCGGGAAGGGCAAGTAACTGCTCGGAAGTCCATTTTCCAAGCACATATTCAATTTGATGTCCTTTGGGATAATCATTTCCAATTCCAAAACGCAACCGGCAGTAATTATTGTGACCTAAAATTTCCTGAATGTTTTTCAGCCCGTTGTGCCCGGCATCCGAACCCTGGGGTTTGAGGCGAAGCGTACCAAACGGAAGCGCCAAATCATCGACAATGACTAGTACATTTTCTATGTCAATTTTTTCCCTCTGCATCCAGTAGCGAAGGGCGTTTCCGCTCAAATTCATAAAAGTGGAAGGTTTGAGCAAAAGCAATGTGCGACCTTTCAACTTTACTTCGCAGGTGGAACCATAACGATTTTCGGCAAAAAAAACATTGGACGCCTTAGCAAAGGCGTCCAATATAGTAAATCCTATGTTGTGGCGGGTATCCTGGTACTCCTTACCAATATTTCCCAAACCGACAATTAAGTACTTCATGATTTAGTTTGTAAAGCTTGAAAGTTGAAAAGATTTAAAGTATGAAGACAAAAAATGCTTTCTTATTTTATAAACTTTTTACTTTATGAACCAATTGACTATTTTCCAGCAGTAGCAGCGGCACCACGAGCAGCTCTTGTCAACTTAACTTGTGCTACAACAGCGTTTTTAGCATTCAGAATGTCCAGGTTTTCAACTGAAACAGCTCCAACCTGAATTGATTTACCCAAACCTAAAGCTGTTACATCAATAACAATATTTTCAGGAATTTGTGCGTATAAACCTTTC
>Ga0302293_10001264_pt1 | contig 12638 bp, 12 predicted proteins | sample III_Fen_N2_2_FD_198758 | JGI IMG/M metagenome (GOLD analysis project Ga0302293, IMG submission 198758) | Peat permafrost microbial communities from Stordalen Mire near Abisko, Sweden - III_Fen_N2_2 | ecosystem: Environmental > Terrestrial > Soil > Wetlands > Permafrost | place: Sweden: Abisko... | reverse complement strand
GGCTATGGTCGCGCTGTGGAAACAAACTCTGGCGCTTGGTTTTCCGCCCGGCAATTATCTTTTGCCCGGCCATTATCTCGAAGCCTCCGACGGGCAGCTTCTGACCCTGCCTTTGGCAAAACTGAGTGATTGTCAGGTCGATTATAATCCCGTCAATGGCACAACGCTAAACGGATTGATACGGTTGACCTTATTGTTTGAGGGAGGCCGCACGACTGAGCTTCTTTTACGGGGGGGCAACCCGGCAACCTTGCGTCAGGAAGTGTTGGCTTCCGTTTTGAAAATCCGAAGTTTGATTGCCCGGAACGATATTAGCTCCCTAAGTAAACTTGATCCCTGTTTTGACCTCCCGAACCTGCCGTCTGCGGTTGGCAATAGATCCTGGTTCTCCGAAATGAATATTCTTGCTCAGGCAGCCTGTGTCGCCGGCATACTGGGGCCTTTGTTTTCAATAATTTTGCTGATAGCGATAAAACGGTAAAAAATTTACCGGAAATCGATCCAATGTCATATTCATTGTTTGTGTATATCGAGAGGGTTCACCGGTTGGTTTTATTATGGAAAGAGAAGAACCGGACGCCTGAATCAAAATCCCGTAGTCTTGACAGCACCTGGAGAACTTATTTTTAAACAAAAATGCTTTTGAGGTGTCACAAACATGCTTTTGCCCCTGTCTAACCGGGTATCAAGATCAATCACCCGGTGATTATCAAAGGATGGATTTAATGAAAAAAGCTATGTTTATCGTGCTTCTGGCCCTGGTCGGCGCTTTTGGCGCATGGGCGCAGGCAGATCAGTCGTTCCTGAACGGCCCCAACGGATATCTCGGCCAGACCCGCCCGGGCGATACGCCGGAGGTATTCGCCAAGGGAATCATCTCTCTGCCGAACGTTGGCGAGTCTACGGTAAACTTCTCGCCGGACGGCAAGCTGTGCCTGGTATATATCGGCGCCTGGCCCGCAAGCTATGTGATGTACAGCGAGTTTAAAGACGGCAAGTGGACCAGCCTAGCCAAGGTCTGGTTTTCGAAAACCCGACCCGTTGACGAACCCGCGTTTTCTCCCGATGGAAAGAGAATTTATTACTCATCGAGCAATGGAGGGGCGACTTCCGATCTGTACTATCTCGAATGGAATGGCTCAGTCTGGGGCGAGCCGGTCAACCTTGGCGCTCCGGTAAATACGGGCGAGGATGAGTTCCATCCCTGCGCGGTCGCCGACGGTTCGATCTACTTTACGGCCGCCGACGGAAAGATAACCCTTTGCCGCATGGTCGGCGGAAAATTCCAGCCGCGGATTACGCTGAGTGAGCCGATCAACCTCACGACAACCAGTAATAGCTACGGCGATCCCTGGGTCGCGCCGAACGAAAGCTTTATGCTGTTCAAGTCCAACAGGGCTGGCGGGATGGGCGGATTCGACGATTACATTTCCTTTAGAAAACCCGACGGAAGCTGGGGCACGCCAAAAAATCTCGGCGCCGGGGTGAACTCCGCCGGTGATGAGGTGTCGCCCGATCTGAGTCCTGACGGAAAGTATCTGTTTTTCGGCCGGGATGGCGATGTCTGCTGGATGAAAGCGGATTTCCTTCAGGCGCTGAAATAGCCTACTTTTCGGCGGTATCGAAAAAAGTTTTCAAATCCGAATGATTGAGGATCTGCGCGACTTTTTGGGAGATATCGGGCGAGTCCTGCCGGGGTTGGGAGGCATACAGGTCAACCCAGCCGGCGGACACGACCGTGTCAAACTTCATCCTGATATCGCTTACCACTTCGCGAATGGCCGGCGCATCCGGCCTGTTGAACACAAGCTTGAGCGGATCGACATAGCCGTTACGGATGCTGGGGGCAACGCAGCGCTCGCAGGTACAGGGTTTGCCCGGATTAACCAGGCTGCAGCGGTCGTTCAGAAAACTGAACAGTTTGTTTCTGGCGCGCGAAAGCGTTTTTCTGTAATTTTCTTCGCTCATATCCAGAATCGCGCTGGCCGCCGCGCCGTTAACCTCTAAAATGTGCCCAAGGATAAAAACGATCCGGTGCTTGCGGTTGAGGCAAAGCAGCATGCCCAGCATGCATTTTATCATTACTTCCTTCGTCAGCAGGGCAAGCTCGACGGGGATAGTTTTTGGGTCCGCGATTCCCTGATCGAAATAGCGTTCCATTCCCGCATCATCCGGCGGGTTTCTCAGATATTTTTCGTGGTATTTTTCCGAACTGGTTTTTTTTATATTGAGCACATGATTTACGGCGATTCGATAGATCCATGTGCCGAAGCGGCTGTCGCCCCTGAACAAGCCTATCTTGATTACCGACTTGAGCATTATTTCCTGGCACAAGTCCTCGGCTTCATGAAAATCCGGAACCATGCGCAGCACGATGTTGAAGACGACCGGTTGAAAAATTCTCACCAGATCTTCGATCGCCCCCGTGTCCCCTTGCTGCGCCCTGGAGACAAGAGCCCTCTCAATGTCTTCGTCGACGCTTTTATGCAAACTTTTCGTCGTAACCGTCATGATCCATTCCTTTCAAAGCAAAGGGGGTTCTGTCCTTAATCATGCCGTATGATAGCATGAAAATGATATTCAGTAACTCTCCGATGTAACCACCAAATGGCCCGAATTACCTATGCGCGCAAGTAGTAGCGGGCGCGGGTCGGCATTCGGAGTCAAACAACCCTTGGAAAAGGAACGGTATATATGAATTATTTATGTATATCGATCCACTCCTTGATGACCTTGGATAACGCAGAATCATAGTCGTCATGCGGATAGCCTAAAATAGCCATGGAATCGGCAGGTTCGATAAAGGCGTCCATATATTGAAATCGGGCAAATTTCCCGATATTCAAGCCGCGTTCTTTTCCTTGCAGGCATAGAAAAAAAGCGCTTATAATACCAAACAGCTTAAAGACCAGCGGCGGCAACGGTATCAGTGTTTTTTCCTTCTTCGTCACTTCAAAATATTTTTTTGCGAAATCCGTCCACAGATAATTTATTCCGCCCAGCGGATATGCTTTCCCGCCAATGCCCCGTTCCATCGCTCCGATTGCCGCCTGACCGACTTGAACGGCGGTGACGGCAGCCGTTCCGCCTTTCGTGAAAAAGAGCGAAAACTTTCCGCCCGTCGCGAGCATTGAAAATATAAATGTCCAGGGCGGAACTTTTCCCGGCTGTGTCCCCAGAATATAGGGCAGCTCCAAAACAAAAGTGTCGAATCCGGGGCTTGTTTCCCGTAATACCGCATCGCGTTGCTCTACCCTCGTTTTGATATATATATGATTGTCGGCCAATTCAAGTTCGGGATATTTATTCGCAAAATGGGTAAAATAGCTTCCCAATACGACAAACTTTTTAAGCCCGCACTCTTTGGCCTTCCTGAGCGCTCTCAGGCATATTTCCACATGATCCTTGCGGAATTGGGGATAGGACGGTCGTCTATACAATTGCCTGTCATCAATTCCCAACGCATACACAGCGCCGTCCTGTCCGGAAAATAAAGCGGTCAATTCATCGTCCGAAAGCGCGTAAATATCGCCTTTTAAATACTTTATCTTCCCGTTATCGTTTATTTTGCTTTTATTGTTTCCGCGCGAAAGCACCGTAACCGTATGGCCGCTTTTTAACGCTTCATGCGCGATGTGAGAACCCAATAGTCCGCTTCCGCCGATAATAAGTATGTTCATATTGATACCTTAACGACAGTATACTGCCTAATCGATGGTTTTTTCTTTCAAATCAGTCTGTTTTTTCCGCTAACGCAAACCAAAGGTCGCCGATAATCGATCCAATGTCATATTCATTATTCGTGAATATCGTGAGCGTGCGCCGGTTCGATTTATTATGGAATGAAAAGAACCGCGCGCCCGGATCAAAACCCTGGACGAAAATAATATTTTTGCTATGCTGATTTATCCAAACGCCAAGCCCATAGCTATCGTCGGAACCGTTTGTGACATGTTCGGCCAACAGATTTCGGGTTATTCCTTCGGCGAGCAGGTCAAAGGATAATAGATGCTTCCAGAAAAGTACCATATCCTCGGCGCAGGTATAGCAGCCTCCGTCGCCGCTTCCTGCTATCGGTATGGAAAAGATATTGCTCTTGTATGCGCCGTCGACTCCATCACGGATATCTCCCGTTGCGGTGTTCTGCGGCAATCTATCAAGCTGATAATAACCAGAATTTTTCATGCTGCAAGGAACAAGCACATTATCGTGGATAAAATCATCAAATCTTTTTTCGGATATTTTTTCTATAATGTAAGCCAACATTACGTAGCCGCTATTCGAGTAGAAAAAACGCTCTCCGGGCGTAAATAGATTTGGGTTGCTTATAAATAGTTGAAAAAAACCTTCCGGCTGCTTCATGCGATAATTAGGCGTTTCTTTCCACAAGTCCCCGTATTGCGTTTGCGTTTCTTCGTTGAAGTAATCGGGAATACCCGAGGTGTGAGTCAATAGCTGAAAAATGTGATGGCATCATCAATATGGTACGGGGCTATGATTTCATTTACTTTTGCGTCAAGAGAAATCAAGCCCGCTTCGACGAGGCGGTGTGGTTTGAGACTTTTGCGCGTATGCGTTCTTGTAATTTCGAAAACATCATTTCTCCATGCTTCTCTTTTTTTCTTCCGCTACTTCCCCGTCCCACACGCGCACCAGATCGGTTCCCATAGTGCTGAACAGCGAAGCCATGAATGCAACGATCGCAATCGCCGAGGCAAATAGCTGGATACTGTTCATCAGGCTTTTACTGTCGCGGACGTTTCGGATTCCCAGCTGAACTTCCGCTCTCAAACCTGGAATTTTAATTGATGCTTTCGATATCTGCCGGGTGAGAAAAGGGATCAGCGGTATTAAACCTGCGATTGCGAGAGTCGCCAGGGCGCAGGAGGCAATCATCCCGATTAAGTTGTGCGGCAGAAAGCCCGGTACGACCAGACAGGCAATCATTGAAGCCACGCCGAAAATCCACCACTTTGTTGACTTGGTTCTGCGTTGGGTAAAATCACTCAGGATGATATTCTTTATAGTAATTTTTGTCAGTCTCAGAATCGGGATCATGGCGCTGGCTACCGTGATAACTACAGCCGTACACACTGCCTTTAGTATTTCGGGAAAGCCGAATGTCAGCGGGGCGCTGGCTACGATCTCGTCGCCGGCTCCGTATGTATATTTCAAATAGAGAAGAACGCCGATACCCAGTGCGCATCCCATCAATCCGCCGATCACGCCGAGAATGGCGCTTTCGGCCGTCAGCGCGATATTGATTTTTTTTCGGGTACAACCAATGTTCCGCAATATTCCCACAAGAGGAATGCGTTCCAGCGTTAACAGGTTAAAAGCCGTGAAAATGATGAAGATGCACATGAAGAGTACGGCCATTGACGAGACGCGGAACGGAAGGACGTACGTTGCGGCTTCGGCGGATGTCATAGTGTCATTGATACCGTACTCCACGTTGTAGTCCGTCAGTGTTGATGTAAGATCATTCTTGACGGTTTCCACTTGTAATCGGTCTTTCAGCTTTATGAACAGAAGATTAGATTCTCCGCCGGAAATTGCGGCGATGGTTTGGCGAGGCGCGAGCAGGTATCCCCCGTCGGCAGTCTCCCGAATAAATAGCCCTTTGGGCGCGGCAATGCCTGCGATGGTGAAATCGAAAGGTTCGTTATTAAGTTCAAGTTTGACAGTGTCTCCGACCTTCATGTGGTATCGGTCGGCATATGCTGTCCCGATGATCACCCGGTTGCCAGTCCAGTTGTCCATGCTCCCCTGAATCAATGTGAGCGGGTTGCGCTGGTTAAACTCGTCAATATCAACGCCCAGAAGAGTGAAGTATTGCAGACGGTCGGCGTCGCTTTGGTAAAAAGCCTGTTCGCGTATGGTCCGCTGGGCATATTCAAAACCCGAAGTGTATGATGATAGCTTGTCCAGGTTGATCCACTCTTCCGCTCCGATGTCTTTTTTTGTCGAGACAACAAGATCTGAGTTGCCGCTCCAGCGGATCCCGGCGTTATGGAATGCCTGCGCGACCGTCCGCGCGAAACTCTCGTTTGCGAAAATGATAGCCGCCGAAATGGCAATTGAAAAAAGTACCAGAAACGTTCGTGATTTTTTGTCAATCAAGTTATTTAAAAATGCATTGAACATAGAACCTCTCAATAATTTTTAAACATCTGATGTTTGATAATGTGTCACTTTCAACTAATACCGGACGATCTGCGGCGTCCAGGTCGGTCCGTCGAGGTAGTATCTCCCATCCTGATATCTCAGAGGTTCATAACCCATTTGGGGCAGATATGCGCGAAATTCCGGCGTCTGCTCGCATATCATATAATGGCAGGATGACCACAGGTTTCCGTCGGGACCTTCGAAGATGGCGTTGTGTCCGGTTTCGCAGTAGGGATCCGGGGTGTCCGTGAATTCCAGATTGTCATATCCGTTCTCGATAGCCATTTCGCGGCGATAGTTTTTCTTTCTGGTTCCGAAAATTGGCTCGCTCGAAACGAGTTCCCATGGACCGAGCGGATTGGAAGCCTTAAGCAGCCCCAATTCATAGCCTCTCGTCCACGTGGAAAAGAACATAAAATACATTCCGTCGCGCTTGACGACGAATGGTCCCTCTATTCCTCCGACCATCCAATCAGGATAGTCGGGTTCCTTTTTGTCCAGGAATTTCTGGATAGTACCGATCAGCTTTCCCTCCCCCAAATCGATTTCGGCCTGAAAGAGACCATTGCCGCTGCAATAGAAATAGGTTCTTCCGTCGTCATCCTCAAAAAGAGTCGCGTCGTTGTTGTATTGGGGCGTCAGGGGGCCATTGACGAGTTTATAGGGACCGGTAATTTCAGACGCGGAAAAAAGCCACACGCTATGGGTTTTCATTCCTTTTGGGTCTTCGTCCGTTACTTGTCCGCTGCTGACGGTAAGGTAATACGTTCCCTTGATGAAATGAATTTCAGGCGCCCAAAATCTGCCGTTATATGGGCAATTATCGCTCAGGAGATTTGAATCGATCAGCCAAGAATGATGTTTCCAATTCAGAAGATCGTCGGAAGCAAGAAGCCGCACGCCGGGATTTCGACCCGTCCATATTGGATGCGATGTTCCCGTGCAATACCATAATTCATCGACCTTTACAATGCAGTGGTCGCGCATCGCGATCCCCGGATCTTTCGTAATCGGATTCGTGTAGCGAAACTCTTTATTACTGTTCATTCTATTTTCCTCAATATATGGAATAATAGCATGGACAATGTTTTTGTTAAAGATGATTATATTGTGCGAATTTTTTTGTCCAATCGCTTGTTTTTTGAAAAAGGATGCTCTATCCTTTAAAACATCAGGGGGATCCATGAAGAGAATAATGACAATCATCATTGCGTCCGTTTTCGCCATTGCGGTCAGCGCATCGTTGGGCGCCGAGGAGTTACATGCGGTAGTAGGGCAGGTGTCGCCCCAAGGGATCGATGCTTTCACGAAACTGTTTACGGCAATCGCAGAGGCAACGGGGAATACCGTCAAGATCGAGGTCGTACCCACAGCCCGGGCATTGTATCTGGTAGCGAATGGACAAGCCGATTTTTGCGGCCCGGTAACGGCCAGCAAGGATCCCAAGAAAATCGCGACGCTGGATTATGCTTACTCGACGCTCGTCACACATGAGACGGCGCTTGTTCTGTATACCAACAAGAACAAAGATATCGCGGTCGATGATCTGAAGAAAGGCAACAAGGCACAATACTCGATAGAGACTTCGGTCAGCATGGTTGATCTGTTTCCTTTCGTAATGCAGCCTTCAACAAGCACTGACGGTAGCTTTAAGAAGCTTGATGCGAACAGGATCGACGGCTACATCTATGCGCAGGCTGCTGCCGATGCCGTCCTGAAGAATCTGGGCTTGAAGACCATCAAGCGGACTTATTTCGACACGTCCCAGGGCGTTCTCGCAATAGCGAAGGGCGGCAAGGGAGGGAAGATTGATCTACTCTTGTCGAAGGGCGTCGATATCCTCAAGGCCAACGGGAAATATGCCGTTATCATGAGCGATCTCCTGGGTGGAGGAGGAAAATATAGCGACTGGCAACCCTGATCGGGTTTCTCGGCAGGAACGCGGACGAACCTGATATATTCGGTTCGTCCGCGCTATTATTTAGCCAGGCATATTATTTTTCATAATATTAGTTTTTCCGTTCTTTGATTGCTATCGGTATAGTGATTTGCTTCGGCTATTTGATATTCGTCTTCATAAATAATTTCTCCCGGAATATTCTCGGAAATTGTCTTAAAAAGTTCCAGGGAATATTTTTTAGACATTTCAAAATAAAAAGACATTCGAAAACACATTGAATTTCCCGCTTCGTTATCTTTATACCAAGTTATTGCTTTTTGGGGATTCCCCGCGTCATAAAACGGCGGGACGGGCAGGTGTTTTTCAAACCATTTTCTGTTTTCCCAATACTTTTTTTCTTCGTATTCTGCTAGCTTTTTATCTTCAACTAATTTCCAGATAGCCACAAATAATCCGCGCGGTCGCTGAGTATGATGCGCAATATCCGCCGTGTGAATTCGATAATATCTCATTTTTTCCTTAGCCCGAGGGGTCAAACAAACGCCATTTTGTCCGAAATTACGCGTGAATACACGACTCGCGTAAATGAGTCTCCTGTGAAACCGTGATGGTTCGGTTTGACTGTCACACTCGTACGCCGTGATGCATTAACTCTTCTTGCAGCCTGATAACATTTTTTTCTTCGTCATCGTATAAAATAGTATGAATCCCTTTCGTCTTTGGAACGATAAGGTTTTTACTGAAATTATCGATAAATACGCATTCGGCATAATTGACTTGCAGCGCATTTATCGTTTTTTCAAATATTTCTTCCTTTTCTTTTCCGGAACCTATCACCGATGAAATTGAAACAGCGTCAAAATATTTCCCTATTTTCTGATACTCTAAAATTTCCTCGATTCTATCCTGCTTGTTGTCAGTCACCATTGCGATTTTATACTTGTTTGCCTTTAACCGTTTTATCAGCTCGAGCATGTTGCGATCCAAAGCGGTATTTCTGAATGAATCTATCAAAATTTGCATTGGTATTTTTACACCAATGCCCGAACAGAACTCGTCCCACATCTGACAATGTTTAATTTCGCCGGAAAGTAACTTATCGTTATAATTTCTGTAAGCGGCGCTAAATATTTCATAATCCATATTTGTGGCAGAGCTTACATATTTGCATATCGTAAATGAACCTGTTTTATCCAGGGTCATTACTCCATCAAAATCGAATAAAATTGCCTTTATCATTTTTTTTATCCGTTTACCTAAATATAATTTGCGCGAAGGATCGTAAGCCTTCTTTCCATACGCTCCACTCATGGTTTCCCGGCATGGTTTTATACGTATGAGGAATATTCTTTGAACTCAGGAAGCTGTCGGTGTTTTGCGATACAAACAGAAGGTCGTCCGAGGTTCCGCACAGGATATAAATGATCGGAAGTGCGTTTTTATTATCGATCTTGAAGATATTGACGTCGGTATTGGGGGCCGGAGAATACGCGCCCACGCAGGAAAACATGTCGGGATGCGAAAGTCCGAAATTCAATGATTGTCCGCCGCCCATTGAAAGGCCGCATATCCCCCGATGCGCACGATCCCCAAATACCGAGTATTTTTTTTCTATAAAGGGAATGAGATCATTCAGCAAGTCATTTTCAAAGTTTGCGAATGCAGATTGGGCAATTTGACCGTACATATCCCGGGGAACTGAATCAGGATTCATCGCCCGGCCATTTGGGAACACAAGAATCATTGGCTCAACCAATTTGCTTTTGATTAATGCGTCCATAATTTCTTTCGGCGTGCCGTTTTGAAGCCATTCGTCTTCGGTTCCGCCAATGCCATGCAATACGTATAAAACATCGTATTTTTTCGTATTTGCATAGCCTTCGGGCAAATACACATTGCAAAATCGATCTGCTTTTGTCGTGGTTGAAAAGTATTTTTCCTTGATCATAGATCCCTCATTTGGAATTTTCATCGGTAATCAAACCTCTTTTCGCGTGAATAATTCGCTTATCATAATTTCGGGATGATGATTGCGCTTGCGATTGATTGTGGCCTCCTCGTTAGGATCGCTTCCCGTGGACGCCAATGCATGTACGAGACGCATAATTCGCAATTATCACCCAGTTTGATAAATTATTCTTCAAGCTGATATTATCTTGGGACATATATTAGCATACTGGCTATTTCTGTGCACGCGAAATATAACGCTTTCATTTTCATTTTTTACCTGCATGCAAATCTTTGCCTGATGCCATGCCGAACTTTTGTTCGATCAGAAAGACCAATTCTTCTATATTTTTGTCATTATTGAGATAAATACATTGTGTATTGAAAATGCCCGATGAGTTTTGTATGTGTTTGGCTATTTTATCATGAAACTCAATTCTGGTTTCTTCGACTAGTTTTTTGTTTGTTGCGGTTTTGAAACTTTCAATTTCTCCCGGATGACCTCCGGGAATTTCCATGTTCATTTCTTTTTTCCAAATTGACCGTTGCTGTTCTTTGGAGCTAATCAGAAAAATACAATTTTCGGCATTCGAATGGTTTTTGATAAGTTCGGGAAGAATATGCGCGCCTTCGACGATTAAAGCCTGATTTTTGCTTTTTTCCTCGATATCCACTTTTAATAATTGAAAGGCTTCCGTGCAATATTCGATAAAGGCATTATAACTAACTAATGCGTCCGTGGTCGCGAACGCATCAATTCCCGCCATAATCATATCTCTATACTTTTTAATCGCTTTGAAAGCGTCGATTTCGTTGTTGTCAAACATATATTTTCCAAAACAATAATGATCCGTTTGCAATAATTCAATGCCGTGTTTTTTCGATAATATTTCCGCGCACGTCGATTTCCCGGAACATGACGACCCGCCGATCCAATAGACATTGCTCATATTACATATCTCCTCTCCATTTTTATCGATTTACGGCGGATTGATCATGATGTTCAGGCTCTTTTTTACCGCTCTCTATCCGCCCCAAGAAGTCAAGGAAAGACTGACTGAACAGTTCGCGATTCTCGATTTGAAGATTATGCCCGGCCTTGTCAAGGATCATAATCGTCGCGCGGCTATATGCTTTGTAAAGGTCATATTGCTGCTCAAATCCAACTTCCGAATCTTGCCTTCCAAGCAGCAGCAATACCGGTTTTTCATACTTGACTTCGGTTTGATTCGGATCGACCGAAAAAGCCCCGTCCAGTTGCCCTTCCAGAAAACCCTCGTTTTCTTTTAGCCGCTCAAGGCGTATGTCCCTTTTGTAATCTTTCCACATTTTTTTATTCTGCACCACGGAAAGATACTCAAACTCGGAATGGTCCTTTTTCGACAAAGTCGCGAGGAACTTTTTGTCGCATTCGAGAACTATCCTTTCAGGCACTTTTCCTTTTCGGTCGCCGGGAACCACTATCGGACATAGTAGGAATAATCCGTCTATCCGATCGGCTTGCTTCGCCAGCAGGCCTCTCGCAAGATATCCGCCATAGGATTCTCCTGCAAGAACATATGGCTTTTCACCGATCGAAAACTCGAGAAACTCCTCGATATTCCGAAGCATGTCATCGGAATTCCCGATTGATTTTGCGCCCGTTGACTTCCCCATGCCTGGCAAGTCAAAGTAGATGCGCTGATATTTCCGCTTCCAAGATCCGCCAATGGCTTCGATCTTGTTGCGCCAAAGGTGAAATTCCACGCTCCATCCGTGGATGAAAACTATAGGAATGCCGTTTCCCTCGGTCGCATAGGCGATTCTTGATCCATCTGTTGTATTATAGTATTTCAATCTTTACCTCGATATGGTTTATGATACTTATACATATTAAAGGGTTTTCCGTGCCATGGTTTATTTACCAGGACATCGCCTCAAATTAGAAATGTATCCTCTATTAAAATACAAATAGATCCTTTGATGTGTCCGGGAAGACATACTTTCTTTCCGTCAATTCCGTATTTGGATAAATCAAAGATTTCATCAATAAGGAAGTCCGGAATGAAAATTTCAAACTCATCAACGTCCGGTTGAATCAGGCAGTGACTTGCTTCGCGCTAATTCAAGCCTAAGGACACCGCGTCGGAAAGCGACAAGCCCGTATAATCCTGCGCCCGGAAAAAGTGGCCGCTTATGCCATTGTCGAGCAGTACGGGAACCAATGCGCCGGGAATGACGCTGTCCGGGTCGCCCGGGGCGTTAGGACCTCCCAGGTCGGTGCGCAACCAACCCGGATCCAAAAGGTTCATCATGACGCCGGTACCGGAGAGGGTGGGGGCGAAATCTCGGACGAACTTGTCGACCGCTGCCTTTGATACCGCATACGCGGTCAGCTGGGGTTGATCCTTGATTCCGGACGTCAGGTTGACGATGCGGCCCCATTTTTTTTCGATCATCAGAGGCGCAAGACGATTGCACATGCGGGCAAGGCTGATGACATTAACCTCAAAGCTCTTTCGAAAGTCCTCCGTTGTGGTCTGCCATGGGTTTTCGCGATATGGCGCCATGATTGCGGCGTTGTTGTAGAGAATATCGACATGACTGATCCGAGAAAGGATATCATTCAGCATGGCGTCAACCT
>Ga0302293_10001263_pt1 | contig 12646 bp, 5 predicted proteins | sample III_Fen_N2_2_FD_198758 | JGI IMG/M metagenome (GOLD analysis project Ga0302293, IMG submission 198758) | Peat permafrost microbial communities from Stordalen Mire near Abisko, Sweden - III_Fen_N2_2 | ecosystem: Environmental > Terrestrial > Soil > Wetlands > Permafrost | place: Sweden: Abisko... | reverse complement strand
GTTCGACATCACCAGAAATAAATCATACGATCTTAAAAAATTTGATTTGTATTACCTGTCAGCGAAAGAAATCACAAATAAAGCCACCGTCGCCGGAATCTATATGGGAATATCCAATTCATATAGTCGCTCACCGGTTTCCGGATTCGAATTGCTTACACCGATTGACGGTGATCATGTCACCTTCAAAATTCGATTTCTAAGTCCGATGCGTTTCGTCAGACTTATCTCGGGCGTTATATGCGCTCTTTTCTGGGTACTTATCGGTTTGATTAATAGCGATACCAATATAACGAAACATGTTGCATATATTTTCGCCGTTATATCAACGATGACACTTACTCAATTAATCCCCCTATTCCTGTATGAACGCAATATCACGAAATATTTAATGAAACACACAGATAAAAACGAGACTGATAAAGAAAATACAATCATAGAACTCAGAAACCTGTCCAGTGAGCTAATGACCGAAAAAAAGACACTCGAGGAAAAAGTAAGACAGCGCACGGCGGAGATCGAACAGGTAAATCAGAAACTTCGCGATTACGACAAATCAAAAACTGATTTTTTCTACAACGTGAGCCATGAGCTCCGCACGCCCCTCACCCTGATAAAGGCGCCGCTCGAAGCCATGCGAAACGGCAGTTACGGGAAAACACCTGAAAAGCAAAAACCAGTTCTCGACATGGCACTCCGCAACGTCGAGCGGTTGCACGAGCAAGTGGATATGCTTCTCGAGTTTGCCAAGATCGACCAGAAAAGAATCGACGTAGAACTGATTCCGGTAAACCTTTCTGAACTCTGCGCGTTTTACGTATCAGAACTCTCGCCGCGAGCCGACTCGCTCGGTATCTCGCTTTCGCTCGACACGCAGAATTGTAGCGACCAACCCTTTATTGCATCCGTCGACATGAAGCTTTTCGAACGCGCGTTTTTCAATCTCGCTCTAAATGCGCTCAAGTTTACGCCGCGAGGAAGCAGCGTCAGGATCGCGCTTATCCCGTCTGGAGACACCATAGAACTTTCTTTTGCAGACACCGGCATCGGTATTCCGAAGGACAAGCTCGATTTTATCTTCGAGCGATTTGCCCAGCTCGATGCATCGAGCACGAGAAAGTACGAAGGCACGGGCATCGGTTTAGCGCTGGTCAAGGAAATCTGCGGTATAATCGGTGCGACGATACGAGTCGAAAGCGAGCTTGGAAAAGGATCCGTTTTTACTATCAGCCTAAAACGGGTACAGGGAGAATGCATTCATCTCGGAAAATACTTTTCGCCGAAACGAACGACTTCAGGCGAAAAAAGCATGCGTCATGAAACGCTTGAGGACGTAACCAATTCGCATCGAAAATTATTTTCAAACGAGCTGAAACACGAGGCGAAGCTGACTATTCTGCTCGTCGAGGACACGGAAGACATGAGGCACTTCCTGAGAGATTTTCTCAGCGAACGATACCGGGTTATTGAAGCGGCAAACGGTATCGAGGCGCTTGAGGCATGGCACCGAGAATCAAAAATAGATCTTATTATCACCGATATCATGATGCCCTTGATGGACGGTCGCGAACTTTACAGAAAAATATCTGAAGAAACCGGCAGCTGCTGTGTTCCATGTCTCTTCTTGACCGCGAGGGCGTCTTCCGACGAAAAGATCGAAGCGATGAGCGAAGGTGCGATTGACTATATATTCAAGCCTTTTTTGGTCGAAGAAGTTTTGGCAAAGACGAGTGCGCTTCTCCGCCTCATGGACGGACAAGGTATACGTATTCAAAAAGAAATCGAAAATAGAATTCTCGGAGCCATCCAGGGAAATACTGTTTCCCCAACTCCCCGGCTAAACATCGACTCGTTCGGTTTCAGCGCGCGCGAACGAGAGGTAGCGATTATGGTCATTGAAGGAAAGAGAAACAAGGAAGTGGCGTCGGGCATCGGACTTTCCGAACACACGGTTTCCCATCACATAGAATCGATATACAAGAAAACCAATACCCGCAACAGGCTCGAATTCATCAATCTGTTCAAAACATAGCCAATAGGCAAAACTGCCCATAAAATAGGCAGATTGTCCCGGTTGCCAGATACAGAAAAGGTAGTGATACTGTTCAAACGGGAGAATAGAAAATAATGAAAAAGATTTATGTTATCGGTATGATAATACTGGCTCTGGCTGTTGTGGGATGCAAAAACGCGACAACGCCTGAAACGGCTGCGGTGACTACAACACCAGCTTCGGACGATCTCGCAGTTAAAGGCAAATGGTACTTCAGCGCATTCGGTGGCGATGGATGGAGTATGAGTCTCTATGTTGAATTAACGAATACCACAACCCTTGAAAGCGCAACTTCATATGAGGATCTGCAAACGAATACCGGGCTGATGGGCTGTGATATCATTTCATACAGCAACGCCGATAAAACATATGTCCGCATAATACGTACTAATGGCGACAAAAATAACGGAAAATACCAGAGAGTACAATGGAAAACAACCAATAGCGGCGTTTACTTCGAGTATTCCAGTTTTTGTTCCACGAAAGATGAAGCAATCGCGACCAAAACAATAGACGCATATGGAGTTGCAACGCATGCTGCTGATTACAGTACGCTTTTACTTTCCGATAAAAATCTGATAACAAACGGCGATTTCGAATCAGGTATAACCGGATGGGACTCGCTTGATACAGGTTATGTCATCGATTCGAATGATGTATATAAGGGAACGTATTCTCTTCTTCTCAATGCGGTAGGTAACGCAAAGGAAGTCGATGCCATAACAAAAGAATTTGCGGTAAAACCATCGCAAGAATACATTCTGAGCGCGTATGTAAAGCAATTGGTGGGTTCAGATAAATACAAGATAACAATAGAATGGAAAGATGTTGACGGAAACCACATTTCGTACATTAACGACTGGAAGGGAACAAACAAACCGGTTGCATATCAAAAGCAAAGTGCGCTTGTTTACTCACCGGCAAATGCCACATCTGCAAGAATTTTCCTGGGATCCTGGGCAGGAGTCTCCTGCAAATTCGACGAGCTTTCATTGAATGAAATCAAGACTGCGGTAACCACGCCTTCCACTACTCAGATATTGCCTGACAGTGTCAGCGCTCTGGTAAACTCAATGATATTTATTCCTGCAGGAACATTTAGTATGGGTGATTCCAACAATGCTCCGGTACATTCCGTTACCATTTCAAGCTTCTCAATCGGGAAATATGTCGTAACTCAACAGCAATACCTCGATGTGATGGGAAACAATCCAAGCACAAATCAAAAAACCGGAGTTGATGCCACGGTATATCCCGTTGAAACAGTTTTTTTCCCTCATGCCGCTACTTTCTGCAACAAGCTCAGCGCTCTGACCGGGAAGGAATCGGTATACACCATCAATTCCGATTATAGCGTAACAGCAGATTTTTCAAAAAACGGATTCCGATTGCCAACAGAAGCTGAGTGGGAATACGCATGCCGAGCCGGCACCAATACGACATATTACTGGGGAAATTCATTTGGCGATAATATAGTAGATCAGAATTGTTGGTATTTCTCGAATTCCGGCTTGACTACTCATCCGGTTGGACAGAAATTACCAAATGCATTCGGACTCTATGATATAAATGGAAATGTCTGGCAATGGTGCTGGGATTGGTACGGTGACTATTCAAGCCAAACACAAAAAAATCCAACCGGTCCATTAACCGGAACATATAAGGTTATTCGCGGTGGATCATGTACGTACGGAAACAGCTTTGTTTCATCAGTTTACCGTAAAAATAATAATCCTCTTCAATCTGATATGGATCGGGGTTTTCGCGTTGTATGTAAATAGAAATTCAAAAAAGGGTGTCGCTCGGCAATACTAGACCGATTATTGCACCATATATATACCTTAGGTTTACAGGCGGATTTCTACAGAATGAAGTAGTGCCTGAAAGGCGGAACCGTAAGCTTCGAAAAATTTTTTTAGAAAACCACACAAGGGAACAGTCCATGTTTGTCAGGAGAAAAGAAAGCAATGAAAAAGATTTATGCAATTGTAATGGTAACGATGATGGCTCTAGCGGCTACGGGATGCAAGAACGCAACAACGCCTGAGGCGGCTGCGGCAACGACAGAGACGACTTCTCGTGTACAAGGAAAGGTACTAAACATTTATGTTTGGAACGATGAATTCCAGACACGGTTCAAAGACTATTTCGAAAAAGCCGGTCTTGTTCCCACGGGCGTAACCGTTAATTGGGTTGTAACACCAACCACGGGCAATGCCTATCAGGACAAGCTTGACGCAGCCCTGCTCGCACAAGGAACGGCCAAGGCCGATGACAAGATCGATATTTTCCTTGTTGAAGCCGATTATGCCACCAAGTACCTTAATACGGACTATATACTGGACGTCATCAAGGATGTTGGACTTTCGAGTACCGATATGTCCCAAATGTATAAGTATACAAAAGACCTCATGACTGACAATAAAGGTGCCCTGAAAGGCGTTTCTTGGCAAGCTTGCCCGGGTGGACTTATCTATCGCCGTTCAGTTGCCAAACAACTTTTTGGTTCTGACGATCCAGCAACAGTCCAGGCTGCTTTGAGCACTTGGGACCAGTTTGACACAGCAGCTGCAACTGCCAAAGCAAAGGGTTACTTCATGGTTTCCGGTTATGATGACGACTTCTTCGTATTCTACGATAATATGACCACTCCCTGGGTCGACAAAAATGGTAAGATCAATATTGATCCCTCCATCATGAAATGGATTGATCAGACCAAGCTGTATACAGACAATGGCTACAACAACAAGGCAAGTCTCTGGTCACCCGAATCTGCAGCTGGTGCCGCAAACAATGTATTTTCGTACTTTGGTCCGAGCTGGTTCATTGACTTCTGTCTCGCTGGCTGGACAAAAGCTAACGCAACAGGTCCTGATGCCCTCGGTAACGGAACTTGGGGGGACTGGGCATTCTGCAAAGGTCCGCAAGCATTCTCATGGGGCGGAACCTGGCTGTGCGCCGCTGCCGGTACGGACAACATCGATCTTGTAAAATCCGTCATGCAAAAACTCACCGCTGACAAGGCTACTCTTGTTGCTATAGCCAAAGAAAAAGGTGACTTCACCAACAATGAAGCGGCAATGGCAGAAATCGCGACAAGCGACTACAAAAATATGTTCCTTGGCGGACAAAACCATATATCCTATCTGCTTGATTCTGCGAAAACCATTATTCGCAACAACATTACTGCATACGATTTGGGTATGAACGAAACCCTCCAGGCTAAATTCAAGGAATACTTTGACGGTAAGATTACCAAAACACAAGCTCTTGATAACTTCTACACCGCAATTTTGGCAAAATATCCGAACTTGACGAGATAACATAAGGGGAACAGACCTTTTCAGGGACTGTCCCGATACAGGAGAAAAGCAATGAAAAACAAATCAATTTTAGTCGTACTCATTTTGATACTTTATGCCGCGTCCGAATTGGCTGCACAGGACGTAGGGCAAAATATCTACAAATATGACGATGATCAATCTGACGTCAATTTTGCCGTCATGAGCAACAATGAAGGTCAGCAAGCTGGTATGCAGTTCAATATCGGAAAAGAAATACAAAGTATCGATAAAATCATGATCTTCGTGGCAGGGGGAAAAATAGACGATGTCAAGGCAAATATCCATATAATCAAACTTGACGAGAATAATGCCGATACTATTGTCCCGTTTGTTCCGAACGAAAAGGGAAAATGGAATGAAATACCGGTAAGCAAAGAAAATATCACGGTTAGCGGGAATGTCATGATCGCGGTCGAATGGATTACGCCGACGGGAGAAAAAGAACCCTACGCCTCTTTCTTTATCGGAGCCGATGTTAATGTCAGCAATCACAATGGCTATATCAAACATCCAAAGGGCGATTGGTACCCCGCACGGAGATTTGGTTCAAGCGGTGCGAAAAATTTTTACATTAGATTGATCACGCATAATCAGTAGAAACGATATTCCACTAATGCCAAAAGAAGAAAACGTACTGCATACCAGCAAGCAACAGGCTCGAATTCATCAATTTATTCAAAACATGGCATATAGGCAAAACTGCCCATAAAATGGTCAGATTTCCCCGGTTGCCTGCAATTAGAACTATACTGGATACTGTGTTCATAAGGGAGGAATCGATCAATGAGAAAAATACATGCAATTATTATTGTTATATTGACTCTGGCGGTTATGGGATGCAAGAACGCGACAACACCGGAAGCAACGCCAAAAAACAGCGCGAAGGCTTTAACCGCCTTCAGTTTTCCGTCGTTAACGTCCACCGGCGTCGTCAATGAATCTGCAAAAACAATTACGGTTACGGTTCCTTTTGGAACATCGGTTATTGCGCTAATTCCGTTTGTAACTCACACAGGTACAAACCTGTCACCCGCTTCTGGAGTGGCCTGCGATTTTACACAACCTGTTACGTACACAGTGACGGCCGAAGATGGATCGTCACAGCTATATGTAGTCACAGTGACAATTACGCAACCGGGAACGATAACCGCATTGCTGAAACTGTATGATACGGTAAATACCGCGACTCCTGCAAATACATGGGCCGGTTATGATTTTATCAAGACAAATACGGGCGCTAATCTGTCCGTTACATTTCAGTCTACAATTGAATCAGAACAGGATTCCGCGATTTTGGCCCTGGCTAACGCGAATAACTTGCCGGATATTCTTGAGGTGAATCGCTCTGTTTGGGTCACGCTCGTAGACTCCGGAAAAATCGCGCCCGTTGATGATCTTCTGGCATCGATGCCGAATCGTTCCGCGAATATGTATTCGCAGGTCCAATTCAGGACAATTGCCACCCGTAACGGAAAATTGTATGCGTTTCCCCAAGCGATCCTCATGGCGAACGAAGGACTCGTAATCCGCAAAGACTGGCTTGATGCTCTCGGTCTGTCAGTTCCTACAAACCTGACAGAATTGACAAAAGTACTAAAAGCCTTTACTGAAAATGATCCTGACGGAAACGGAATCGCGGATACGTATGGTTTGGCCGGTGACATTGAGACACCTGCCTGGAGGGAAGGAGGTCTTGGATTCCGTTTCGCGTTTATTTTCGGTGCATATGGAGTTCCCGGAATATTGGATACTTCATCATCCGCAAATTTCGGATTAACCGTACGTAAACCGGAATTTCTCGCTGCGCTTACGTATATCAAGTCATTATATGACAGCAAATATATCTGGCCGGGAACTTTCAATGCGACAAAGGATATATACCGTACTTTCTGGAAGACGGGAAAAGTCGGTATGATCGTTGAACAAAACGCCGCATTGCATTTAGAAGCCAACTACACACCCTTCAACACTGCCTGTCCGAACGGTAACTGGATTGTTATTGATCCGCCAAAAGGTCCGGATGGAAAATCTGCATCTGAAGGTCCTGTTCTATACACTCCAAGATACCTTGTTGTATCGCAAAAAGCCATCGATGAAGGACGCGGACCGGCGATCGCAAAGCTGCTTGAATGGATGGCAGGCGATACCGCGCATATGTATTTTCTTTTTGGAACCGCGGGAGTCAATTATACCTTGTCGGGAGACGTTGTCTCAACGACGGGCATTAGCGGAACTTCATACAGCACCGCATCCTTCGCCTCAAACAGACAACTCGGTTTTCTTGTCGAACGACTTGATGCACTCGAACTGAAACCACGCTATCCGGCATACACCATGGGCGGCAGGACTTTCTCGTCATATGACACTCTTGCGGCGATCAGGAGCAAGGCACATACCGACGTCAGCGTGACGAGCATTTGCACGACAAATGCGCTAATCAAAACACAGATAACACAGGGAGTTGTTGGTTTTATTCTGGGGAAAGATAATGATTGGCCGACGGTTCTCACCGCCCTTGATACGGCAGGAGCTGCGTCCTGGGAAGCAACCATGAAATCAGAGCTGCTATCGAATGGATTATTAAAATAATTAACGGGGACAGTTTCTTTTCGGGACTGTCTTTTTTTTTTATTCTGAATGCGAATTTTGGCAGTTATCTCTCTTGCAGATAATCCGACTTCTAAATCGTTAAAAAATATTATGCGGTTAATCGATGGAATCTGTTGATACTTCTTTGCAACTGGGCTTTCTGGAAGAATTTAGTCTCACGATCTTTCCCTAATACAATATTTAATAGTCGATTGCGCCAATAGGCAAAACTGCCCATAAAATGGGCAGATTTCCCCGGTTGTTAATAATATGAATCGCCCTAATACTGATGAAATGAATTTCAAACAGAATGAAGGAGTAGTTTCATGAAACAAACATTTTCAACATTTTTATGTATCATCTCTATTTTCGCCATAATGGGTTGTAAATCCGCAACCATGGATGATACGGCTACGGCGAGCGGATCTCAAACCACTGACACGAGTACAGGATCACTTACCGGGAAAGCACTTTTTGCCGGACAAAGCGACAATAGCGGAATAATCATCAGTGTTGATAAAATTGACGGTACCGGGCAATCCGCTTCCGTATATAAATCAATCTCGGAAAGTCGTTCCGTCATCGATCGCGCAATCGTAGCTCAGATTACGACGAATGCGTCCGGGTCATACACCGTGAACAATTTGGCCACAGGCACTTACACAATCTATGCCAGCAGCTCAAACTCATTGGAAAAAGCAGTTTATACCGGCGTATCGGTAGTTGCGGGACGAGCGGTCACGGTAACCGATCTCAATCTTACTCAAACCGGATCCATTACCGGAACTGCGACCTTGGCGGGAGCAGCATCCGGGAACCTCGGAATACTTGTCTATATTGCGGGAACGTCGTATGGGGCAATGACCAAGGCCGATGGAAGCTATACCATTAGCGGAGTACCGGTCGGTACGGGTTATCTTCTCGTCGCCGGTTATCAGAATTATGCGAACTCAATTCCCGTATCTGTCGCGGTAACAGCAGGTACGGCGGCAACAGTCGCTGCCATCAATCTTGTCAAAACGTCAGCGTTATCGACGGTTACAGGATCCGTGACCGGCTCTGTGACGCTTTGGGACAAAGCGGCTAACGATAATGCAGGTATCATGCTATACCTTCAGGGAACTTCCTTTCTGGCGATGAGCGACGCGAACGGCGCATACACGCTGAGCGGAATACCTCCCGGAACATATGCACTTGTCGCGAACAAAACCGGCTATGCCGATTCAGGCAAGAGCGTAACCGTTACGGCAAACAACGCAGCAGCAGCCGGTGCGCTTAATCTGACAATTCCCGCTCCCGCGAACGTCATTGCGACAGGAGGTAATGCTTCAACGATCATCAGCTGGAATTCCACAAGCAGTGCATCTAGTTATAATTTGTATTGGTCAAACACTACCGGTGTCACAAAGTCTTCGGGAACGAAGATTGCAGGCGTCACAAGCCCCTATAATCATGCAAGTCTGACAAACAGTTCGACATATTATTACATCATAACCGCGGTGAACGGCAGTACCGAATCATTAGCCTCCAGCCAGGCAAGCGCGTCCTGTTCGGCTGCAGCTGCCGGTACGCCGACTGGCGTGACCGCAACCGGCGGTGACACTCAGGCAACCATCACTTGGGCTGATGTAGCGAGTGCGACCAGTTATAACATTTACTGGTCGCCTACAAACGGAGTAAGTTCATCCAACGGAACGAAAGTAACTGGCGCGACCAGTCCCTGCGTGTTGACGGGATTGACTAACCAAACGACGTATTATTTCGTTGTCACCGCTATTTGCAATAGCGTGGAATCCGCCGCGTCTTCTCAAGTTAATGCGCTTGTCAAAATAACAGCTCCCGCTGCTCCGGCAAGCATTACCGCTTTGGCGGGTAATTCCCAAACTACTCTCACCTGGCCATCGGTGAGCGGGGCAACCAGCTATAATATGTATTGGTCGACAACGACGGGCGTGACGAAGACGAGTACGAGTACGATTACGAAAGTTACCGGCGTAACCAGTCCGTATGTTCAGGCAGGTAGATCTAACGGTGTCTCTTACTATTATATTCTGACTGCTGTGAACGCAGGCGGAGAATCCGTCGCTTCAGATCAAGTGACGGCAAAGCCGCAGGTTCCCGCTCCATCGGCACCAGTCGCGACGGCAGCGGGTGGCAACGCACTTAATACGGTTACATGGGCAACGGTGAGCGGGGCTGCCAGCTACAATCTGTACTGGTCAACTACGACTGGCGTCACGACTACATCCGGTACGAAAGTTTCGGAAGTTACGACGCCTTATTCCCATACGGCTTTGACAAACGGTTCAACCTACTATTATGTAGTTACGGCGGTTAACGCAGGTGGCGAATCGGCGGCATCCGGGCAGGTCAGCGCTTCGCCGCAGATTCCCCTTCCCCCGGTACCGGCAGGTTTGGTAGCGGTAGGAGGGAACGCAAATGCAACCATCAGCTGGAACGATATCCCGGCGGCAACCAGTTACAATTTATACTGGTCCACTTCGAGTACTTTCACCACGGCTAATGGAACCAAGATACCGGGCGTAACGAATCCCTACACTCAAACCGGTTTGACCAACGGAACCACCTACTATTACCAGGTTACCGCAGTCAATGGCGGCGGCGAATCTGCAGCATCAACACAAAGCATTGCAACCCCGCAAGTTCCTCAATCAGTATATAAGCTGACCTTGGTGGCTTCCTTTAATTCACCAGATATACAACCAATAGATTTAGCATGGGATGGAACTAACTTGTGGTTAGCCGGTGGTTCAAACGATAGTATTTACAAAATCGATCAGGCAAATGGTCTTCCATTAGAATCACATAAATTTAGTGGTGATATTCGAGACGGCGCATTATTCCCGGATGAAACGAAAATTGCTGGACTAGCATTTTCTGGTACTTCTGCATACATAATAAAATCAAGTCGTAATACTTATAATGATTATGTTGCATCAATGAAAATGACCTTAAGTCCTTTGAATTTTGTTACAAACACAATAGGAACAGGATATTCTATTGAAGCAATAGGCTGTCCAGGAGCAACTTTTGACGGGGCTAACCTCTGGGCTTTATCAAATGGAACAATACTAAAAATTGACAGCACTACTGGTGCAACTTTACTCACATTCTCTAATCCACCTAACACAGCATTTACCGGAATAACACTTTCAAATGACAAAACACAATTTTACCTTGCTAATTCTCCATATCAACAAATCAACAAAGTATACATCGTTAAAAAATCAGATGGTTCAGTTCTTGGATCGGCAGCGTTGCCGTATGCGGCTCCGCCTGCGGGATATGGACTGCGTGGAATCTGCAACGACGGAACGTATCTATGGTTAACCGATATCAATACACAAAAGATTTATAAATGTCAGTTGGATGTTCAATAAAAAAATCTATAATTAAAAAAACGTAAACAAAAAAAACGCCGGTCAGCTTATGACCGGCGTTCTCTTTTTCATTTTCCGTCGCTCAGTAATAACCTACTTCTTCGCGGGTCCCAAATACGCCTTCACGTAATTTGTCGTATCAAGATATTGCTTCGCGAGCGACTGAAGCTTGTCGCCCGTGATCATGGCGGCGACGGTCTCGGTGTCAGCGATGCTTGCGAGAGGCAGGTGACGCTGATCGGAATCAATAATCCTGTTAAGCCAGAATTGGTTCGTGCGAAGAGACTCCTCGCGCGAGCGGCGAAAGTTTTCCTTGAGCTTGGTGACGTATGTATCAGCCACGGGCGCATTCTGAATTTCTTTGATAGTGGCGATTACCGCATTTGCAAGTTCTGTCTCGCGGCCGGGTTCGCATCCGAACGAAATTGACAGCTCAAAATACGGAGACGGATAGCAGACATAATTAGTATTGACGCTTACGCCGTACGAGCCGCTCATGTCCTCGCGCACGACCTCGCGAAGGCGAATATCGAGAAGCTGGCCGAGAAAGCCGAAAAGCTCGGGATCATATGTTTCGCTTTTCGTGTTTCCGCCGAAGCCCAAGAACACCTGACTCTTCGGATCGATTCCCATTGCAAGGTTATCGGAAACAATGCCCTTCGGAAATCGTAAGCCTTTGGAAACCGGTTCATCGGCCTTGCCCGTTGACGGAATGCCCGCAAGCCATGTTTCCGCGTATTTGCGCATGAGAGCTTCGTCAAAGCTTCCGGTGAACACAAACGTAAAATCCTTTACGTCGGTGAAACGCGCGCGGGAGGAAGATTCCACTACGGCCTTGTCTAATTTTGAAACAAATTCGGGCGTGAGCGTGGAATGTCGGATATCGTTTCCGTACAGAAGGCGGGTTTTCAAATCGTCAAACATCGACGCAGGATCTGTCTTGCGCGATTCCGCAACCTTGTCGATCTGGGCTTTCAGGGAACTCCATCCCTCATTGCTGTAATACGGAGAAGTCAGCTGTAGATTGAGAAGCTGAAAGAGGGTTTCGAGATCAGTGTTTGAGGACGATCCCCACAATCCCTCATATGCCTCATCAAGCCAAATTCCGGCGTTTACCGTTTTGCCGGCTAATTTCTTTGAAAGCTCGGTGGGAGAAAATCCGTTAAGGCCGGAATTCTCGCGCAACGACTGCGCGATCGCGAGCGAAGGAAATTCGGCGTCTGATGCCATCAAAAAACCGCCCTTACTCCAGGCGGATA
>Ga0302293_10001262_pt1 | contig 12647 bp, 7 predicted proteins | sample III_Fen_N2_2_FD_198758 | JGI IMG/M metagenome (GOLD analysis project Ga0302293, IMG submission 198758) | Peat permafrost microbial communities from Stordalen Mire near Abisko, Sweden - III_Fen_N2_2 | ecosystem: Environmental > Terrestrial > Soil > Wetlands > Permafrost | place: Sweden: Abisko... | reverse complement strand
ATTTGAATATCTTGCCTCCCCCTCACTCGATAATAAAACGGTCATACTTTCAGATCCGATGCTGGCTTCAGGAGCTTCCATGGAAATTGGATACCATGCATTAATGGAAAAAGGGTCACCCAGTCAGGTTCATCTGGTGGTTGTTATTGCCAGCACCCAGGGTTTGGAATATGTAACCAAACACATTCAGGCAGACAATGTAACCCTTTGGGTTGGAGCAGTCGATCCTGAAATGACCCCTATGTCGTACATTGTTCCGGGATTGGGCGATGCAGGTGATCTGGCCTTTGGAGCCAAGATTGATTCGCATTAATAAAAAGGCAGAATCTATAATTCTATATAGGCATCAAGGCAGGTTCATGCTTCATTATAAATATGCTGAATCACCAGTCCTGCCAGGGTAAACCCATAGATAGCAGTAATATGGGCTACGGTTCCGTTGATCACAGCCTTTTGGCTGCACCATTCATGATCGGCAAGATCGGGATCACCGGGAGCATTCTTCGATTTAGGACATAAACATTTATCTGTCCCACACGACGAACCTGAACCTTTATTCTCGAGCAATTCCTCACTGTAGATACACATAAATTCCTTGGCCGGCAATTCACCTTTACGGATTTTTTTGCGAACGATGTGTCCTAAAGGACAACCTTTAACTTTCCAGAATTCAGCAACCCGGATTTTAGTTGGATCAAGTTTCAAAGAAGCACCCATAGAGGAGAAAAATACGGCTTTGGTACGGGTGGCTTTGCGGATCAAATCTATTTTATTGCTTAAACTATCGATGGCATCAATGATGTAATCATACGAATCAAGATCAAATGAGCTGGAAGTTTCAGGTTCATAGATCCTTTGAATAGTTTGAATATCTGCTGAAGGATTAATTTCAAGCAAGCGGTTTTTTAAGGCCTCTGTTTTAACTTCACCAACAGTGAGGGTGGTGGCATGCAACTGTCGGTTGATGTTTGTAATACAAACCAGATCAGAATCAACAAGGGTCAAATGCCTGATGCCAGTTCGGATCAGGCTTTCAGCACACCAGCTTCCAACTCCGCCGATCCCAAAGATAATTACCTTTTTCTGGGCAATGACGTCCATCTTTTCTGACCCAAACAATAACTCCGTGCGTTGAAATATTCCTTTTTCTAAAGCCATTCTACAGATTAATTGTAATGTTCTTCAATTCGTTAATTGAGGTCGCAAATTTATAAAAAAAGTAAAGCAGGAGGTCAGATGAAATAATCCTCTGACAGCCTTTTCACCCGTTTGAGACGGGAAACTAACCTAAACCAACTAAACCTAATAAACCATGAGCTTACCAAAGTAATCAACTTTGAAGCTACTTACATAAACATCAAAGCGGCACTTTGGTTCACCAAGTGTATTATATTTTAAAAATAATTTTTGCAGGAACATTTCAGCGAACTGATCGCGACAAAGATATCAAAAAAAATTAAACAATTTGCAAATGACACAGACTACCAACCTGAATTTTATTAATTGTTGAAAACTTGGTTTTTAATCAATTTCTCAAACGGTTCAATTAAACGATCTATTGAGTAATTTAGTATATTACCCCTTTTCAACAGCCAATCATTGATAAGTTAATGAGGGCAGATGTAATTCATATCAGCATTACTGTTATTTTGCAGTCATTATTCAAAAGGTTCAACATGAAACATTTTTGGGTGCTCTTATTCCTTGGAATTACGATAAGTTTACAAAGTCAAAATGCTCCAAAACGCGAGTTCCGGGCCGTTTGGGTAGCAACGGTCAGTAATATCGACTGGCCATCCAAGCCTGGCCTCACCACTGAACAGCAGAAAAAAGAGGTAATCAATATCCTTGATATGCATGTCAGAAACGGCATTAATGCCGTCATATTGCAGATCAGACCGGCCTCGGATGCACTCTATCAATCAAATATTGAACCCTGGTCCAGGTATCTGACCGGAGTACCTGGGAAAGCTCCATCACCATTCTATGATCCGCTTCAGTTCTGGATTGAGCAATGTCACCAAAGGAACATGGAATTTCATGCCTGGCTGAACCCATTTCGTGTTGCATTAAATGCAGAAGAACCATTGGCTGGAAATCACATTGCCTTCCAGCATCCGGAGTGGATTGTCAATTATGGAGGAAAGCTTTATTTCGATCCCGGATTACCGCAAACCCGTGAATTTGTCGTCCGCGTTGTTACGGATATCGTTTCACGATATGATATTGACGCCATTCACTTCGACGACTATTTTTATCCATACCCTCTAAAGGAAGATTTTCCTGATGAAAAATCCTTTTCCCAATTCAATCGTGATTATCAGCCAAATCAAAAAGCTGACTGGCGTCGTGAGAATGTAGATCTTTTGATTCGGACACTGTCGGAAAGTATTAAGAAGACCAAGCCGTGGGTCAAATTCGGGATTAGCCCCTTTGGAGTCTGGAGGAATAAATCGGACGATCCGGAAGGTTCGGAAACAACTGCAGGAACATCCAATTACGATCAATTGTATGCCGATATACTGAAATGGCAGAAAAACGGATGGATTGATTATTGTCTTCCGCAGCTTTATTGGCAAATTGGACATCCCTCAGTTGATTTTCTGACATTAAGTAAATGGTGGGCTGCTCACGCCTACAACAGAGCCATGTATATCGGACATGCAGTTTATAAGCTGGAGTCCAATTCTACAACTCCTGCATGGAGGGATCCAAGCGAACTGGTCAGGCAAATAGAGCTTATTCGACAGATTCCACAACTGGGTGGCAGCGCATTTTACAGCAGTGTACATTTTAGTCGCGATCTGTCCGGGTTCGACCAAACACTACGGACTACGCTTTATAAACATCCTGCTTTGGTGCCTTTAATGCCATGGATCGACAATAAGCCACCTGATACACCACTGCATTTCAGAAAGAGAGGTCATAAATTGAAATGGAAGCAGACCAAAACAGAAAACGAAATGGATAAAGCAGTAAGTTACCTGGTTTATATGAATACCGTAGGGCAGAAATTTGATGCAGGCAACCCGGAAAATATTTTTACAATTACCCGGAATAAAAGCATCGTATTTAAACCAAATTCCCGTAAATTACAAAGAAAATATGAACTTCGTATTTCTGCTCTTGATCGCCTTCACAACGAAAGCGAAATCAGCAAAATGAAAGTGATTAAATTATAAAGTTTAACTGCCATGAATCCAAAAGTTGATTGTTTTATAATATACCGAAATGAAGAAGCCAGCCAAAGGCTGGTCAATCAATTCAGGGAATCTTCACTGGTAAACCAGGTTTATGTGCTTAATAAAATACCGATAAATCTTGTAAATTGTGAACAGGTTATTGTTGAAGAGAATGGCTCTTGTTCAACCATAAGGCTGATCGCCAAATTGGTTCGTGCTGATTTTGCTCTGCTCGCATTGGGTAATTCTGTTCTTGAATTAGGTCAAGGCGCTGTTGAAAGGTTGGTTCAGGTCGCTGAGTATACTGAAGCACCTATGGTTTATGCCGATTATTTTGAAGAGAAAGATGGGACCATAAATCCGCATCCTGTAATCGATTATCAACCCGGGAGCTTTCGTGACGATTTTAACTTTGGACCCGTCAGGTTTTTCAGGACTGAGGTATTAAAGGCTTTCCGATATGAGAATTACGAAATGCTGAAACATGCAGGTTGTTATGCGTTGAGGCTTCGTGCAAGCCGGATGGGTGAATTGGTGCATATTCCTGAATGCCTGTTTACCAAAGTTGAAACAGACTTCCGTGCTTCGGGAGAACGACAATTCGATTATGTGAAAGCTTCAGCACGTGAACGTCAGCTTGAAATGGAACAGGTCTGTAAAACACATTTACGCGATATAGGAGCCTTGTTGCTGGCTCCTTTCCCTGAAACAAGCTTTTCGGAAAGTTTTGAAAACGAAGCATCTGTGATCATACCAGTTCGGAACAGGGTAAAAACCATCCGCGATGCTATAGTTTCGGTGCTAATCCAGAAAACTTCCTTTAAATTTAACTTGATCGTCGTTGATAATTTCTCAACCGACGGAACGTCAGAAATATTGGAAGAATATGCCAGTTTTGGGAAACTGATTCATGTGATTCCCGATAGGAAAGATCTAGGGATCGGGGGCTGCTGGAATGTGGCTGTTTTTCATCCTGAGTGTGGTAAATTTGCAGTTCAACTTGATAGCGATGATTTATATTCAGATGAAAATACCCTTCAGATAATTATTGATAAATTTTACGAAGAAAATTGTGCAATGGTCATTGGAAGTTACCGGATGACCAATTTTGATCTGGCTGAAATCCCTCCAGGAGTTATTGACCATCAGGAATGGACCGATGATAATGGACCGAATAATGCATTACGGATTAACGGACTTGGCGCTCCCAGGGCATTTTATACCCCGGTCCTCCGGGAAATAAGAGTGCCCAATGTGAGTTATGGTGAAGATTATGCACTCGGATTGGCAATATCCGGAAAGTTCAAGATTGGACGTATCTATCAGCCAATTTATTTATGTCGCAGATGGGAAGACAATTCTGATGCCTCACTGAATGTCGCAAAACAGAACTCAAATAATCTGTATAAAGACCGAATAAGAACCTTTGAACTGCAGTCACGTATTCAACGAAACAAAATGGTCGACCCTAACAAAGACTGGAAGGATAATAATTAAACTGAGTTCGATATACCTATTCAAAAAATCTCATTATCAGAATTTAACTTCGGAACTATTTATTTCCCATTTTATTAATCCAATAGGTCAAAGAACGCCTATTATGCTTGAACGCAACCTTGAATAGGAGCGAATTCATGTGAAATGATTTCAACAGATTTCTGCAATAAGATATTCTATCTCTATTTTCACTTTTGATAACATCATTCGTATTAGACTTTGCAGGTGAGAATACTTATTGCACATTTATTCCATAAATGTAATGATTATAGAACTGTATCAAAAGATTTTGGTGAATTCTGCGTCAATAGGACATGTTTTGCGCAGCGGGGCTTACTCAGGGGTGACACTTTTGGTAATTTACTGATAAATCTTATTCCTGGATCAAATAATTAAACAAAGTTATTCGTTTGGTACAGCGGGTACTGTAAAAATAAAGGTGCTACCCTTGCCAGTCTGACTCTCAACGGAAATTGTACCATTATTTTTTTCAACGAATTCCTTGCACAAAACGAGCCCTAATCCGGAACCTTTTTCACCAATGGTTCCATATCTTGATTGGGTTTGTTCAATGTCGAACAAACCTTCCACCTGTTCTGCAGTCATACCAACGCCTGAATCGATGACCGAAATTGTTATCATCTTATCCTTTTCACTGGCCCGAATTAGAATGGAGCCGCCGGCAGGCGTAAATTTGATCGCATTATTTATCAGATTCCTTACGGCAGTTTCGAGCAATGCCACATCCGCAAAAGCGAAAAGTTCATCAGGTATCTCATGTTTAATCTCAATGCCTTTCACTTCAGCGATGTCCCAATACAAATCCGATTTGCGAAGGACTACATTCTTAAGATTAAACCGAACCGGCGTGTGCTTAATACTACTGGTCTGAATCTTCGCCCAATTTAATAGATTTTCGAGTAAATAATAAACCTGGTTAGAAGTTGAATTCAATTGCCGGAGCATTTTTAACCGCTCATTATCAGAGAACTCATTATACTTGCGAACGAGCAAGCTTTGGAAACCCAGAATAATATGAAACGGACTGCGCAGATCGTGTGATATGATGGAAAAAAGTTTATTCTTGGTGGAATTTAAGTTTTTTAGCTGTTCATTATTTTCCTCCAAGGTCAAGGCTTGAGAGCTCAACAATTCATTTTTACGGATAATTTCATCCGTTCGCTCTTTGACCAGGACTTCCAATTGTTCCCCTTGCACGCGTAGTCGTTTGATTCTTAAAGTTACATAAACAACAGGCAAGGTCAGAATCATCAGCCCCAATAAAATTTTAAACCATAGGGTCATCCACCATGCCGGAAGTACATTTAACTGAATGGTCGTTTCATCAGTGCTCCATTCGCCGTTTTCATATCTGGCCTTTACCCTAAAGGTGTATTTATCCGGATTCAGGTTGGTGTAGCTTGCCGCTCTTTCTTTTCCTGTAATCACCCAATTTTTGTCAAAGCCATCCAATTTGTAGGCATATTCAATATTGTTAGCTTCAGTAAGGTTGATTGCCTGGTAAGAAAAAGTAATAGAGTTTTGAATGTAATCAATAAAAATCTGTTTCGCGAGGCTGATATTCCTGTCAATTATCGAGCTGTCCATCAAACAGGTTATACTTTTATTAAAAAGTTTGAAATCGGAAAGGACAACCTTTGGTTTTCTCACCTCTGTTCTCAAACTATCCGGATTAAAATATTCATAACCATCTGATCCTCCAAAAAATAAATTACCAATGGAATCGGTACAACTCAATCGGTCATAGAACTCTCTGGACATGATCCCATTGCTTTGATCGTAATTGATAAACCTTGAGGTCGCCGGATTGAGCCTGGAAATATTGGTGCTGGTTGATACCCAGATATTATTATGCTTGTCGCTCAGAATACTGGCAATATGTTTGTTTTTTAGTCCTTTCGAATAGCGGGAGAACTTTTGGGTCTCATAATTGAATTTGTTAAGCCCATTATTTGTACCAACCCAGATATTCTTTATCCTGTCTTCATAAATTACTTTTATCTCATTGTTACTGATGGATGTGGTGTCACGTTTGTCGTAGTGGTAATTTTTAAATACCTGTCCGCCTTTCGGAAGAAAAGCAAGACCCCAGATGGTCGCAACCCATAAGTTCCCCCGTGAATCTACAAAAACCTGGAGGGTATACTGGTCATCGAGATTATTGTGTTTCTTATTATAATGATAAAATACATTTTCGCTGACATCATACCGGTCAACACCCTCCCGATGTGTGGCCATCCATAGGTCTCCATCCTGATCTTCGGCAATAGAACGGATATCGTTACATGCAATAGAAAGAGAACTCTTAGGGTCATGCCTGTATGCATCAAATTCCCTGGTTTTAGGGTTGTATTTCTCAAGTCCCCCCAGGTAACTTCCAATCCACATTTGATTTTTTGAATCGTGGAAGATCGAAAAGATGATGCCGTCAGGGATACTCTTTGGTTTTTTATCATCATGCCTTAATCGGACCGTGGTGCGTTTCTCCCAATTATAAATATCGATACCAAATGTATGCTTACCGATCCAAAATTGACCCATCCCGTCATTAACCATCGTAGAAGGAAGTTCTTCTGTGCTTGCCCAGAATCGATCTGAATTTCCGCCAATGAATTTAAACGGTACATTGTTCCTGGCCAGCCTTATCCCCCCAAATAAATTAATATTCCATACATTTCCTGTACGATCTTCATAAACACGTTGTAAACTTTTTCCTATAGAATAAGGATTATCATCATCATAATTGTACTCATAGAAACTATCACTTGTCGGGTTATAAAGTTTTAACCCAATCAGGGAGCAGAACCATACCTTATTGTCCTTGCTGATATAAATCGAATTGATATAATTATCAAGATTCTTTGAGAACGGGTAATGCTTAAACGTTTTAGCTGTAAGATCGTAGGTGTCAATCCCTTTCCCCAGTGTACCCATCCACAGGGTTTGACCTGTTATGCCCAGGATTTTTATTTCGTTAATGGATATCGATTGGTTGTTTAAAGGATCGTGCCGAAAAGGGATTAGCTTCTTTGTCTTATTCTCGAAACAAAATAAGCCTCCGTTTGATAGATTACCTATCCACAAATTGTTCTGATCATCGAAAATCAGGGCGCTGATATCCCCCTGATTCACTTCCACCACGGCTTCAAATTGACCCTTCGATTTATTATACGTGTAGACGATTTGATTATAAGCGACAAAGAGTTGCCCTGTTTTATCAAATGTAAAAACCTTTACGAATTTATCATCAAAAGACTTCATATTACTCTTGTCGGGAAGTCTTGTAAAACAATCATATTCCCGGTTATATTTTCGGATTCCCTCCTTTGTACCGATCCAAAGATTATTTTCGTTATCAAGAACTAAATTATTAATCCCGTTTGAAGGCAATGATTTTGGATTATTCACATCCATCACATAAGGAAATATCGTTTGACCATCGAATCGGAACAAACCTTCTTCAGTTCCAATCCACATATAGCCCATGTGATCTTCAACCATTACACTGGTTTTGCTGCTGGTAATATCGGAAAGGGCATCAAAGACCTTAAATTCAAGATTTGGTTGTTGAGCATAGGCAATACTGCCCACCACACTGGAAAAGCAAAAGGTTATCATTATAAGATTGACAAAATTCAATCCTTTCATCTTCTTGGTCAGTATAAAGTTCTGTTTAAGAGGGTGCTAAACTAATAATATTTTTTAAATATATATTTTTTATTGATTGAAAACAACACATTTATATCTCATCCTAATTTACTGAATTTCAGTGGGAACATTGATCAATCCAATTATTGAAATATCATTTATTGTCCCCTTTTTGCAATCCGTTTAATTCAACGGGTGGAGAGGAAAGTCCAGGCCACAATCCGGCTTTGTTTTTGTCCCTGTGCCATTTCTATGGTTCGCACTTCCTTTGCACCTGCCCTTTGAAGCGCCTTGTAAATACCCTGAAGATTTGACTTCTTCGAAATCAGGGAGCTAAACCACCTACATCGGTCGGGCAGTTCAGAACTCTGTTTTACCATGCGGCGAACAAATTCGGCTTCTCCCCCATCACACCATAATTCGTTGTTTTGTCCCCCGAAGTTTAATACCGACGGTATTTTACCGGGTGACGACAGATTCTTCAGCTTACGTTGAGATTCGCCAGATGCCTCTTCAGGTGAAGAATGAAACGGGGGATTACAGATGGACAAATCAAACACTTCGCCGGGCTTGAGAATTGAACTGAATATATTCGAAGGCTTGGCCTGCAACCTTATTTCAATGGTACCCTTTTGAAAAGCATTGGATTCGATGATCTGGTTGGCACATCGAATGGCCACCGGATCAATATCCGTACCCACAAAATGCCAGCCATAGGTCTTATTCCCGATCAGCGGGTAGATGCAACTTGCCCCAACTCCGATATCCAGAACTGATACCCCCTTATCCTTCGGAATGACACCATTGTTGCACGAGGCAAGCAAATCAGCCATATAATGAATGTAATCAGCCCGTCCCGGAATGGGTGGACAGAGATAATTCTTCGGAATATCCCAGTTCATAATGCCGTAATGCAATTTCAGAATGGCTTTATTGAGCATCTTTACAGCCACCGGATTGCCGAAATCAACCGTTTCACTGCCGTATTTATTCACATTCACAAATGGAACCAGCTCAGGGCAGGTATCGGTTAACTGCTTGAAATCGTACCTGAACCGGTGAGGGTTCTGCGGATGCAAGGCGGTTTTTTCTGAGGAAATTATTTTCTTCTTTTCAGTCATGCGAAATGTCAGGTTTAAGGAATCCGCTATCGCCCAGCCAGTCAGCCATACGCTGGGGCCAGGTATTTATTGTTTTAAGTGAAGACCGATCACCCATGTTGAATGCATGTTTCCCTTTAGCCAAAAGAATTGCTTCCACCGGGACCTTTGCATCGCGGAACTTCTGAAGCAGTTCCATGGTCACCTCATCGCAGCCATACTCGTCGTCATTGGCGCAAATCAGGAAAGCCGGCGGGGCATCTGCCGAAATCTTTTCAGGTGCCTTGCCCCCGGGATAAACCATCATCTGGAAATTCAGTCCTCCATTGATGCGGTCAACCGGATCTGCTGCCCTGGAATCACCATCTCCCTTGTCGAATGCTACCATCATCACCACCGCACCGCCCGCTGAAAACCCCAGCATGCCGATCCTATTGGGATCAATTTTGAATTCTCCTGCACGGCTGCGGACCAGCCGAATGGCCCTGTAAGCATCCTGCCGAACATTATCCATCGAATAGGGTGATTTCTCTTCGTCTGGTAACCGGTATTTTAAAACGAATGCGGCAACCCCGATGGAGTTGAAAAATTCGGCGGCCTGCTTTCCCTCGGCATTGTAAACCAATTCCCTGAATCCCCCTCCCGGAGCTACTATTACCGCACAACCGTTGGCCTTTTCTGCCGGAGGCAGAAATACGGTGACCGATGGATTATTAATGTTGCGTACCCAGTAATCCATCGCTATTTCGGGCAGGTCCTTCCGGCTTTCGAATCCCGGAGCGCCATTGGGCCAAAGGTGAATCACCTGCGGTTCAGGTTGAGCAACCGCGATGAGGGGCAGTAAAAAAGTAATAATCATGAGCCGATGAAAGTAACCTTGCATAAGATTTAGATTTAAACACTAAAACTAAAAAGAATTCAGTCTGAAAATCCAAAAAAGCATTATTATTATTTTCCGTTCATCTATTCGTTGAAACGGATTACTGAACCATTAGTGAAGTAATCCTATACTGAGGGTAGTTTCCGAAGTGTTTGGTCACTATACCTCTGCCAGCTTCCCTTCATAAGATCTCCTCAGGTCAACCCGGCAGCTTTCATTTCCTGGGGACGAAATGAAACCGGGCCAGATATGCCAATAGTCTTCCTACCAAAAATGTCATATACTTTTCCCCTATTGTGTCGCTTTACCTGAGCTGATTTCCTCGTAGGTTATTCGAAGGTGATTCGAAGGTTATTCGAAGGTTATTCGATGATTGTTCGTATGGAATTGAATAATCATCGAATCACCTTCGAATAATTAACGAATAAGTTTCCAATAATTACAAATCCTGTTCAATAGTCGGTAAATGAGTGAACCAATCAACACTTTAACCTTGAACAGATAATGGGTTTTAGAATCAATACAATGGCAGGATGAAATTCTGGGCCCACAATCATAGGTACCAGGAATAAGAAGATGTTCTCAAAGTCAAAAGAACAATTTAAACGCCATGTCGTCAGGAAGTTAATTCAAAGCATTCAACCAATAATCCCTTGTTATGGTCCCCGGGTTGAAATTTCAAGTTTTTATGCTGCTTCAATTTAAACCCGTATTTGGGTCCATCCGATCTTTCAACAGACCCTACGTAAATTGAATTTGTTCAGTTAAAATTCTTCATAACAAAGACTAATCCAGTGATTATGGATTAGTCTTTGTTGTGGTAAATCAAAATGAAGTCTTATTTAGCTACCGACCTTAAATATTCAACCACTGATCTGGCCTTTGCCTCATTAAGCGCAGGATCGATCATGATTATATTGTTGAACTTCTTGATGAGCGCTTTTACATTTGGATCGGCCTTCTGCATGGCCTCGGTGTTCAAAAGCAAATTCATGATATATTCCGGTGCACGGTCTTTGGTGATATTCCTTAGTGGCGGTCCAATTTTTAACTGATCCAACTCATGGCAAAGAGCACATTTGTCATTGAAAATGCCCTTCCCTTCGGTAATCATCTTTTTATCCAGTGTAGGATCAAGTTTCACACTTTTAATGGGTCCAACGCCAAGATCTTTAGTCTGTGCAGCCGTTTGCATTACACCGGCACTCAGGCATAAAAAGGAAGCAATGACCAATGAATGTAATACTGTAATAAAATGTTTTTTCATGTGTTGTATGTGTAATTAAATACTAAAATTAGTAATATCCGTTTACTTGTTTACTCCTTTAGAATATTCAAAAGTAGTCATTCATAATCATTTTGGTATTTATTAATTGTTAAGAAACAATAAATGAATGCCAAAATGATTGTGAATGATTTAGAATTATTTTAGGTGAAAACACTGATATTCATCAAAAATTAAACCAGGCCAGGAGGTAGAGGGTGTTATTATCGGCAGCACTTCTACCCGCTCCATTATAATTTGTTTTACTTCCGTCAAACATGCTATAGGTAACATATTGAATTGAAAACTTAGTATTGTACCAGGGCAAATATTCAATCTGGTAGATGAACCCATTACTGTTTGGCTTATACGTTGAACCTGCGGGAATATATGCCTCCGTCGTGCCCGATGAATTGAAATAGCCGACGGTTGCACCCACTCCGTTTTTTAAATAAAGGTTTCCATCAATTTTAAACGAACTAAAGTTATAATTATTAACGGAAGAATTGCGGCTTTCGGTTTCCTTGATCAGCGACGAATGCAACACCAGGGTTCCTGAGTTTAGGGTATGCTCATACTGAAGATCAAATCCAACATCGGTAAATTTATCCATTTCTCCTGAAATGCCGGTTACATAATCATTGGTGGCTATTCCAAATGTACCCAACTCAGCATAGTTATTACCCCAGGAGTGTTGAAGGGCCACTCGCCAATATGGTGCAATTCCTTTTATGGTCATACTGCTGGTGGAATCCGCCGGATTAGCGGCACCTTGCGGTGAAGAACGGTATAGCGTTAATTCAGCATATAATAAGTTATTAAACAAGGCATAAGCACCTAAACCGGCAACCTGCATGCCAAGGTTTTCGATCATTGTAGATTTGGCCGGTGAATTTGCAGCACCTGAAGATGCTGTAGGAAAACCCCAGGCCGGTGTCGAATTCCAAACATCCTGTACGGTAGGATTATTATTCAAAGTGACTCCATACAACAGGCTGGTTGTCCCCAGGCTTGTTCGGTTGGCATACCTGATTTCAGCATTATCCATGCCGAAA
>Ga0302293_10001260_pt1 | contig 12652 bp, 14 predicted proteins | sample III_Fen_N2_2_FD_198758 | JGI IMG/M metagenome (GOLD analysis project Ga0302293, IMG submission 198758) | Peat permafrost microbial communities from Stordalen Mire near Abisko, Sweden - III_Fen_N2_2 | ecosystem: Environmental > Terrestrial > Soil > Wetlands > Permafrost | place: Sweden: Abisko... | reverse complement strand
CTTCTGGCCCAGGATTTTACTCTAGCGTTATCCTGCTTTTCCGACTCGTCATTTGAAAAAATGAATACGGATATATGGAAAAAAACTCTTATCGAAAGAATGGGAATCCTTGGGGAACCAGTAAATTGTAAGCTTGCGTTAAGAATGACGTGGATTGTCCGAAAATCATCCCCGAAAAGAGACAGCGGAACCTACTATACCTTAAAATTTAAAGTCAATTATGCCAATTTCTCTTCGAAAGAGAAATTCGACTTGTTCAGGAAAAATCCGGACGAATCGATTCAAATTCTGCAGTACAGTATCGACTGCAAAGGGCTGGACGGCGAGAATAACTCTATTTAGGAATCTCATGATAAAATCAATTGAATTCAATCGTCTGCAAAGTAAAACTACTTGACAGACCATTTTTCTTCCTGTATCCTTAGCAAGGATCTAAGTGAGGGAGTTTTATGGAAGTCATTGATGCCTGCATGCTTCTGGATTTTTACGGTCAGCTTCTTACAGAACGCATGCGTTCTTTGATGGAACTCCATTATGCGGAAGATATGTCTCTTGCAGAGATCGCCGAGCAGGAGGAAATCTCGCGGCAGGCCGTTTACGATTCTATCCATCGCGGCATCAAATCCCTCATGGACTATGAGAGCAAGCTTGGATTGATTGAGAGATTTACGAACCAACAGCAGGCTATTCAGGAAGCGGTCATTGCGCTTGATAACAAAGAATATGTGACGGCCCATACGGTTCTTACAGAATTAATGAACACATTATAATTGTCCCTGCGGGACAGAAATGGAATTGATATGTTTGATAGCCTTTCATCCAAACTGCAGAATATAACCGCACGTATGCGCGGTAAAGCCCGTGTAACCGATCAGGACATCACGGACATGATGAAAGAAATCCGCATGGCGCTTTTGGAAGCGGATGTGAACTATTCTGTAGTCAAAGCCTTTATTGCAAGTACTTCCGAAAAATGCAAAGGGCAGGATGTTTTAATCAGTCTTACACCCGGTCAGCAGATCGTTAAGATCGTTCACGATTCCCTCGTGGAACTTCTTGGTTCAACTTCCGGCAAAATCACAGTGTCTCCTTCGGGCTTCACCGTAATCATGTTATATGGTCTTCAGGGTTCCGGTAAGACGACGACCGCAGCAAAACTTGCTCTCATGCTCAAGAAGGGCGGCAAGAAGCCCATGGTTGCATCGGTTGACGTACATCGTCCCGCCGCAGCCAGACAGTTGGAAATCCTTGCCGAGAAGATCAGCGTCCCGTCCTTTATCATGCCTGATGAAAAATCTGCCGCTGTCATCGCCGAGAAGGCTGTGGCTCGTGCCAGGTATATGCTTTGTGACACACTCATTGTCGATACAGCCGGCCGAATGACCGTGGACGATGAACTCATGAAAGAACTGATTGATATCGGGAAGATTGTTAAGCCTACCGAGAAGCTTCTCGTCGTTGATGCGATGATCGGACAGGAAGCCGTAGCAATTGCCCAGGCATTCGAAGCTGCCATTGGTCTGGACGGATTCATCATGACAAAGCTGGACGGTGACGCCAGAGGCGGTGCAGCTCTTTCCATCCGCCAAATTACCGGCAAACCGATCAAGCTGATTTGCGTCGGTGAAAAGGTCGAAGACATTGAAGAATACTATCCGGATCGTATGGCCAGCCGTATTCTCGGTATGGGCGATGTACTTTCTCTGATTGAAAAAGCGCAGATGTCATACGATGAGACGGCAGCCAAAGCCACCATGAACCGCATTATGAAGAACACTTTCGATCTCGAAGACATGCTTTCGCAGTTCGAACAGATTAAGAAGATGGGATCCATGAAAGATGTTATCGGTATGCTGCCCGGCGGTCTGGCCGGCAAGGTCAAGGATCAGGATATCGACGAGTCGATTATCGGAACCAATATGGCTATCATCCGCGCTATGACGAAGAAAGAACGCAAATATCCGCAGGTACTGAATGCCAGCCGCAGAAAGAGAATTGCAGCAGGTTCGGGAACAACCGTTCAGCAGGTTAATCAGCTGATGAGGCAATATGAACAATCGACGCAGATGATGAAGCAGTTTGCCAATATGAGCAAAGGAAAAGGCGGAAAGGGCAAAATGCGCCGACCGTTCTGACCCGACACATTGCCTTCGGGCATCACTAAGTCATTCACGCAAAAACTTGCGCGGATATAGAACACAAAATATGGACAAACAGTATTAGGAGGAAATGAATCATGGCAGTTAAAATCAGATTAAAGAGAATGGGCGCAAAGAAGGCTCCTTTCTATCGTGTGGTCGTAGCGGATTCCCGTTATCCCAGAGATGGACGTTTTATCGAAGAAATCGGCACATACAATCCGCTGACAGAGCCTTCAGAATTCAAAATTGATTCGGAAGCAGCATTGAAGTGGATCAAGAATGGCGCTCAGCCTACAGAGACTGTTCGGTCCCTGATGAAAAGAGCAGGAATCATTTCCTGATCAAAGGGAATGTTCTTGTTGTCTGATGAAATCGCAATAAATGAGGGGAGGAAGGCAGCAGCTTATTATTAGGCACGCTGCTGATAGAACTATGAGTGATTTACTTGTTACGATGGCTAAGGCTCTTGTTACAAATCCGGATGCTGTTACCGTAAAGGAAATAGATCGCGGAAGCACGGTTGTTCTTGAATTGTCAGTTGCCCCGGAAGATATGGGGAAAGTCATTGGAAAAGGCGGCAAGCGCGCGCAGGCCATCCGGACCATCATGAAAGCCAAGTATCTTCGTACGGGCAAACGTGTGGTCGTGGACATTGTATAATGAATGACGTCTTTGTAATCGGGAAATGTATCGGTGCACATGGAGTTCGCGGGGAGATCAAAGTTTTCCCGCTTACGGATCATGTGCGCCGATTTGATTCTCTTTCCGAATGTATGCTGCTTTCACCGGCTGAGAAATTTGTCCGCATGGTCAAGGTGAAGAATGTCCGTCTCGTCAATGATTCGGTTCTTCTGACCATCGAAGGCATTGCTGACCGGGATGAAGCGCAGAAGCTGCATGGTCTATATTTTGCAGTCAAGAGGGAAGATGCCGCTCCGCTCCCGGAAGGCCGGTTCTATATCAGTGATTTGATCGGATGTGCGATCCGGGATGACGAACATGGCATTCTCGGGCAGGTCTCCGATGTTCTGCAGACCGGAGCGAACGATGTTTTCATCGTCAAACGCAGCGGGAAACCGGATCTTCTGATTCCGTATCTGAACGCGGTCGTCTCGTCCGTGGATGTGTTAGCACGGAAAATCTCCGTTCAGCTGCCCGACGGGTTATACGAGATTTACGAATCATAAGGCTGACGTATTATCTGGAGGACTTCTTTTTGTGAAATACACAGTTCTCACACTTTTCCCGGAACAGGTTCGAAGTTTCCTGGAGACCAGCATTATCGGACGCGCCATAAAAAGCGGCATCCTTTCTTTGGATACGGTCCAGATTCGGGATTTCTGCGGAAATTCGTACGGAAAAGTGGACGATACGATGTTCGGCGGCGGCACGGGTATGCTGATGCAATGTGAGCCTGTGTATGCCGCATGGCAATCGGTCGCCGGCTCTGATCCGGAAAAACGTCCGCACATGATCTTTCTGTCGCCCAAGGGTACCGTGTTCAACCAGCAAAAAGCGATGGATCTTGCAAAATATCCGCACCTTGTTTTTCTTTGCGGACATTACGAGGGGGTTGATCAGCGAGTGCTCGATATGATCGTCGACGAGGAAATTTCGATCGGCGATTATGTGCTGACCGGCGGTGAAATAGCCGCATGTGTCGTAATTGATTCCATATCCCGAATGCTTCCCGGCGTCCTTCCGGACGCATCCGCATATGAGAATGAATCTCATATGGGCGGCGTTCTCGAAGCTCCGCAATACACACGCCCCGAGACCTGGCGCGAAAAGTCCGTACCATCCGTATTGCTCTCCGGACATCACGCGAAAATTATCGAATGGCGCAGATTATCCGCACTGTATGAGACATGGCAAAAACGTCCGGATTTGTTGGATCGTCAGGTAATTTCTGCAAGTGACTGGGAGATTCTTCTGGAGTGGAAAGAACAAAACCCGGAGAAAAAATAGTATCCATGGGGGGAGTGTCGCGCAGCTGATATCCTCGAAAGGCAAGGCAGAGGAGAGCTACAGATACGATCCATTCGGCGCCATTCTCGATGGAGCCCCTCACAACATTCCAGTTTGTCCCGAATATCGGAACGAGCTTCAATGTCTACGACATCACCGTTAGCATACAAAATTTATAAATATCTTATATAATGATTCTCTGAAGGACTTCAACGTAACCCAAACAACAACACTGACAAATTGAGCAGCCTGAAAAGGCGCAAGTATCATGTCATTGGTCTCTATTTTCGGTTTCTGTATTTGTTAAAAATCTTGGGGAAGATGAGGAGTATATGAAAAAATGTATTGCAGCTTTGTTCCTGCTGTTGATTGGTACGACGCTTGCGGCATGTAGCGCATCAGATAAAAATAGCAAGACGGACATGACTTCCATACCGACGTCATTAGTCTCAACTACGCCAACCCCCACTCAAACCCCCACAACAACTCCTATTCCGACCTATGCCCCCGGAACAGATCTTTACGGGATGCTTTCTGTGACTGGGAACATCGTTATTGAGCCGCAGTACGAGTATCTTGATCTTTTCTCCGACGAAGGGTTTGCGCGATTCGAAGATCACGGTCTTTGGGGATTTGTAAATGAGCAGGGTGAAGAAGTGATCCCGGCGCAATATGAATATGCAAACAACTTTTCCGAAGGACTGGCTGCGGTGAAGATGGATGGTTTGTATGGGTTTATTGATACGACTGGAGAGATGGTGATTGCGCCGAAGTACGAAGGGGTAGAAGGTGGCTTCAAGTTTGGGCGGTGCGTAATCGTCTCCGGAACTCTGAAAGGACTAATCGATACGGGAGGAAATGTTATTGTTGAACCGGCTTACTTGTCCATTCTCCAAACATCCAGTGAATATTTTATTGTTACGGATTTAACAAGTAGTTACGGTACTCTTTATGGAATTATTGATAGAGACGGGACAATTGTCGTTGACTTTCAGGAACAAGAGATATATATGGTGACGGACAAAGGAAATTACTTTGTGTCCCGAGAATATGATCCTCTCGACAATCAGGCAATAAAGTCGGACATATATGATCTGAGTGGAAATCATTATGTTACAAGAACGGATTCGTGGGACTTTAGCAGGCCTCTTCTCGATGTTTTGTTTGTGGTTGCTTCTCCTGACGGCGAACATTGGGGTCTTCTGGCCCTGGACGAGGGACAGTTTATTGTTGAACCAATATACGATTCCATATCGTTTCATGACGGAGAGGAATCTGCGTATCTGCATCTGGATGAAAAAGCGGGGTTATATATCTTGAAGACAGGCGTTATTGAATGGGACGCGTATTCTTTCGAGTATGGATACGTATATTTAGAAAAGAACGGTCGAAATTATTTGGTAGATCTCGACGGAAATGAGATCCTCCCAACACAGTACAGTGTAATTTCCGCTACCCCACACGGAACATTTGCAGTGATGGAAAACGATACTTTGTATGTTATTGATTTGCAGGGGAATATCCTCTTTGAAGCAGATGATCTTACGATAAGTCCATGGTCATATAATCAATCGATCGATTGCTGGGAATTTACTTACAAGAAAAACATTATTCGAGGCTATGACTACTATTACATTGACGGATTTATCAGTGGTGATGGATCTAAGGTGGATATGAAGTGCTGGTCGGATGATATAGTACCTGATGCTTTCTATGAAGACTTTGTGGATAATCCGGAAATTACGGGAGAGGCTCTTGTAAATCCAGTGGGAGATCCGAATATAATTGTATATTTTGGGTATTATGATTTTCCGAAACAAGGCGTATTTGTAGTAACGGACAAAGAAGATAATTATGGGCTTATATCCTCTCAAGGAGAAGTGCTTTTTGAATTGCAGGCATGTCATATTTTTACCAACAAGGATAGTGGGAATACAACGAACAAATATGAATACGATCACTATAACGATACCGACTACTTGATCTATACGGTTGTAGCAAAGTAACTTATGTTCATGTAAAAATCCCGTGATTTGCACTTTGACAACGGATTTTTCGAAAATGCTATTCCTGATGGCAGCGACCTATGACGGGGACGGAAACCGCGTCTTTCAGGTGACCCTCCGCAGTATGGAAGAATCCAACACGCAATCAAGCGCAAAGAGCCCATCCGCCGCAAGCAGTTCGACAACCACAAGCAGTTCAACCACAAGCAGTTCGACAACCACAAGCAGTTCGACAACAAGCAGTTCAACGACCACGCCATCCACATCTGCATCCGGTAAGAAGGGAACGACCGCTGTGAATGTCAGTAGCCTTACTGCAGCGACGGCATCGGAAGACAGCACCTACTTTGAGAAAGTCTATAGTGACCCGGCAGATACCATATTCTGGTACGGCTTCGGTCAAGGACTCGTGCAATTCTTTAGCGGCGTCAATCAGGCGCTCTCCGTCACATTAACCAGTTGGCTGAGCAGCGCCTGGGATGCGGTCACCGGCAGCTTCACCGTTGTGATTCGCAGCGAAGTAGCGGCAGAGTATTCTGAAGAAGACATCAAGGCTCTGGAAAACACAGGCCTTTCCGAGACGGAAATAGCCTCCATTGTTCTGCCGGTATCTTGTGCTTCCAAAACATCAGACACCACCGGCAATGCAGCAGCAGACACCCGAAATGACTATGACCTCACATACTACATCAACGACGTAAATACCAACGATCTTGTTTAGAGGTTGCATCATATTGACGAATGGTGTAGTTTATTCGTCAGGCAAAGATTTTGTGTTAGAATTTTCAAGAAAAGGATTGTGCCATATATTGCAAACACTCAAAACATATACTTGCACTGCATAGAACCCTGTGATAAAATTCTATAGGCTATAGGGGATGGTCCGCTGCCACAATCCGGCATGAACATCTATCGGAAGAGGAGGAACACAAAATGGATTTAGTAAGAGCAATTGAGCAGGACAACCTGCGTAACAGTTTTCCTGAGGTTGGTGTTGGCGATTATGTCAAAATGCACCTGAAAATCAAGGAAGGCGCACGTGAGCGTATTCAGATTTTTGAAGGCTACGTGATTGCAAGAAAGGGCGGCGGTCTCTCAGAGACCATGACAGTCAGACGCGTATCATATGGAGTCGGTGTCGAGCGTATTCTGCCCGTGCATTCCCCCAGAATTGATAAGATTGAGATCGTCCGCAAAGGACGCGTCAGGAGAGCGAAGCTCTATTACCTGCGTGATCGTGTGGGCAAGTCTGCAAAGATTACAGAGAAGCTTACAAGGCATCACTAATATCTCTTGTTCAGACCCAATGGCTGCCCGGAAGTGATATCTTCACCTCCGGGCAGTTTTTTTAACTTGATTCCTATATAATAGAAAGAAAAAGCAGGAGTATGTATGGCGTTAGATATTAACTGGTTTCCGGGACATATGCGAAAAACACTTCGCTCCATAGCCGATCAGCTTTCGCTGGTTGATGTGGTTATTGAGACATGCGATGCCCGTATCCCGTTTTCCAGCCGGAATCCCGAATTGGATTCGCTCATTTCCGGCAAAAGAAGACTGCTGGTTCTGAACAAATCGGATCTTGCCGATGAGAAAGTGACGGCTGCCTGGATTGCACATTACAAAGAACAGGGAATTGTAGCGGTTCCCTGTGATGCTTCCCATAGAAAAGGTCTGGATCTAATCCGAAAAAACTGTCAGCTTCTTTGTGCAGACATTCTGGAGAGAGCCAAAAACAAAGGCCGTATCGGTCGCCCGATTCGTGCTATGGTCGTCGGTATTCCGAATTCCGGGAAATCCACGCTCATTAATGCGCTCTGCAACCGGAAAGTCGCTATCACAGGCGATCGTCCCGGTGTTACCCGCGGATACCAGTGGGCCCGGTCGGATTCCATGCTTGAGTTGATGGATATGCCGGGTGTTCTGTGGCCGAAGCTCGCATCCAGAAGAAGCCAGCTCTGCCTGACCATTACCGGAGCCATCAAATCCGAAGTTGTCGAAATGACGGATGTTGCTTCCGAAGGGCTGACCATACTGATTGACCGCTATCCGGTCGAGACCTGTGCTCGTTTTCGCATTGATGCACCCGGAACGGAAGGATTTATATCCGATCCTGATGAGCGTTTTCTTGCAGCCGCAAAAAATCGCGGATGCATTCTTTCCGGCGGACGTGTGGATGAAGAGCGTTTTGCAGCAATCTTTCTGGATGATTTCCGGTCCGGACGCGTGGGTCGCATAACACTCGAAAGACCGGATCGCCCGGAATAATTCATTTTTGGAGGCATAAATGACCCGTGAAGAGAAGCTCCATGAGAAGTTTGTCCTTTTATCTTCCTTCGAAATCGAAGCGAAGAGCAAAGGATTTCTTTTTTGTGCAGGCATCGATGAAGCGGGACGGGGCCCATTGGCCGGACCTGTCGTTGCTGCGGCCTGTATTCTCGATGAAAATGTACCCATATACGGATTGGATGACTCCAAAAAGCTCTCAGAAAAGAGACGGGAAGAGCTATATGAGGAAATCATCGTGAAAGCAAGCGCTTTTTCTGTCGTTCGTGTTGAACCGGATCGTATTGATGAAATCAATATACTGGAAGCCACGAAGCTTGCTATGCGAGTCTGCGTTAAGAACTTATCGCTGCAGCCGGATCTTCTTCTGATTGATGCGGTTAACCTGACCGGCACCGGCGTGGAAGTTCTCCCCATCATTAAGGGCGATGCGAAATCCAATTCCATTGCGGCTGCTTCGATTCTTGCAAAAGTCTCGCGGGATCGGATTATGCGCGAATATGATCTGCAATATCCCGGATATGGTTTTGCCAAACATAAAGGATACGGTACGCCTGAGCATTATGCCGCGATTCAGGTGCTTTCCCTGTGTCCGATTCATCGCAGAACCTTTTTGAAGGGCTATTGCTGATCGTTGTCGCATCATCGTCTCTCGATGGATTCATTTTTGCCGGATACTGTAGACATCATCCGAAATGAATCGAATGGAGATATGGCATGAGCAGGAATCAGGAGAAAGCTCTCTGGGCGAAGCAAATCGGGCGTCAGGCCGAAGATGCTGTGTTATCCGAATTTCTGTCGCGCGGATATTCGCTTCTCGCCAGGAACTATAATGTGAATCGATATGGCGAACTGGATCTAGTGCTTCATAAAGGTATGTGTATCTATATCGTTGAGGTTAAGAGCCGGAAAGATACCGACACATACGGGGGTACGGAAGAATCGATCACCCGTCAGAAATTGCTTCGTATGACATGCGCTGCCAGGGTCTTTTTGCAGGACAGAAAATGGGAAATGTATGATGTTCGTTTTATTGCCGGTTTTGTTACGCATTCTGCGGGCGGGTTGATTCAAAAAGTAGAAATTCTGCCAATCTGATGCAAGACCCTTGAGATTTTCCTTCAAATCTGACTATAATAGAGCTGTTGGCACACGTTTTTGCACCGGTATGTGCAAGGTAACGTTAAATGAGTTTCTTAATTATTTGTGCCGCATGACATAACAACACCTAGCGCTTCACAGAATGCAATATTACAAGGGGGACCCTACATGAGTTCTATTTACGAAATGAATCGCGGGCAGCTCGAAGCTGAGATGAAAGATCTGCTTGCCAGATATAATGATGTCAAAGCGCAAAAACTCACTTTGGATATGACAAGAGGGAAGCCGTGTACGGAACAGCTTGATCTCGCAGCCGAGATGCTTTCATGCCTGAAGCCGAATGATGTTTATGCGGAAGATGGCTCGGACTGCAGAAATTACGGGCTTCCGTTCGGAATTCCTGAAGCAAGACGATTTTTTGGACAAATGATCGGTACGAATGAGAACCATGTAATTATTGGTAACAATTCAAGTCTGACTGTGATGTTTGACACCCTGATGCGCGCACTGGTTTTTGGTGAGCTTGGATCAACGGAGCCGTGGAGCCATGTTGCAAACAGGAAATGGCTGTGTCCGGTTCCCGGGTATGACCGTCATTTTCTTGTGACACAGACTCTTGGATTTGAACTGATTGCCGTCCCTCTCAATGAAGACGGACCGGATATGGATATTGTTGAAAAGCTCTGCGCCGAAGATGCATCCATCAAAGGCATGTGGTGCATGCCCCTATACAGCAACCCGGACGGTTACATATATTCTCCGGAAGTCTGTGAAAGACTGGCTTCCATGAAGACCGCCGCCCATGATTTCCGGATCTATTGGGATAATGCATATGTGGTTCATCATCTTTATGAAGATAACAGAGGGACTTTACCTGACATTCTTTCCTTGTGTGAGAAAGCCGGGAACCCGAATCGTGTCTATGAGTTTGCGTCAACGTCGAAGATTACATATTCCGGCTCCGGAATTTCCTGTATTGCGGCCAACCCGGAGAACATTGCGCACATACGCAAGTTTGTTACGGTTCAATCCATCGGACCGGATAAAGTTAACGAGCTTCGCCATGTCCGGTATATTCCGGATCCTGCGGCACTCGATCAAGTAATGAAGCGCCAGGCCGAAGTTATCAGGCCGAAGTTCGAAGTGACTCTTGATATTCTTGAGAAAGAATTTAAGGGAACGGAAATTGCACATTGGAACAAACCTCTCGGAGGCTATTTTATAAGCCTGTTTGTTTATCCGGGTACGGCCAGGAAAGTTGTTGCGCTTGCAAAAGAAGCCGGAGTCGCACTGACACCGGCCGGAGCAACCTATCCGTATGCAAAGGACCCGAGAGATGAGAATATTCGAATCGCACCCACATATCCTTCCATTAAAGATGTGGAAAAAGCTATTTTGGTTCTCTGCGTTTGTGCGAAGCTCGCAGCAGCCGAAAAACGCCTGGAGGAGATGTAACATGAAAGACACCTTTGAAAGCCCGCTGAATTCACGGTATGCCAGCAAAGAGATGCAATTTCTTTTTTCTCCGGACAACAAATTCCGGACATGGAGAAAGCTATGGATTGCTCTGGCTCAGTCGGAGAAGGATCTCGGCCTTTCGATCACTCAGGAACAGATTGATGAACTGATTGCCAGCAGAGACAACATTAATTATGATGCCGCAAGCCGCGAAGAGCGCATTGTCAGGCATGATGTAATGGCTCATGTTCATGCTTACGGCGAACAGTGTCCGAATGCAAAAGGTATTATTCATCTGGGAGCGACGTCATGTTATGTCGGCGATAACACGGATCTGATTATTATGCGGGACGGTTTGATTCTCATCCGCAAACGGTTGATGCATGTCATAGCCAAATTGGCAGATTTCGCCGATATCTATAAATCACTGCCAACTCTCGGATTTACTCACATGCAGCCGGCTCAGCTCGTTACCGTTGGCAAGAGAGCTACACTTTGGCTGCAGGATCTGCTTTTGGATCTTGAAGAACTGACTTTTGTAATTGATCATATCAAATTGCTGGGCTGCAAAGGTACAACCGGAACACAGGCGAGCTTTCTGAACCTTTTTCAGGGGGATCATGAGAAAGTGCTGCAGCTTGATACGAAAATCGCCGGAATGATGGGCTTTTCAGATACATATAAAGTGAGCGGGCAGACATACTCCAGGAAAATCGATTCGCGTATTTTGAATGTACTGTCGTCCATTGCACAGAGCGCACACAAATTCAGTAATGATATTCGCCTGCTTCAGCATTTGAAGGAAATTGAAGAACCGTTTGAGAGCTCGCAAATAGGATCTTCAGCGATGGCATACAAGAGAAATCCGATGCGCTCCGAGCGGATGGCATCACTGGCACGGTACGTGATTGCGGATGTTTTGAATCCTGCGATGACGGCGGCCGGGCAATGGTTTGAAAGAACGCTGGATGATTCTGCCAATAAGAGAATCAGTGTTCCGGAAGCGTTCCTTTCTGTAGATGCAATTCTCAGCATTTATCTGAATGTTGTTTCCGGACTTGTCGTATATCCGAAAGTAATCCGCAAGCATATTATGGACGAACTTCCGTTTATGGCTACCGAGAATATTCTTATGGAAGCTGTATCCAGAGGCGGTGACCGGCAGGACCTGCATGAGAAGATACGAGTTCATTCTATGGCGGCCGGTGCGGAAGTCAAGGTTGAAGGGAAGCCCAACGACCTTCTCGAGCGCATAGCCGGTGATGCAACATTTGGTCTTTCCTCGGAAACACTTTCCGCATTGCTTGACCCGCAGCTCTATATCGGTCGCTGTCCGGAACAGGTTACTGCTTTTCTTGAAGATGATGTGAAGCCGATTCTTGCCCGGTACGCAGGCGACATGGAGCTTTCGGATCCTGAGCTGACCGTATAAAGAGGAGGGAAGTCTTCTGATTTACCTCGATAACAGTGCTACGACAAAGCCTCTTCCGGAAGTGGCCGGATATGTGTATGAGTCATTACAATCCGATGATGGATTTGGCAACCCCGGATCTTTGCACCGGCTGGGCGTTTTAGCCGAAAAATCTCTCAAGGCGTCCTTGCTGTCGATCAGTTCGTCCCTGCAAACGAAGACAAACGAACTGTATTTTACTTCCTGCGGGTCGGAGTCAATCAATACGGCTGTCCAGGGCT
>Ga0302293_10001258_pt1 | contig 12662 bp, 9 predicted proteins | sample III_Fen_N2_2_FD_198758 | JGI IMG/M metagenome (GOLD analysis project Ga0302293, IMG submission 198758) | Peat permafrost microbial communities from Stordalen Mire near Abisko, Sweden - III_Fen_N2_2 | ecosystem: Environmental > Terrestrial > Soil > Wetlands > Permafrost | place: Sweden: Abisko... | reverse complement strand
TTGCACTGTTCGCAATTGCCTGAAACCTTGATTTGAAGTTCTGTTTCGCTACTCATCCGATGACTCCAAGTCATCGGATGAGTCTCTATTGCTGATGTTTCCTGGTTCATCATGCTTGGTTTTCCTTCCAGTTGAGCAGCAGCGTCCACGCTAAAAGCACCTTCAGTTACAATTTCTTCGCCATCCTTCAATCCGCCGGTTACCACATAGCTGTTGCCAAGCTGTGGCCCCAATTCGATTTCACGGATTTTGAAAACTGGTTCATAACCGGCCTGTTTCACGTAAACAATGGAGCGTTTGCCAGTCCAAAGTACCGCTGAGCGCGGAATAACCAGCTTATCCTTGTATTCAGCGAGGTTCGATTTGACAATTCCGGTGGCAAACATTTCAGGTTTCAGTTTTGCTCCCGGATTGCTCATTTCCAAACGAACTTTGGCTACCCGGTTCACCGGATCAATCACCGGATCGATAAACATGATCATTCCAGAATAGGCTGATCCAGGTAATGCCTGAATCGAAAAATCTACTTTGTCGCCTTTTTTCAGGAACGGCAGATCGCTTTCGTAGGCGTCGAACAAAATCCAAACGCGCGAAAGATCAGAAACTTCGTAAAGCACCGATCCCTGGCTGACATAATCACCATTGTTGACACGTCGGGCAGTAACAATTCCGCTGGCAGTCGATTCAACTTCCATGTTGGCCTGCACTTTGCCTGAATTTTCGATTTCTGCAATTTGCTTATCGGTTAGTTTCCATTGACGAAGCTTTTCTTTGGCGGCTTCATAAATTTCAGGCTGTGCCTGTTTTGTCTTTGCTGCTTCCAACAATTCCTGTTGTGCCGTAACCAATTCCGGCGAATAAATGAGTGCGAGAGGCTGGCCTTTACTCACCATCTCGCCGGTGAAGTTGACCATCAGTTTTTCAATTCGTCCGGGAATATAAGCCACCTGATTTTTCAGCAGACGTTCGTCGGCCTGAACTTTTCCATACAAACGCAGCTCTTTAACCGGATTTTGGCTGCTGACAATGGTCGTCAACACATTGGCTAGTTCAGCCGATTCTTTGGTTAGATGCACCGCCGCCGGATCCATTCCTGAAGTTCCGCTTTGTACGAGTGGAATGAGGTCCATCGCACAGATAGGGCATTTTCCGGGTTTGTCCATCCGGATTTGCGGGTGCATCGAGCAAGTCCATATCTCAGCTTTTTTTTCTTCTGCTGAATGGTTATGAGTTTCTTCTTTTTTTTCTGAAGAATGAAAAACCGCCCAGCCAATAAACAGTCCGATGACGATAAACAAACTGTTTCGGAAATATTGATTTGAAAATATCTTTTTCATAGTATGTGTTTTTATTGAATTTCTGCGCAAGCTGTTAGGCGTTTGATCCAGACAATCGCTGTATTATTATCCGAAATCGCTTCGATTTTCTTTAACTCGTAATCGAGTGTTTGTTGGCGAATTCGAAGCACATCTGTCAATCCCGAGCCTGAAACAGAAAAGCTTTTCTGAAGAATATTCAGTGATTTTTCGGCCAGTTCATATTGATTCTGATAGAGTTTCATCCGCCGTTGTGCATCCTGAAAAAGCTGAATGGCTTCGTAATATTCAGTCTGTAATGAGTTTTGAGTTGCCTGATAACCTTGTTTGTTCGCCGTTTTCATCAGTTCAACCTCTTCGCGCATGGCTTTGTATTTCTTCCGGTAAATGGGTAAAGTAACCGTTACCATGGGCATAACCATATCTTTGCCATTCATATCAGGAGCCATCGCTAACGGATCTTTCCCGATAAGCGAGTAATTCACTCCCAGACCAACCATCGGATATCCCATTTTCGTGACCATTGTCTTGCGTGCTTCGAGCGATTGCTGCTCATATTCGAGCATTCCCAGCATCGGACTTAGACTGAACATACTGTCAGAAACCGCTAAAATCGAATAAACCAATGAATCTGCTGCAAGTTTTTCAGGTAATGTTACAGTCGATAGAGGTTTTCTGTTCAGGTAACTATTGAAACGGACTAAAATGGTTTGTTCCTGATTTTTCAGCAAAGCAATGCTGTTTTCGAGTTCGCCGGTTTCCATCTGAATCCGGTAAATATCGGTCAACCCCGAGCCACCGGAAGATGCCATCGGACTGGCCGGCATTGCTGAAGCCTGAGGCGCTGAAGCTCCTGAATTGCCTCCCATCGTATTCATTCCTGACGAACCTTGCGCTGATGTAAAATTGCCTGATGAAGCTGAAGGTCCGGAAGATGATCCTCCACCAGACGAAGCCACTTTAAATTTTACCAGCGAAAGCCGCTCGAGCGAATGCAGGATTTCCAGATTCTTCTCATTGATCAGTATCGATTGCTGAACTTTCTGCAAGTCGTTCCAGGTCCGCTGTACATCGTAGAATACCTGTAATTTGGTTTCGCGGAATGATTCGAATTTCGCTTTGGCCATCAGGCTCATTTCGTCTTTGGCATTTTTTAGCACACCAAACCATGGAAACATCTGCATCAGACGGATATCTGCCAGCTGTTTTCCGGCAACCAGTTCCATCGGACTCAGAAATACTCCAACATTCAGTTCCGGATCGGGCAAACTGCCTACCTGCGGCACTTTTTGCAGAGCTGCCTGATATTCGGTGAATTTCTGCTGAACGGTCGGATTGTTTTTGGCCGCCAGTTCCAGATAATAATTCAGCGAATCGGTCTGTGAATAGGCAGATAAACTGATTATGAATGAACTGATGTATATTAAAAGTATTTTCATTGTTATATTTTTTGAACCACAATAGGCAGATAGTTCACATAGAAAAAATAAAACTATGTGTACTATGTGTCTATGTGGTTATTAATTTTTCTAACTGCATTTTCTCTCCACATCGACTGAAACATTGGGACAACAAAAACAGTCATCACCTGAATAACCATACCGCCAAACATGGGGATAGCCATCGGGATCATGATGTCGGAGCCTTTTCCGGTGGATGATAAAACAGGCAACAAAGCAATTACGGCAACTGCTGTTGTCATCATCGCTGGACGGACACGTTTCATACCCGCGGAAACAACTGCTTCACGTACTTCGTGAACCGTTGCAGGATGGCGGTCTTCAAATACCTGATGAATGTACGTTCCCATGATAACTCCGTCGTTGGTGGCAATTCCAAAGAGAGCAATAAACCCGACCCAGACCGCCACACTGAGGTTGATCGTGTGCATCTGGAACATGTCCCGAAGGTTTATTCCGGCAACCGAAGAATTCATAAACCAGTCCTGTCCATACAACCAAAGCATGATAAAACCTCCGGCAAAAGCGACAAAAACTCCTGAGAAGTGAATAAATGAAGCAGTAATCGTTCGAAATTGGAAATAGAGCAACAGCAAAATCAGGAGTAAACTGATTGGAATAACAATTGCCAACCGTTTCGTGGCCCGCATCTGATGTTCGTAATTTCCGGCGAATTTAAACGATACCCCGGCAGATAGAACCAGCGATCCGGAGCTCATCTTTTCCTGAAGTACTTTGCTGGCTTCATCCACCACATCCACTTCCGCTTTACCTTCGTTTTTGTCGAAAATGACATAGCCGTTCAGGAACGTGTTTTCGCTGCGGATCATCTGTGCGCCCCTGGAGTAGTCAATATCAGCAATTTCGCTCAACGGAATCTGAACGCCGTTCATTGCCGGAATCAGGATGCGCTTGATATCATCCGGATTGTCGCGCAATTCGCGGGCATAACGTACCCGAATCGGGAAACGCTCGCGGCCTTCAACCGAAGACGAAAGCGCCATTCCGCCAACCGCCACCGAAAGTACTTCCTGCACATCGCTTACACTCATGCCATAGCGGGCCATGGCTTCGCGGTTCAATTTGATTTCGAGGTAAGGAGCGCCAACGGCACGGTCGTAAAACACCGATGAACCTTTGATGGACGGCACTTCTTTCAGTGCCTGTTCGAGCAGCATTCCGCCTTTTTCAATTGCGTCGAGGTCGGGACCATACACTTTCAAGCCCATCGGGGCGCGCATTCCGGTTGAAAGCATCACCAAACGGGTTTCAATCGGCTGCAATTTAGGCGCCGACGTCAGGCCGGGAATGTTGGTCACTTTTACAATTTCGTTCCATATGTCATCGGGTCGCTTGATTTCAGGCCTCCACTGCCTGAAGTATTCGCCATTCTTGTCAGGAATAAGACTGTCGGCAGGAAGCACCTTGAACCCATCTTCCTCCGAATTGTATTTTGAGCCGTTTTTCAGGAGATAACTTCCGGCGCGATCGACTTTAAACTGCATGCGCTGTCCGTTTTCATCCAAAATGTACTCCGGACGGTAATTGATCGTATTTTCGAACATTTGCACCGGCGCCGGATCGAGCGCCGAATTGACGCGGCCCCATTTACCAACAGCCACTTCCACTTCAGGAATGGCCGACAGCTGTTTGTCGAGTGTTTCGACGTATTCCAGATTCTTTTGAATTCCGGAGTGCGGCATACTGGTTGGCATCAGCAGGAACGAACCTTCGTTGAGCGAGGGCATAAATTCCTTGCCGGTTCCGGGAAATAGCTTTTCCGGAGATTGCCAAATTGCGGTTTGCCTGATGTTTTTCCAGCCTGCTTTTTCAGCGCCGGAAGCTACCATCCCGAAAGTTTTATCAAAACCCTGCCAGGCCAATAAACCGAAAATCAGCGTGACAATCGGAATGATCAGAAATTTCCATTTGTTTTCCAAAGCCCAGCGCATGATGTTTTCATAAAAATGAACCATCGACATCAGGGCGGCAAGAATCACCGTGATTATCCCACTTACAAAAAGGTAGTTCACCAGCGTGCTGTTGTGTGCTCCTAGCGGAAGCCACTCAATGGTGAGGTACCAGGCTGCTACGAGCACTGTAATGGCAATATTGATGTAGTTCGGAAATTCTTTCCGAGGTTCAGGCCAGCGGTAATCGAGTAAATTGTTGATGCCAATGGCAATGAGCGCCAATGCAGGCCACGAATGCCAGATCATAAAAAACAGAATGCCTGCCACAAACAGACTTGCATTCCAGATTTTGCGGATCTTTTTGGTATCGAACCGAATATTGAAGAACAGATAAGTTAAAGTCGGCAGCACAACAATTCCCAGGATGAACGCAGCAATCAGGGCAAAAGTTTTGGTGAAAGCCAACGGATGAAACAGCTTTCCTTCGGCAGCCTGCATCGCAAAAACGGGCAGGAAACTCACAATCGTGGTTGCTATGGAGGTTACCACCGCAGCACGGACTTCGGTTGTTGCCTGATAAATTACTGCTATCAGCTTTTTCCCGCGGATACCTTTATTTTCGGGCATTTCGAGGTGTCGGAGAATGTTCTCCACATCCACTATCCCAATATCGACCATAACACCAATGGCAATAGCGATTCCTGATAAGGCAACCACATTGGCTTCAATTCCGAAAAGCCGCATCAGGATGAATGTCATCAAAACGCCAATTGGCAGCAATCCGGCCACAATCAGCGATGCCCGAAGGTTCAGGACCAAAATGATAATCACCAGAATGCTGATCAGGATTTCGTGCGAAAGAGCCGATTCGAGCGTTCCGATGGTTTCCTTGATCAAACCGGTTCGGTCGTAAAAAGGCACAATGGTTACTTTCGAAACAGTTCCGTCGGGCAGCGTTTTTTGTGGCATTCCGGCTTCCAGTTCCTTTATTTTATCCTTGACGTTGTTGATCACATCCATCGGATTGGAGCCGAATCGGGCAACCACAACGGCACCAACGGCTTCGGAACCCGCTTTATCAAGGCCACCACGACGGGTTGCCGGGCCAAATGCCACATTTGCCACATCTTTGATGCGCACCGGAACATTATTCCGGACCGCAACCACCGAAATTTCAAGATCTTCCAGATTTTTAACGTAGCCCAAACCACGAATAATGTATTCCACATTGTTCAGCTCTATGGTTTCGGCGCCAATGTCGAGGTTGCTTTTGCGCACAGCATTCATCACGTCCATGGTCGAAACGCCAAATGCTTTCAGCGCTTCAGGATTGAGATCGATCTGGTATTCCTTGATAAATCCGCCAACGGAGGCCACTTCTGAAACACCTTCTGCAGTAGTCAGTCCGTATTTGACGTAGAAATCCTGAATGGTGCGCAATTCCTGTGGGTCCCAGCCTCCGGAAGGTTTTCCGGTTTTGGTGTCACGGCCTTCGAGCGTGTACCAGAAAATTTGTCCAAGTGCAGTCGCATCGGGGCCCAAAGTGGGTTGTACTCCGGAAGGCAAAGTGCCTGATGGAAGGGAATTCAGTTTTTCGAGAATGCGTGAGCGGCTCCAGTAAAACTCTACATTATCTTTAAAAATGATGTATATAAACGACATTCCGAACATGGAAGTGCTCCTGATGGTCTGCACACCGGGAATTCCCAGCAGGGCAGTGGTTAAAGGATAGGTCACCTGATCCTGAATGTCTTTGGGCGAGCGGCCCATCCACTCGGTAGCCACAATCTGCTGGTTTTCGCCAATATCGGGAATCGCATCTACCGCAATCGGATCGCGTGGGAAAAATTCGGATTTCCAGTTGAAAGGCATGAAAACCAATCCCAGAACCACAAATGCGATTAGGAACAGGAATGTAATCAGCCTGTTTTCGAGAAAATATTTGACAAGTCGGTTAAACATATAGAACGATTATTAGCCCCATCCCAAGCTCCCTTCCCCCAAATGGGGAAGGGAGCTTGGGAACAGATAATTCTTAAATTTTGCTCTTTAATGAGTTGCTGATATAATATGCAGTGCATAAAGTCCCCCATTTTGGGGGATTTAGGGGGCTATGTTTTACCGGTACTTGCAACAGCCTGGAAGTTTGGTATATGCTTTATCGTCAGCTTTATACTTCTCGGTATCGTGACCTACAGCAGCGATTTTCTTTTGGATGTCGTCGCTTTTAACTTTTGATGGATCGTATACTAAGGTGAGTAGTTTAGTGGTTTTGTCCCAGCTTGCTTTGCTTACGCCGTCAACTTTGGCAGCTTTTTCGATACGTGCCTGACAACTTTCGCAGTTGCCCGAAACTTTGATAGTTTCAGTTTTGGTGGTTACTGACTGTGCGTTGGTGTTTGAAGTGAATACGAGTGCTAAAATAGCTATGATGATGATTTTTACTAATGTTTTCATTTTGTATTGTATTAGATGTTAATGTATAAAAACTGGTATCAGGTATCAGAATAAGAGTGTCAAGATACAAGAAAATGATTATTCGGCAGGAGTGGTCTACTGCATGAATCTGTAATACATTAAATCAAATACGGAAAACGCATATTTTGGGCAAGCTTACCCCATTGGCAGGTAAGAAGCCTGGCGGACTTACATAAGTTATAGTCTGATTTAAATCAGTCAGTGAATGAAATGAAATGTTTTCAGGAATAGGAAATACCTGCAAAACAGTTTGTGCAAATGCATTGAATTCGGTAAAAGAAGGGGAGTAGTTGTGATCGACCGCATAAACCGATACCTGGTTGTTGCAGCAACTAGACTTCACGTGGTTGCCCGGTTGTGTGCATTCATCGTTTGCACTTTCCATACCACACGATGCCACATGTCCAATCAATGAGACTTTCGCATTTGCCAATTCACCACCGCAGTAATGCCTGGAAATGGTGAGTTGCATACCCGAAAGCAGCATGATTAAAGCAATTGATATGGAAAACAGTTTTTTCATTTATCTCTCAAACGTTTATTACGAGGAAAATGTTCTTCAAAGGTAGGGTTATTTCAATATGTTGTTCTTTGTCACCGGATTGGTTAGGAAATATTAACAAATGGATGAAGTTCATTTGGTTGAGGTTGACAAATCGATCGCATGGGTTAGCAAAACGATCTTAATGCCAAGCATGAGCATCTTGCAGGTTAGCAAAATAAACTTAGTAGCAAGCATAAGCATCTTGCAGTTTAGCAATACAATCTTGAAGGCAAGCAAAAGCACCATTGAGGCAAGCATAGCCATCTTGCAGGTTAGCATAGGCATCTTGATTGTAAACATGGTTATCTCGGAGCTTAGCAAAGGCATCTTGCAACTGATGAGTCCTTTCCGTTTACTAGTAAACCTGAAAAAAGAAGGAAATTTGTAACTATTTTGATCGAAAGTATTGACTTTTATTTCAGATTGTCATAACTTGTAGGTGGTAATTTAAAACTTAATTTTTCATTAAAAACCAAAAAAAATTAACCATGACGAATAATCAAGAAAGCCGCGTTGACATGCATTTGACAGTTATCGAATATAGCGAAGGAAATGAATCGATAACAACCAACTTACCGGAGTACAGTTCGAATTTCGGTGTCCTTGCAGAGACCAATACCCAGATACAGCGTATTGGTGAACAACAGAAAATGGTTTTGACTGGAATCACCCTGGACAAGAATCAGGTGAGAGCAAACCTGATTCTATATGGCGCTGACACCGCACGAAAACTTACGTCGTATGCGAAACTGACTGGCAATTTAACCCTGCTCGATGAAGTAAATTTTTCGGAAACTGATTTCAGGCGTTTCTCTGATATTAAACTGAGGGATTATACTCAAATTGTTTTCAACAAAGCCAATGCTTTACTTGATTCACTGGTGCAATATGGAATTTCAGTTGGATCTCAGGAGAACTTACTGAATACGATCAATTTATTCAATAGAGTTTTGGCAGCTCCAAGAATAGGCACAATGACCAAAAGTCAGGCCACGAAGCAGTTGGTAACCTTATTTAAAACAGCCGATGCCACACTTGCCCAAATGGATGCCGCCGTTGAAATTGTTAAGCTTACCGAACCCAATTTTTATATGGGATACAAAGCTGCCCGGAAAGTGATCAGTAAAGGAGTTGGCAAACTGGCCGTTAAGGGCATGGTTGCCGATGCTCAAAGCGGCGAGCCGGTGAAAGGAGTTACCGTTTCGTTTTCGTTGGATGGTGATATGGTCCACCTGAGTGCCGCAAAAAACGGAAAGCCCGTAGCAGTAAAAACAACAGCCGCAAAAGGTGGTTTCAACATTAAGTCGTTGGCTGCCGGAACTTATGCTGTTAGCTTTAAGAAAGCGGGCTACGCCGAACAGACGGCTACATTAAATGTGAACGATGGTGAAATGACCGTAGTGGAAGTAAAACTGGTGAAGAATTAACAAAATAGAGCCTTGTAAAACAACCGGATAGTTGATTTGCCCCTGAACAGTGATCGGATGACATTGTTCAGGGGATTTTTAATTTCTGATTTGAGCACAAAAAGAGAAACCACGCCTTCTTTACCTTGTCCTCCAGCCGGACGGGCTGTTACTTTTTCCCTACAGCTGGAAAAAGTAACCCAAAAGAGCCGCCGCTGAAGGAGAAAAAGCTAAAAACCGAATCCGTTCGGCTAAAAATTTCCAAACTCCTCCCTCTGGTCGTCAAACAGGGAAATTTTTTTAACGCTCACTTCTTCAGTTTTTCTAACGCTTTTTCTCCTTAGGCGGTTCAAGGCATTGCATTGCGGTGGTTGGACCTGCTGGCTTGCGTTTACCTAAGTACAAAATGCCAACCCTACGAATGCGGGGTTTGGTCTTTTAGTTACAACAACTTTTATTGGCCTGAACGGGAGGGCAGGGAAAAGTACCATACGAACAGAAGACACAACAATCGCCTTTTTGTGGTTTCAAGATTGCTTTGCAGTTTTTGCATTCGTAAAAGAACTGGCACGAGTCTTCAGGCATGGTTTCTTCCTTCGCAAATCCGCATATCGGGCAGGTAATCGTTGAGTTTAACTGAATTTGTTTTGGCATGGTCTTTTGTTGTAATCCGGAAAAAGAACTTCATTGTAAATTAATTGCCTTATCATCTCATTCATGCCCGTGCCTGTGGTGTAAATCAGGATCGTGTGGGTGTTCGTGTGTTATCGGATCATGGGTATGGAGATGTGAATGCCATTTGCCAGGCGAAACTGTTTCATCCTCGTGCATATGGTTGTGATGTTCGTCAGCATGGTTGTGGTAATGAATGTGTTCCATAACCACATGTGTGTGCCTGTGTTTATGAGAAAACAGATTGGTAACGATTACAGCAAGAGCCAAAAGTGCAATCGAAATGAGGTGAACCCAATGAAAAGGTTCGTGAACAAACAAGTACGACAAAACAACACCCCAAATAGGCGCAGTCGAAAACAAGATTTGGCTTCGGGTTGCCCCGATATTTTGTGCTGAAGTGACATAAAGCACAATGCTAAACCCATAAGCAAAAACTCCAACAATTATGGCCGGTACTACATTCCCGAGAACCATTGTTTGACCTGCAATCAGACAACCAATCATTAAATTGACCGAACCTGCTACGATTCCTTTAACGAAGGTGACTGTTTGAGGAGAAGCCCCGTCGGTGAGGGCTGTCAGGTGATTATCAACTCCCCAGCAAATACAGGCAGTTGTGATGAGCAATCCTGAAATGAAGCCACTGGTGCCTTCACCAAACGATACCACAATACCGGCAATAATGGTTAATAAAACGCCAATCCAGGTATTTCGGTCGAGTGCATCTTTAAAAATTAAAACACCTAAGATGGCAGTCGCTACCAGTTCCATATTTAACCAGATTGAAACCGAAGCTGCGTTGGCCATTCTTAAACCTGCCAGCAATAGTAAAGGTCCGGCGAATCCTCCAAAGAAAATAATACCGGCAGTTTTTGCCCTGCTTCCGGGTAGAAAAAGCAACTTCAGGTTGCTGTTTTTTCGGAATATATAAGGCAACATGGCTAAAGCAGCACCCAAATAGAGCAGTCCAGCCAGTTGAAAGGAGTTTAATCCGGACAACAACAGTTTACTAAACGGAGTGGCTACACCGAATAGAAAACCAGAAAGAATACCAGTTATGATTGCAAGCCGTTTCATCGTAGAGTTTTATCCAGACCATCCTTTACACGTCTGTATTGATTTAATATTTTCATGTTTATTTACAGCAATCACATTCCTTACCTTTTGCTTTATCAAAAGCCTCTTTTCCTTCGGCTACTGAAAAGTAAATTAGTCCTGCAGCGCCAATTGCATCAGCATAAATAAATCCGGTGAACTGGTATATAAGGCTGGATACAAGCAATACGACACTCATGTAAACGCACACTTTGGTACAGTTTGCATCGGATAAAATAGGGTCAGAGTTGAGCTGTTTCCCAATTTTCTTTTTTGCATTCATCAGCCAAACCATTACAACAATGGAAACCAGCGAAATCACAACACCCCAGAAGGTTGTTTCGGGCTTTTGATGATTAACTATATTAACAACTATACCTGCCAATAAACCAACGGCTAAAAGAAAGAAGGCTGTTCCGGTTATTTTAAGCGCTTTAATTTCGAACCTGCTTTTCGAACTTTTCGGGTTTCGACGGATGCGCATAATCATTACCGCGATGCCAATTCCCGACATGACTTCAATAAAACTATCGACACCAAAACCAAACAGGGTAAGGGTTTCGTCGGTATAACCCAGAAGCATGGATGAAACTCCTTCTACCAGATTATAAAAAATCGTAAAAAGACTCAGCGAATAGGCCGTTTTGTACAGGTGTTCTTCTTTTAATTCCATTTTCTTGATGTTTCAATTTCTTGGTGCAAACATGATTACCGCCATTCCCAATAATGCTATGGCACCGCCGATGACATCGAATTTATCAGGAACAAAACCATCGACTTTCCATCCCCAAAGGATAGCCAGAACGATGAAAATGCCGCCATAAGCTGCATAAACCCGTCCAAAATTGGCCGATTGAAAAGTTGCAACGACACCATAAAGTCCAAGAATTACGAGTCCAAATGCACCGATCCACATGGGTTTGTCTTCTTTCAACCAAAGCCAGACCAGATAGCCACCTCCAATTTCGCAAAGGCCTGCAAGTATGAATATCAGGATTGACTTTAAAATATGGATCATGCTTTCATGGGTTTATTCAAATTAGTGAGGGTTTGACTCCAAGTCAAGACCTCACTAACAGGGATCAACAAGCCATTTCGCCGGCGTTTTTCTTGGCCGCTAACAGATTGTATGCACCCTTTACAACAACCTTGGCATTGGTAATGTTGAAACCTTCAGGCAAAACAACTTCGGTAAAACCTCCGTCGGTCACGCCTTTGTGCACTTCAATGATGCGGTATTCGGTAAAAGGCTGTCCCACCTCTTCTTTATTTTTGTCGAAAACAAAGATATAATCCTTGTCGTCGAAGCTAACCACAGCATCCGAAGGTAAAGCTGCCACCTGATTTCCTGATGTTTCAATGATGGCATTGACATACATTCCGGGTAGCACATTTTTACAGACTCCGGTAACGTTCGCATACACTTTGTAGGTTTTGTCGGCATCAATGGCGCGCCCCGGCTGAGTAATAATGGCTTCGTGTGGTTCTGTTTCGTTGTTGATGAAGAACCTTATTTTCTGTCCCTGAGCTACTTTATCGGCATCTTTTTCAAAAAGGGTGAGTTCAAGGAAAAGCTTGTCGCTATTGATGATTTCGAACATGACATCGGCTGGCGCAACAAATTTTCCAAGGTTAATGTTTACCGTTTTCAGGAACCCGGAAATGGGTGCGATAATTTTTACTGAACTGCTGATATCGTCTTCGTGAAGGTTGGCCGGATTAATGCCAATCAGAGTTAGTTTTTGTTCCAATGCTTTTACCTGCGATTTCAGGCT
>Ga0302293_10001256_pt1 | contig 12669 bp, 12 predicted proteins | sample III_Fen_N2_2_FD_198758 | JGI IMG/M metagenome (GOLD analysis project Ga0302293, IMG submission 198758) | Peat permafrost microbial communities from Stordalen Mire near Abisko, Sweden - III_Fen_N2_2 | ecosystem: Environmental > Terrestrial > Soil > Wetlands > Permafrost | place: Sweden: Abisko... | reverse complement strand
TCAGGTTATCTATTCCCAGCTTTTGCGATAGTTTGTTCAGCTGCACCCTGCTCACGATCTTGGAACGCATTTCTGTAAGAAAACCTTCGTCTTTGTAAGGAAACAGCTTGAAGAGATGCTCTGCCACTATAGCTCCAAGGATGGCGTCGCCAAGATATTCCAGGCGTTCGTTACTGATGCGCGACCCGTTACTGAGTTCAACAGCTACTGATTTATGACGGAATGCAAGTTTATACAAGGAAATGTTTCCGGGATAATACCCAAAAATATTCCTGATGGCTGTGTAGAGTTCCTTGTCGCCAGAAAACACTGCCCCAAGGGGCCTCATTCTGAAAAGACCAAACAAGGTTACTGATTAAATTTCTTGAAAATAACAGAGGCATTATGGCCGCCGAACCCAAAGGTATTGCTGAGTGCTACATTTATCGTACGTTTTGCAGCTTGATTGAAGATAATATCCACATTGGGGTTTATCTCGGGATCGTCAGTAAAATGATTAATGGTCGGAGGGATAATATCGTTCTTCACCGCCAGGATGGAAGCAATGGCTTCAACAGCACCAGCGGCACCAAGCAGGTGACCGGTCATGGATTTGGTGGAGTTCACTGCAATCTTTTTGGCATGCTCCCCAAAAAGTGTCACTATTGCATTTATCTCTGCTATATCACCAAGTGGTGTAGACGTTCCGTGGGTATTAATATGATCGATATCGGTCAATTGCATTTCTGCATCATCAACAGCGTTTCTCATAGCGTTTCGGGCACCAATGCCCTCGGGATGCGGAGCAGTCATATGATATGCATCAGCAGAAAGTCCGCCTCCTGCAACTTCGCAATAAATTTTTGCCCCGCGCGCCAGCGCATGCTCAAGTTCTTCAAAAACAAGGGCTGCAGCACCTTCGCCGAGAACGAAACCATCGCGGTCCAAATCAAAAGGGCGAGAGGCAGTCTTAGGATCGTCGTTGCGTGTAGAAATCGCATGAAGGGCATTAAACCCACCAACACCTGCTTCATTAACGGCAGCTTCCGAGCCCCCGGTAACAAACACGTTGGCCTTGCCTAACCTGATGTAATTGTAAGCATCAATCAATGAGTTTGCAGAGGATGCACATGCCGAGACGGTGGCAAAATTCGGCCCCCTGAACCCGTATTTAATGGAAATGTGACCTGCTGTGATGTCGGCAATCATTTTTGGGATGAAGAACGGACTAAAACGGGGCGTTCCGTCTCCCTTAACAAACGCTGAAACTTCTTCATAAAACGTGAGTATGCCTCCGATACCTGAAGCCCATATAACACCAACGCGATCCAGATCGGTCTTTGTAATATCAAGCCCTGAATCAAGCACAGCCTGATCGGCTGCAATGATACCATACTGTGCATAAGGATCGTATTTCCTGGCTTCTTTCCTGTCGAAAAAGCTCAGGGAATCAAAATTCTTCACCTCACAGGCAAACTGTGTCTTGAATTTTGTGGTATCAAAATGTGTGATAGGCGCAGCACCGCTGACTCCAATCAACAGGTTGTTCCAGTATTCATCAACTGAATTGCCAATTGGAGTCAGTGCACCAAGACCAGTTACAACTACTCGTTTTAACTTCATCTAATCGTGTTATTCTTATTTTGTATTGTTCTCGATGTAGGCGATTGCCTCGCTAACAGTACCAATTTTTTCAGCCTGATCATCAGGAATGGCAATGTTGAATTCTTTTTCGAATTCCATGATCAGTTCAACGGTATCCAGAGAATCAGCTCCCAAATCGTTGGTGAAACTTGCGTCGTTGGTAACTTCGTTCTCGTCAACACCCAGCTTATCAATTATGATAGCTTTTACTCTTGTTGCAATATCAGACATGTTTTTGCTTTTTTTGGATTTAGGGTGCAAAGAAAGAACTTTTAGGCATACAATTCACAAAAGGGTGAATATTTTTTGCCTGTTCTGAACTTATACATCTGACATTCAGTTGTTTTCAAAAAACACTAGGCGATGATTTCTCTGCTGATTGAATCCCATACAATAAAATATCTGAAAAATTGATTATGTTCTGTTATTGAGTTAATTATAACAGCAATGACCATATATTAAAACGGCATCATTCAACAATCAATTTTCCTGAAGAAACCGATTGGCCATTTATATCAACCAGCCGTAAAAGGTATATTCCATTTTGCAACCCTTCCCGCGTTATTTTGATTCCTTCTGACGAGATGTTTGTCAATCGCTTCACTTCACAACCCAACTGGTTATACAAAATTATCGAGTTAACACTATTTTTTTGCCGGGATTGCATAGTGACCAGGGCAGAAGTATGCATTGGATTAGGATATATCCACAAACCGGAATTGAAAAATCCATCTCCTGTATTAGGAACCTTCACTGAAATACTGTTGCCTTCCCCGGGTGTACCATGCGGTGCAAGTGATGCTTTCCAGCTTTGGGCAAGGGCATTATCCATCCCGGGATTAATGAGTTCGAGTGTTGAGCCATGACCGTCAGGTCCTGTTGGCCAGGGAGCAGAATCATCATAATGCACTGTATCGATCAGCAGTTCATCAGGATTGTATAAACGCAATAATTCACCACTGCCGCTAAATCCAAAACCCAGCGGACCGCGAAACTTACTTACACCAGGGAATTTGCTCCGGAACAATGTTGTATCAGTACAAAGCACCAGGTAATCATAGGTTTGCATAACTGTTCCTGTCGGGATTGCATAAGTGTGAAGATTATCCTCATCTTTAAACACCCAGTTGGTGACATCAACCGGGTAGGGTTGCGGGTTGTACAATTCCACCCAATCGCCGGGATCGAAGTCGGGGCTGGAGTTATAGTTAATTTCATTGATTACAAGTGTATCACCCTTTATTTTCGGGACAAAAACTGCTTTGATATTATCGCCTTGCGTCAGACGTAAGCTAACTTCGCTTACCGTATCAGAAGGCAATACCGTATGGTGGTTCAATTCCCAATGATCAAATTTATATCCCTGATTTGTCTCAAGGGCTTTCAGCGTAATATCAATGCCTCCGTAATAGCTTCCCTGCCATGGATATGTATTTAGGGTAAGTGAATTTAGTTTTACTTTGCCCCCAAGAGGAGGGTCTACATTGACAGTTACCTGGTAAGGGCCGGTGAGGTCATAACAACCTAACAACCCTGTCCGTACATATTGATAGCGCACATTGATAAAGTCGCGGATTTTCTGGATGTTGTTTTGCCATTCCTGTAAAGATCCACCCCAACGGATCACGTGCTTTGGAATTTCAGGCTCAATCATAGCTGCCATGCTATCTAGAAGATTGATCATGTAAGCCGGCTTAAAACCGGTATTCATCAGATCAGCATATCGGTTTACATAGTACTGCCTGAAACCCGGGTTTGTAAGCAGCCGGTTGAAGATTGCGATATGGCCTTCGGGATCCTGCGTGATACCTTCCGGGAAACAGGGTGAGGCGGTAGGCAATTGAGATGGTATCCCGGTATAATTCACATAATGATTTAAAACGGCATCCTCGTCCCATAAGATATACCCCCAACGTGTATGAGTCCCATTTGGATTCATGCCCCGCCACCAGCCGACATTCCAGTTGATCCAGTCGGAACAGACAACAAATGAATTAATGATGATATAATCGGCCAGACTTGTCGGATCGTATTGTTTAATAACAGAATCATAGTTCGCCTGATTGCTCATACTATGATGCAAGATGAAATCGTAAAGGGTATGATAATCGTCAAGAGCCTGTTGGCCGCCATACTCAGGCCAACTACTGCCCCAAAGCAGGTCAAACTGTAAGTGATATTTATCCTGTCCATAGTAGTAGTCGGTATAATCGGCATCATCATCCTTTTCGCGGATGGAATATATACCCCAATATTGTCCGTTGGCATAAACAATGCAACGTTTCGAGCGTCGCCAGTCGAGGTTCTGCCCGATGAGTTCCGACAAAGTCATTGTATAATCATCCCGGATATGGGCGCTTGTGTCAATCCCGGGATAATTATCATCACCGGAGGCGCGCATTATTACACGCTGAAACTTTGCCCGGTCGCTTGTTTTAAAGAATTTCTCTTTTAACGCATAACTGTATCCGCATTCATCGCGGGTAATGAAGTCAACACTTCGCTGGTCGTTGGCCCAGGAATCCTGTCCATGTTTGCCTATCTGCCCCCATGAAGTGGTTGTGCGCAAATCATCATTGTTGAAGTATTCATACGAACCAATGGGCATCAGGCTGGCATCGCCGTTCAGCAGATTGAGAAGGTCCGCTGCAGCCATTGAAACAACAGGAAGTGTATGGCTCACATTAATGAAATAGGTATTAAATTCTGTAAGAGAGGGCAATATATCAGGATTTGAACTGAATGCCCGGGCTTTGAGAACCTTTGTAACAGAAATATTTATGGGTCCAGACACAACAGGCGAAGAAGCGGTTGGCTCTGTTCCGTCGAGCGTGTAACGAATTGTTGCTCCAGGTTCTGTGCAGGTTATTGTAACAGGAAAAGCAGCGGTATAGAAGCCGGCGGTTTTATCCATTACCGGCTTGTCGGCATATTTTATGTATGATTCTGCATTATTGTTTGAAGCCCCGGGGGTAGGCGAGGTAAAAACGCCCCAGTTCGGACCACCGTTGGCAGTGCGGCCCCGCGAATGACCTTCACGGGTTATTTCGAGCAGGTGGTGTTCGATAATCTGGCCGGATGGGGCCGAAAGCACAACGGATTCCGTTTCTTCCTTGGTTTGCGTAAGTTTGAAATTGGTATGAATACCTGAAAGACTGATTTCATCGCGGCCTGAGACCCATATTTTCTTAAAACCATGGGCGGCGATGGTTGTACTGCTTGTAAACCTCCATTTGGTCGGCTTGGTGGTGTCGTCGCTCAGATAATAATCCTTGAGATCAACCGATACATCCGAAGTGTTGTAAAGTTCAAGCCAATCGGGGTATTCTCCATAGTTATCAGGATAACTGTCGAGGTTGGAAACCGAATACTCATTTATGACCACCTGTGACCGGGCAGGGTTGTGCATACCGATGAATGAAAATAATACGACTGCAAAGGCGGGTAGAATTCTTTTCATGATTCTATATGATTATGAGCGATTTATACATGAGTGCGTCAGAAAAGGAGTTAGTAAAAATATGAAGAAATTGGAATCTGCAAACATGCGAACGGGGTAGATAGTAAATTATATTGTTGAAAGGTCTGCATGTTGAAGTATATGCCTTGATTTTTAGCAGGATTGACACGCAGTAGCCGGGGTTTCAACTATTGAGGCTAAATTCAGTCGGACAACAAAACTTCCCTGCTGGCCTTATTTCATTTATTCGCTTAACAAACTGCTTTATTTTTATGCTTATTTGCTGACTTAAGCCTGCGACAGACTTAATGTATCGGGTTCATAAAACTTGTCTTATGCAGAATTACAAATTCCGCTCAGCGAGGGCGCGTTTGGTATAAACCTTTAGGGATTCGTCGACGATTATGAATTTCATTATTGTGTTTTCTGCAGAGGAAACCGTGAAACAGAATTGATTCCCAAACGGATTGGGATATGCCATAATTGAAAGCGTACTTGTATAAGCATAGGAATAATTTTGTGTATCGGCAAAATTTAATAATGTGTTCACCTCATCAGGGAACATGGCATCATATGTCCAGTCGGTTGTATCTTTTTCGCCCAATGGATTACCGACCTCATCGCGGGAGGTAAAGCCGGTGATGGTAATTGTGCTTGTTGGCGGTTCGGTTTTATCTTTTGGGCAGGAAATGAGAAACAGGGAAATGATCAGGAAAAAAGAGAAGGTTGGCTTCATGGGCGGTTTGGGCTTGGTTAAGGCTAAGTGCTTTGCAAATTGCTTTATTTATGCAGAATTGCAAATTCTGCAATATTGAGAGCGGAATTACAAATTCCGCTCAGCCGGGGTTTTGAATTTCTTCTAAGAATTTTATAAGGAACTTTTTATTAGCGATTATTGCCTCATATTGTTCTTCATAATATTCATCGTTGTCAAGTTCCCATGGAGCAAGCCATACTTGATTCTGTTCGTCAATACCGATTACTTTATTGAGAATTTTTTTTGGAGCTTCGTCACCAAATTTTAATATATAGTTATACACAAGCCCATCATTACTTTCTACTGTGTCAATTTCATGATCTAATTGAAGAAATTCATCATAGGTAATACCTAATTTTTTCGCAAGACGGCGATCGTCTTTTTCTTGCTTCATTTCTATCAATCTTTCACTACCTGAACTCATTTGTTGAAATTTTAGTGTGTGTTAATATGCTTGACTAAAACTTGCTTATAGCCATACCAAAAATAATGTTATCTAACCTCCCTTTTAAGCCCGGAATCACAAATTCCACTAAAAGGCGTCATTATCTTTGCTATCATTCTAATTAATGTCTTCTACACTAATTCCTCCTGAAACTTGGCTAATGCAAATATATCCGCTTGAAAGTTCAAGGATTTCGCAATCCAGAACTTCATCCAATTTCATCTTATTTTCCAAAATCAATTCACTCAAAGCAATGCTTGCAGGGAGTATTTCAAAGGAAGCGTCTTCTTTAATCAATTTGAGCATAACTTTATTGCCATGCCTATTGTGAAGCCTAATATTTCCTTTATTACCAATCCTCTCACTGACCTTTCCTAGATTTTTGTTGAGCCATTCTGGCTTTTTAAATTCTAACATAGTTGGTATTTTAAAATTAAAATCATTATCAGATTAGCTTGCTTAATTCTTCTTCTGCCCACTTAAGATTTTTATTAGCAATAGGATAAGACTCACCTGGAGTTGATTCGACTATTGCAAATGCAATTGCTTTTTGGAAATATTGAATAGCAGACTCCAATAGTGATATGTCTTTTTGATCGACTCCAAGGAGAGTTTGGGCTAACCCGATGTTATTGTGTGCAATTGAGCTATTTGGATTTTGCTCTAAATCTTTCCAAAATAAAATTATTGCCTCGTTGTAAGATTTTGTTTCCAAACACCTGAGACCTTCTTTAAAAAAAATTGATTGTATTTCCATTTTGTATATTTGATTAAGTTATTGCAAATCTAAATAATAAACCTTTAACTTTCAATAGTTTAGGTCTATTATTCGATAATTAATTACATAATATAGCATTGTTTTTGCTATGCTTACATTTTGTTAAGGTCTATTTTTATATAATGTAATTTTACCCTAGATTTAAATCCATTCTTCAGTCTTTTAATTTTGATGATTGCCGCCGGAAAAATTCAGGGATACTCAAATGTCGAATTTTAGTTACTTTGCAACGGAAAGATAAAGAATATGGCTACACGCATCGCAATTTTTGCATCGGGCAATGGCAGTAATTTTCAGCGCATCGCCGATTATTTTGCAGGGAATGATGCCATTGAAATCGCCGTGCTCTATTCCAACAGGCCGGATGCATTTGCATTGGAACGCGCCGCTGCTTTAGGCATCCCATCTGTTGTTTTTAACTGGGACCGGTTTTATACTACTTCAGAAATCTTAAATGATTTACATACGCGGCATATTGACTGGATTGTATTGGCCGGATTCCTGTGGCTGGTGCCGGACAATATCCTGTGCGCCTACAGGGATAGGATTGTGAACATCCACCCTGCCCTGCTGCCAAAGTACGGGGGCAAAGGAATGTACGGCATGCGGGTGCATCAAGCCGTGGTTACTGCAGGCGATAAGGAAAGCGGCATCAGCATACACTTAGTGAACGAGTATTACGATGAAGGGCAGATTGTTTTCCAGGCACGTTGCCCGGTGCTGCCCGGCGATAATGCCGGAGATGTTGCAGCTAAGATACACCGGCTGGAATATGAGCATTTCCCAAGGGTAATTGAAGAATTGCTGAAAAAAAACAGCCCCGCCTGATTTCTCAAACGGGGCTTTTCAGAGGATACGGAAAGCTAAACAAGTTCCTTAAGTAGTCGTACGTTTATTTTACCACAGTCAGGGCTTTTGTTGTTGCATCGAGGATTGGCTGTATCGAAATTTCGCGGCCAACGGCCCCTTTCATCCATACCTGGGGAATTAACCGCCCCTGTTCATAGATACGCTCAACTTCAGATGCAAACGGCTTGCCTGTGATCTGGCCTTCAATCTGGAAATCGATGAGATGGCCGACAGGATAGTTTGAAAGATAAAGTGGGTTATCGATCATGTGGGAATAGATGGCGAGGATCGGCTCATCCTTTGAACCAAAGACCGGTGCGTAATATTTGTTCCAGATTTCCTTTGCACCGGAGATAACAGCCCCTTTCAGCTGGGCAGGCGTGGCATTGGGATTGGCGTACATCCATTTCCAGACGTTCATGTCAAGCAGGGCAACACCCATTATTTCGTAGCTCATCCAGAAATTGTCGAGGGCCAGGAGTTCTTCTTTTTCGGGGTTGTTTTCTTTGATGCCTAAGAGTTCCAGGTCGCGTTTCTGGAAAATGAAAGCAAGCGCTTCGGTGAAGGCCGTGTTGGGAACGCCGCTCATCATGTAATAATCAATATTCTGAAGGTCCATTGTTTGCTCCACATTGTGCCCGAATTCGTGAACGGCAATGTTGTAGCCTTTGTAGTTCATTCCTTTATCGGCGATGCGGGTGCGCAGGCGGGCCTTGTCGGATTTCATATATGCGCCGGCGGCATGACCTGACCCGCGGGCAGGATCGACCTGGACTCTTGAAGTGATTTCTTTTGCACGTTCAGGTGTCCAGCCAAGTTTTACCAGGATGTTCGGCAGGTCCTTTTCAAAGGCTGCGGCGTTTGGATAGAGTTTGCTTGTTTTTTCGGTGAGCATATCCTCGGATATGGCGCTGCGGGCCTTGAAACCATCATACCATATATCGAATGGCTCCAGTTTTCGCCCAAGCCTTTTGCTGATAAGGTCGGCGACCTGCTTCACCTGGGGCGAAGTAAGGAAATCAGTAAATAATTTTTCTACGTCCTGCTGCGGGATTTCCATACCGAGATCAAAAGAACGGCTGATATATGTTGGGTAACCAGGATAGTAAGGATCTACGGCTTTTTCAGCATTGAAATTATTGAGCAGGTGCTGATAACGGGTATCAGGTTCTGGGGTAACTGTAATTTCTTTTCCGTCTTTGAAAACCTTGTTGTTTTCAGGGTTCCAGGTTACCTTGTCGTTATTGATAACCTCCTGAGGAATGGATTGGTCAATGATCCGCTTCATTACCTCATAGATCATTTTCTGTTTTACCAGGCCGTTTGGGTTTGCATAATTGGATTTTAGTTCATCACGGATGCCCCAGTGGGTAATGAGTTTCATGTCGGCGGGGAACAGGGTTTTCCCGTCTTTATCCACCAGTTTGCCCATCATAATGTTGTAGCTTGATATATAGGAATCGGCGTTGCTGAGCGATTCGGAAATTTTAAGCAGCAGTTCGGCAGGAACGCGGGAGGTGAACATATCGCCCATACGGGCATAAGCCCATTGTTTGCGCGACCATGCAGTTCCCTGTTCGGTTTTTTCCTGAAGGGAATAAAACGGGAAATTCAGTATGGTGACAAATGCGATTTTGTTTTGAAAGAAATCATCGGACAAATGAGCCGAAGGTGAATAAGCGCCAAGCATTTCATCAATGGGAGTAACTTCCCCGCCAACAAGGTCGAGCGGGATGCGCAGGTCGAGCCCCATTTTATTGAAATTGCCGTTGAGCACTTCGAATGCCGTCTGAAGTTTGTTAAAGAGTGTCCCGACAGCAGAATCCCCGGAAACTAAATTATCTGTGCAGAATTTTTCGAAATCTTCGGCCTTGCCATCCGATTCGCGCCAGAGATTAGCAGCCTGCGAAACACCTCGTTCGATGCGTGGTTTTTCGGCTTCGCCGTATTTACCGGCGAGTGTTTTTACTACTTTATCCACGGTGGTTTGCTGAATAAAGTTTTTTACAGCAGCAGTGTCACCGGTTTTTTTCATGCATCCTGCAAAAGAAAAGAGGATTGGCACTGTAAACAGAAGCATCCATTTTTTCATATCCGATATGTTTTAATGAGTTCATGATAAACGATCCAAAGATATAAAGGCTGTTGGAATAATAATCAAATAGAAACAATTTTAGGTGACTATTGGCATTTAGAAAACATTTCATTTTTAAAATACGAATGATGATTAACGATTTTTGAAGAACCAAACTTCAACATTCTAAAATCGTTAATCCTTGTTCTTAAATTATTCCCTATGAAAATCGATTAATAACTATTGTAGCTTGTAATTTCCTCCAATGGCTTACGGACCTTTGTACGCAAAGGATATCCATCAGGCGGGTATCCGACGCTTATCATCAATCCAACAGTTTTATCAGCCGGAATATTCAGAATTTCCTTAACTTTCTTTTCGTCGAACCAGCCTAACATGCAGGTGCCGAGGCCTTCTCCGGTAGCCTTCAAGCAGAAATGTTCGGCCGCAATGCCGATATCTACAAGTTGCCAATCGCGTTTCTTTACTGCCATCGCCAGCCGGGTAATAAGTTTGGGCTTATCTATCACAATCACCACCAATACGGGCGCATTCATCGTAAATCTATTGAACACTATAATATCCGAGAAAGTGGCCCGGGCCAGTTGCGTTCGTACGGGTTCTTCATCAGCAAAAATGAATTTCCAGGGTTGGGAATTGTTAGCCGAAGGTGCGAGCCTGACGGCCTCCATGCACCGCATTAATACCTCATGACTCACTCTGGCATCCGAATATTTACGAACGCTTTGGCGTTTTGATATCAGTTCTATAAAATTCAAGCTGTTACGGATAATTAGTTTATGAATTCATTTATTGCCTTGTCATTGAATTGTGGCCGATTTTGAAGTAACTTTATGCTGCCCGAACAGGAAAACCGAAGCAATCTTCTGACCCGTAAAAAAAGTAAATTATTTACAGATGAAAAGGGTAAAGTTACAATTTCCGCTGGCTTTTTTCATCATGATGATGACGGTCAGTTGCCAGTCACAAAATAACAAACCAGCTATGGATGCCTTGTCTTCCGGCACCACTAACCGCAAAGCGGCTGTGGCCGGCCAGTTCTATCCTTCCGATCCGCAGGAATTGACAAACCTGCTTAAGAAATGTTTCTCCAAATCCCAACCTAAGCAATTGAAAGGCGATGTAATGGCTATTATTACCCCGCATGCCGGATACGTTTACTCGGGGGAAGTGGCAGCCGCTGCATATAGTCAATTAGACCCCAATAAAACGTATCAAACAATATTCGTTATCGGATTAAGCCATCATGATTCTTATGCGGGAGGATCAATCTATACACGTGGAAATTATGAAACACCGCTTGGCGAAGTTGCTGTTAATCTGCCCCTGGCAAGTAAATTGGCAATGGAAAACAAGGTTTTGGATTTTGACCCGTCCTATCAGCAGTTTGAACATAGCCTGGAGGTCCAGATACCATTCATTCAATATCATTTTAAGAATCCACAGAAGATTGTGCCTATTTTATTAGGTACAACCGATCCCAGAATTTGTCAAAAAATAGCCCTTGCCTTAACTCCCTTTTTTAAACCGGAAAACCTTTTTATAATAAGTACTGATTTTTCCCATTATCCGGCTTACGATGCTGCCAAAAAGGTTGATAATACAATAGCGGCGGCAATTGAAACAAATAATCCAGATACCCTGCTTGCAGCTGTTGAAGCCTGCCAATACATGCATGTAAATAACCTTGCAACCGGCATTTGTTCCTGGCCCGGAGTTTACACCCTGCTTGAAATTACGCATGATAAACCGGGTATCCGGATAAGCCCGTTGAAGTATCAGAATTCCGGCGATTCGGATTTTGGCGACCGGGGCAGGGTGGTAGGGTATTATGCCCTTGCCGTTACACAGGAAAATAATGATACCAGTGACGAATGTTCCGGGCTGGACGAAAAAGACAAGGATCAGCTTCTTGAAATAGCCCGGAATACAATCGAAAACTATTTGGAAACAGGAAAAATTCCGAATATAAATCCTAAATCTCTTTCAAAGGGTTTGCTGCAGAATCGTGGGGTATTTGTTTCACTTCACAGGCGTGGCGACCTGCGTGGGTGCCTTGGCCATTTTGAAGCCGATAAACCATTGTGGTCCATAGTGCAGGAAATGGCGGTTTCTTCGGCAACCCAGGATTACCGGTTCCCACCGGTAATTGCCAAAGAGCTTGCACAGATAAATATCGAGATTTCAGTGTTATCACCATTGCGACGCATCAAATCAGAAAAGGAGATCATATTAGGCAAACATGGCATTTATATCCGGAAAGGTAGTAATTCAGGGACTTTTCTGCCCCAGGTTGCAACAGCAACCAAATGGACCAGGGAGGAATTTCTCGGACATTGCGCACAGGATAAAGCAGGTATCGGATGGGACGGATGGAAAGACGCAGAACTGTTTGTTTACGAAGCATGCGTTTTTAGCGAAAAACCATCCAAATAGAATTGCATCTCAATCATGCCCGGAATATGGAAGCTCCTTATGCCATTGTAACAATCAACCTGCTGATCCTGCTGGCATACCTGCTCACTTATTTACTTGCACGATTTCATTTCATCCGGAATTCGACCCATCTAAGGTTTTGGAATGTAGTATTGCTGACTGTCCTGTTATCGACCGGAATTCTTGGTTTGATACTGGCAATACAGGTAAACCTGAAAATCACTGT
>Ga0302293_10001253_pt1 | contig 12700 bp, 8 predicted proteins | sample III_Fen_N2_2_FD_198758 | JGI IMG/M metagenome (GOLD analysis project Ga0302293, IMG submission 198758) | Peat permafrost microbial communities from Stordalen Mire near Abisko, Sweden - III_Fen_N2_2 | ecosystem: Environmental > Terrestrial > Soil > Wetlands > Permafrost | place: Sweden: Abisko... | reverse complement strand
AATTGTCGTCCCATACTCTGTAATCGACAAAAGTGGTTGTAGAGTTGTCATCCCATACTCTGCAATCTTACCATACATGAAAATAAATGACAATCAAAAAAAGATATCGCATAAGTTTGTTTAACTTTACAATTAACCATCTTGAAATTAGGAATAAACCCCAAAAAACTATGAAAAAACCTTTTTTAATGATTGTTTGTCTATGCTTTGCATTATTTCTACAAGCACAAAATTCGAAAACTGTTAATGTTACCGCAGGTGGTTTATCATCAGCCATGACAACCGTTGAAAAGAACACAGTTACCAATCTTACAGTAACAGGTACTATTGATGCCAGGGATTTTAAGATTATGCGGGATAGTATGACGGTATTGTCGGCGTTGGATTTGAGTGGGGTAACAATTGCCGCATATACCGGAAAAGATGGAACGGCATCCGATTACGACTCAATTTATGTAGCTAATGAAATTCCGCAATATGCTTTCAGGGATCAATTTTCCAACGATGGAAAAAACAGCCTGACATCCGTAATTTATCCTACTTCGATTACCTCCATTGGAGAATCTGCCTTTTATGGTTGTTACGGATTAACTTCAGCAATTTTTCCTACATCACTAATGTCAATTGGGAACTATGCTTTTTATAACTGCAAAAATTTAAACACCGTAATCCTACCAGAAGGAGTCACTTCAATCGGCGAATGGGCTTTTGCATATTGCGTAAGTCTTACCTCATTCGATATTCCTACATCGGTAACTTCCATCCAAAATTATGCTTTTTATAATTGTAAAAGTCTTAACTTGATTATTATTCCTTCGTCAGTTAGCTCATGGGGAAATGAAGTTTTTAGTTTCTGCGAAAAATTAAGTTCGGTAACTATATCAGAAGGAGTAAAATCAATTGGGGGCAATGCATTTTCTGGCTGTTCAAGTCTTACCTCAATAGTAATTCCTGAGTCGGTTACATCAATTGGTTACGGTGCTTTTCACGGCTGTACAAATTTGAATACGATAACTATTCCCCAAAGGGTTAATTTCATTGGAGATGGGACTTTTGCATTTTGCACAAGCCTTACTACTGTTACTATTCCTTCATCGGTTGTGTCAATTGGAAAATCTGCATTTCTTGAATGCTCAGCTTTAACTTCAATAATAGCGGAGTCGAGCATACCAGTTGATCTAAGTTTGTTTAGGAGCGTTTTTTATAACGTAAATATAACTTCCTGTAAGTTATATGTGCCTTATGGAACAAAAAGTCTTTATGCTGTAGCCGATCAATGGAAAGATTTTACCCATATTATTGAAAGCTCCACCGGGTTTAAACTATCATCAAACAATATAAGAGTTTCAGGATTGGAAGGCAGCAAAGATTCGGTTGATATTACTTCAAACATAGCATGGACAGCCGTTTCCAATCAACCATGGCTCACAATCAACCCAACTTCATTCAACGGGAATGGTACATTAATTATTACTGCAACCGCTAATACCGACATCACAGTTCGAAAGGCGGAAATTATAGTAACCGGAACAGGGGTTGCTTCACAACTAATTACAGTAACACAAGATGCACAAGCTGTAACCAAAGTCATTACTCCCGGCGGATTATCAGCAGCATTTACCCATGATGTCAAAAGCGAAATTACCAACCTGAAACTTACCGGCACAATCGATGCCCGTGACTTCAAAACCATGCGGGATGAGATGCCTAATTTGGCTCAGGTTGACCTTAGTGAAGCTAACATTATTGCTTACAATGGGACTGAAGGAACTAGTCAGTCGATAATGATTTATCCCGCCAATGAAATTCCTACCTATGCTTTCTATAATCAAAATTCTTACGTAGGAAAAAGCAGCTTGACATCATTTATTTATCCATTATCAATTACCTCCATAGGAGAATCATCATTTATGGATTGTAGCGGTTTGATCTCGACAACTATTCCGTCATCGGTGGATTCCATCGGGGAAGGATCTTTTTATGATTGTATAAATTTAAGTTCTGTCCTACTTTCTGAAGGAGTCGGCTCAATTGGGAAAGAGGCTTTTAGCTGGTGCAGAAGTCTAACTTCAATTACTATTCCTTCATCGGTTGACTCAATCGGAGATCATGCGTTTTCTAATTGTGATAAGTTAAACTCTGTTATCCTGTCGGAGGGAATCACTTCAATCGGATCATCGGCTTTTTCCAATTGTATAAGCCTTAATTCAATTGTTATCCCTTCATCTGTTATCTCAATAGGAGATAATGGGTTTGATAATTGTCAAAAATTAAGTTCTGCAATACTTTCAGATGGGATTACCTCTATAGGTTCTGCAGCATTTTTCAGCTGCATAAACCTTGAATCAATTAATATCCCCTCATCAGTTACCACAATCGGACATTCTGCTTTTAGCCAATGTGAAAAATTAAAATCTGCAATTATTTCAGAAGGAGTTACCTCAATTGAGGAATCCACTTTTTATCTTTGTACCAGTCTTTCTTCTGTAACAATTCCGTCTTCGGTTTCTTCAATCAGTAGACGTGCTTTTTCTTTCTGTGATAAATTAACCTCAGCGATCCTTTCGGAAGGGCTTATGTCCATCGGAGACGAGGTTTTTAATGATTGTACAAGCCTAACAAAGGTGACTATTCCAAAGTCTGTTACTTCAATTGGAAGGAATGCTTTTTATAACTGCCAAAAATTAGGATCACTCACTATTTCTGAAGGTGTTGAATCAATTGGGAATTCGGCTTTTTCCAGCTGTTACGAACTGACCTCTGTTATTATTCCTTCGACCATTGTTTCACTCGGAGACAATGCTTTTTCGAGCTGTGGCAAATTACAATCAGTCACTATTTCTGATGGGCTTAAATCAATTGGGGAATCAGTTTTTGCTGGTTGCAGCAGTCTAAGTTCTGTTTCTATTCCGAACTCGGTTACATCAATCGGGATAAGTTCTTTTAATGGCTGTGGGCAATTGAGTCAAATAACTTTCCCGGAAGGGCTTACATCTATCAGGAGGGGCGCTTTTATTGATTGCGGCAATCTTAAATCAATTACGATTCCTTCAACGGTTACTTCAATCGGAGAGTCAGCTTTCGAGGACTGTTCAGCTTTAATCTCAATTAAAGCTGAGTCTGTCGTACCCATTGATTTAAGTTTTTCTTACGGTGTTTTTGATTATGTAGATAAAACCACCTGTAAGTTATATGTTCCACTTGGTTCAAAAAGTCTTTATGCAGCCGCTGCCCAATGGAAAGATTTTAATATAATAGAAGAGTTTTCGACCAATAATGTTGAGCTAATCGATGTTGCTGGAATAGCTGTATATCCGAATCCGGCATCAGATGGATTCCGGGTAAGTGGTTTAAAAGAAACCTCAATGCTTTGTATATTTGATCTCAATGGAAAGTTGTTGCTCTCGAAAAGAATAGTTGATAATGAATATGTTTTTGTGAATTCTCTACCAAAAGGTGTGTATTTGGTAAGAATAAGCTCCAAATCTGCAATATTGGAAAAGAAAATAGCGAAGGAATAATGCCACAAAAAAAGAGGACAACTTTCGTTATCCTCTTTTTCGTGGGCGATGACGGATTCGAACCCCCGACCCTCCCGGTTACACCGGGATGCTCTGAACCAGCTGAGCTAATCAGCCCAACAAGCTTCGTCCGGTCTTTCCAGCTTTTTAATTGATATTCACGTTTTATCGCATCGTGTTTTGATTCAAAAACTTCATAGTATCTCAAAATCCAAGGCTTACCTGTTGAAGTAAATCCCTTATTCGAAGTGTTATGACGTTGAATGATTGAATGACTTTATTTAAGTGGGCGATGAGGGATTCGAACCCCCGACCCTCCCGGTTTAACCGGGATGATCTGAACCAGCTGAGCTAATCAGCCCAACAAGCTTCGTCCGGTCTTTCCAGCTTTTTAATTGATATTCGCGTTTTATCGCATCGTGTTTTGATTCAAAAACTTCATAGTATTTCAAAATCCAAGGCTTACCTATTGAAGTAAATCCCTTATTCGAAGTGTTATGTCGTTGAAGTCGCCCCTGAAGACTGGACGTAGACCCAATGTAATATTTATCAAGTTTTTCGGAATATAATATATAAGTGTAAAACATCCTTAAAACATAAAAAGTCATCCAAATTAATGAATGACTTTATTTAAGTGGGCGATGAGGGATTCGAACCCCCGACCCTCTGGGTGTAAACCAGATGCTCTGAACCAGCTGAGCTAATCGCCCTTATTTTTTTATTAACAAAAAGTCTTTTGAGAACCACTGACCCTCCCGGTTAACCGGGATGCTCTGAACCAGCTGAGCTAATCGCCCTTTTGTTGTTGTAAAGTGAACGCGCTTTGTTTTTTAAAGCGTTGCAAAGATATATTCCTTTTTGAAATGTGCAAAAAATAAACTAACAAATCTTACAATATTTCGGCCACCACAAAAGTACTCCCACCAATAAACACCAAATCGTTTTTTCCTGAATTGGCCAAAGCATCAGAAAGAGCCTGACGAACAGTTGGATAACAATTACCTTTTAGTCCAAATTTGGCGGCTTTGGCAGCCAGTTCCTCTGGTTCGGCGGCCCGTGGAATAGCTGCTTTGGTGAAATAATAGCGGGCATTGGTCGGCAACAAGGCCAAAACTTCATCGTGATCCTTGTCGTTAACCATCCCAATGACGATGTGCAACTCTTTCCATGCCGTCTGTTTGATCTGTTCAACCACGAGTTTGATGCCTGCCTGATTGTGGCCCGTGTCACAAACGGTAAGCGGATTGTGGCCGATAATCTGCCACCGTCCCATCAATCCGGTATTCCGAATTGTATGGTCCAACCCGCGCCTGACCATGTCTTCAGTCAACTTCCAGCCTTTTTCATTCAAAATATCGATGGTTTTCAATACCGTTGGCATGTTATGTCGTTGATAAATCCCCAGCAAATCCAGTTTTAAATCAGGATAAACCAATTCACCGTTTTTTCGAATGTTCATACTTTGTTTGCCGTCAATTGTCATCATCGAGTAATCAGCGTGATATTCCTGATCGGCAAACGACAGTTGCGTTTGTACCTTTTCGGCAGTCTGTTGAAAGACAAAACTGGTTTCAGGCGATGACTCGCCAATTACAACAGGCACATTTTTCTTGATGATACCGGCTTTTTCGGCAGCAATCTTAGCCAGGGTATTGCCCAACAATGCCTGATGATCGAAACTGATGTTAGTAATGACCGACACTTCCGGCGTAATCACATTGGTTGAATCAAGCCGTCCGCCTAATCCTACTTCAATTACAGCCACATCAACCTTGCTGGCACGAAAATAATCGAAAGCCATCGACATGGTTAGTTCAAAAAACGAAGGTTCGAGCTTTGCAATTTCATTTTTAGCAAGGAATTGTTCTGTAAACCGAACAACAGCATCTTCCGAAATCATTTCACCATTTACGCGAATTCGTTCCCTGAAATCTTTCAAATGAGGCGAAGTATAAAGGCCAGTTTTGTATCCGGCTTCGTGCAAAACCGAAGCCAGAATATGCGAAACGGAACCTTTGCCGTTGGTTCCGGCAACATGAATTGTTTTAAAATGATGATGCGGATAACCGAACATTTCATCCAATCGGATGGTATTGTCGAGATTGTCTTTATAAGCTGCCGATCCAGTTCGTTGAAACATAGGTAGCTGGCTGTATAAAAAATCGAGAATTTCCGGATAGGTTTTCATGAACAAAAACTTATGAACACAGGTTAAAAAATAGAACAGCAAAATTGAGAATTTAACAGCGATATCTCTCTAAACCGATTCTAATTTTTCTAAATTTAGGCAAACCTTAATGATGACGGCCATGGCGAAGAAAAAGCAAACCAAAATTTTCGTACTGGATACGAACGTAATCCTGCACGATCATACAAGTATTTATCAATTTCAGGATAACGACATTGTAATACCGATAACGGTACTCGAAGAATTGGACAAGTTTAAACGCGGGAACGACCCGATCAATTTTCAGGCCCGTGAATTTGTGCGCGAGCTCGATGAAATAGTTGGCGATCAACTGTTCAACGGAGGAATAAAGCTTGGGCCGGATAAAGGAAAACTTAGCATCGAAACAGGAAAGCCTATGCCTGAAGAAATGAAAAATTCGTTCTGCGAAGACATTCCCGATCACCGGATACTGGCAATCGCGATGTATGTAGGACAGAAATTTCCCGACCGGCCAACCATCCTGGTTTCGAAAGATATCAACCTGAGAATGAAGGCTAAATCCTTAAAAATTCAGGCTGAAGATTACTACAACGATAAAGTAAAAGATATTCAGTACCTGAACAAAAATGTGACGGAACTGGTCAATTTTGACGATGCGCTGATTGAAAAACTGTACAACGAAAATTCTCTTTCGATTGATGAAATGAGCCTGGAAAAAGCTCCTGACATAAATGAGTATTTTATCATCAAATCGAATAAAGCCAGTGTTTTAGGGCGTTATGACGGTGGATTAAAAAAAATGGTTCGGGTAGAGAAAAAAACTGCCTACGGAATCAAACCACGAAATGCCGAGCAGACCTTTAGCCTGGATGCTTTATTCAATCCGGAGATAAAACTGGTTGCCCTAACCGGAAAAGCAGGTACGGGTAAAACTTTGCTGGCACTGGCGGCTGCCCTCGAACAACACAAAAACTTCGGGCAGATTCTGCTGGCCCGTCCGATTGTAGCGCTGAGTAACCGCGATTTGGGGTTCCTGCCGGGCGATGCCCAGGAAAAGATCAGCCCGTATATGCAGCCTCTTTTCGACAATCTGGCGGTAATCAAGCACAACTATAATTTACGGAGCACTGAATACCAGCTGATTGAAGAACTACTAAAGGACGAGAGACTGATTATTACCCCACTGGCTTACATTCGCGGAAGAAGTTTATCGAATTCGTATTTTATTATCGACGAAGCCCAAAACCTGACACCGCACGAGATAAAAACCATCATTACCCGAGCCGGAGAAGGCAGCAAACTGGTTTTCACCGGCGATTTGCAACAAATCGATTCGCCTTATCTTGATATGAAATCGAACGGGTTGGCCTACATGACCGAGAAGATGAAAAATCATGAGATTTTTGCCCATGTCAACCTCGTAAAAGGCGAACGCAGCTACCTGGCCGAACTGGCAAGCGATTTACTTTAATATAAAAATGAATTTCACCACAGATTTCTCAGATTTACACAGATTTAAAATCTGTGAGAATTTGTGGAATCTGTGGTTTATTTTTTGTTTTAAAATCTAAAGAACCGATAGTCTTTGTGGCAAGATTATTCTTTCGTATTTTTGTGGCCTGATGGAAAGGATTTTTAATGGACTACTCAGGGAAAAAGGCTGCTTTTTATACACTTGGCTGTAAACTAAATTTCGCAGAAACATCGAGCATCGCTAACCACCTGGAGAATATTGGTTTCCAACGGGTTGAATTTACCGATCATGCTGACGTGATTATTATTAACTCCTGCTCGGTAACAGCCGAAGGCGATAAGAAAACCCGGAATATCATTCGCCAGGCGGTTCGCAAAAATCCGGAAGCGATGGTTGTCGTCACGGGTTGTTATGCCCAGTTGCAGCCCGAAACCATCCAAAAAATAGAAGGCGTCGACCTGATTATCGGATCGGCTGAAAAGCTGAATATACCCGATTATCTGGGCGACCTCACCAAAAAGGAACAAGCTGAAATTCACATTCAGAAACCGAACGAAATCAAAAAATACTTCCACGCCTACTCATTTGGCGATCGTACCCGTAGTTTCCTGAAGGTTCAGGACGGATGCGATTATTACTGCACGTATTGCACCATTCCGATTGCACGTGGCCGGAGCCGCAACGACAGCATCAGCAATACAGTTTCCGAAGCCCGCGAAATTGTTGAAAAAGGTTCACTTGAAATCATCCTGACTGGCGTTAACATTGGCGACTTTGGCAAATCAACCGGTGAAAAATTCATCGATCTGCTGCGGGCTCTCGATCAAATTGAAAACCTAATGCGCATCCGTATTTCGTCGGTCGAACCCAATTTGCTGACTGACGAAATCATCGAGTTTGCAGCTCGTTCACAGCGAATTATGCCTCATTTCCACCTGCCGCTTCAATCGGGCTCGAACGAGGTTTTGTCGCTTATGAAACGAAAATACAAACGCGAAGTATTCGAAAGCCGGGTGGCAAAAATCAAAAAAGAAATTCCTCATGCCTTTATCGGAGTCGATGTCATCGCCGGAACCAATGGCGAAACCGATGAGTATTTCCGTGATTCATACCGTTTTATTGCCGATCTGGATGTTTCGCAACTTCATGCATTTCCTTATTCTGAAAGGCCTGGAACCAAAGCGCTCGAACTGAAACCGGTGATCCCGATGGACGAACGGAAACACCGCACACAGCGATTGATTTCTCTTTCTGAACGAAAAACGGAAGATTTCTATCGTCAACATCTCGGGACTGTGCATGAAGTGCTTTTTGAAGAACAAAAAGACAAAAAAATGCTTTCAGGATTTACAGATAATTACATCCGCGTTGAAACGGAATATCACGAAGGGTTTGAAAACCATATTATTCAGGTTAAACTTGAAAACATATTGCCGAATGGAAACGTTTGGGGAAAGATTCTGGAAGCATAGAGCATGGAGAAAGAAAGTAATCAGTGGTCAGTCTCAATGTTCAGTTTCATAACTTATAACTCATAATTCATACTTTTAAACTGATGACATGAATCTCGAAATACTTTGTACACAAGTTCAGGAACTGGCCCGTGAAGTTGGCCGGTTTATTTATGATGAACGGCTGAAATTTACGGCTGAAGATATTATCCACAAAGGAAAAGCGGACATGGTGACTTATGTTGATAAAACTTCGGAAGCCCGGATCGTAGCAGCTTTGCGCTTACTTTTACCCGGTTCAGGATTTATTGCTGAAGAAGGAACAGCTCAGGATAATGGCGAAAAATATCGCTGGGTGATCGATCCGCTCGACGGCACCACCAATTACATTCACGGCATATCTCCTTTCGCGGTGAGTATTGCCCTGATGGAAGATCAGGAAATTATCCTCGGTGTTGTTTACGAAATTAGCCTCGATGAAATGTTTTATGCCTGGAAAGGAAGCAAAGCCTACCTGAATGGTCGCGAAATTCATGTTTCCAAAGCTGCCATCACAGCCGATTCGCTGATTGCCACCGGTTTCCCGTATTACGATTTCTCGAAGCTCGACAACTACATGGAAGCAATGAATTTCTTTATGCGTAATTCTCACGGAATGCGCCGTCTGGGTTCGGCTGCCGCCGATATGGCTTACGTGGCTTCCGGAAGATTCGAAGGCTTTTATGAACATGCCCTGCATTCGTGGGATGTGGCTGCCGGAATCATCATCGTGAAACAGGCTGGCGGAAAAGTATGCGACTTTAACGGTGGCGAAAACTACCTGTTCGGAGGCGAAATGATTGCCTGCAATGCCAATTATTTTGACGAATTTTATGGAATAGTTCATCAGCATCTGGGGTAAAATACCGGGAAAGAGAAAAAAATAGGAAATAGCCATTAGTCATTCGGAAAGTCACACTTTTCCTTTTTCCTATTGACCAATGAACTATTTCCATTTTCCAAATTCAGTTTGGGCTCACATTTTTTGCTAAATTGCATCATTCTAACATGTACGAAAATGATCGAAAAAGAAATTGTCCTCATCAATAAACAGCTTGAAAGCCTGACTGCTAAAAACTTCGATCTGGAAGCCTGGAAATGTCACACCATCATCTTTCTGGAACGAATTTTTGGTAAAGAAAGCACCAATGTCAGGATGATTAAGGAACTGAAGCACGATTTTTCGAGTTGGAGCCTTCGCGATGCCGCCGGCACTGGCAAAGCTTCCGACCCGGTTATCCTGAAAGCGCGCGAAATACTGGAAGCAACCAAACTGGAGCTCGAACACCTCGGCGTTCCGAAACAGGAAGAAGAAAACCTTAAAATATGGTCGCTACTCGAAGAGGAAATGACTGGCAAACAAATCCGGGAGATCAAACTGATTTTGCAGTCGGAAGAGGCCGAAAAGATGGAAAAAATAGCCAACACTCTATTTAGCCTTGAGAAGGAAAACATGTCGGTTGTACTGGCCAAACTGCTGATTCCATAGCTGGACAAGTGTTCAGTAATCAGTAGCAACTGGCAGAAAATGTTGCGAGATGCGAGTTTCGGATCGCGCAACCCATAACCCGAAACAAATAAATCAATCTTTAAGCAATTCATGAATCCAAAAGTCGCCATTGTCATCCTCAACTGGAACGGAGCCAGCCTGTTGCAACAGTTTTTGCCTTCGGTGATCAAATTCAGTAAAAATGATTCAACCGACATCATTGTGGCCGACAATGGTTCAACCGACGATTCACTTTCGGTGCTGGGTAAAGAGTTTCCTGAGGTTCGCACTCTCGACCTGAAACAGAATTACGGATTTGCCCGTGGTTATAACGAAGCGCTGAAACAAATTGAAGCCGATTATTTTGTGATCCTGAATTCGGATGTTGAAGTGACTGCCGGTTGGCTTGAATCTCCAATCCAATTAATGGAAAATGATCCATCGATTGCTGCCGTTCAACCTAAAATACTCAGCCACCATCAAAAAACTCATTTTGAATATGCCGGTGCCGCCGGTGGTTTCATCGACCGGTTTGGATACCCGTTTTGCCGTGGCCGGATTTTTAACGAGGTTGAACCCGATAAAGGTCAATACAACAGCACGATTGATATTTTTTGGGCAACCGGAGCCTGCATGTTTGTCAGGGCAAAACTATTTCTTGAAGCGGATGGTTTCGATGCTGATTTTTGGGCGCATCAGGAAGAAATAGATTTGTGCTGGCGCCTTAAAAACCACGGATACCGTATTGTTTATACTCCTGAAAGTACTGTTTATCATGTAGGTGGCGGAACTCTTTCGTACGATAATCCGCAGAAACTATTTTTAAATTTCAGGAATAACCTTTGGCTTTTATATAAAAACTTACCCGCCAATCAACTTTTTTATATCCTGTTTGTCCGGATGATTTTGGATGCTGTGGCAGCCTTTAAACTGCTTGCCGAATTCAACTTAAATGGCATCCGAAGCGTTCTGAAAGCGCACTACCATTTCTGGATTTCGATACCTTCGCTACAGCGCAAACGCAAACAAACCCGTCTGGCTGGAAACTTCAGGAACCCAGCCGAAAAACTTCCAAGAAGCATTGTTTTCCAGTTTTATGTCCGAAAACGCAAACATTTCAACGAGATTAAGTTTTGAATCGGAGATTACACTTCTTCGTGAAAACTGTTTACCGCGACTGAATTCTGTGACTGACCACTATTTCTTAATCCTTCAGATAATCAATCTGTACCAGATCGTTCCAAATCGGATCCTTAGGCGGTTTGGCAATAATTTTAACAGGTTGTTTGGTCACCGGGTGAATGAATTCGATTTTACGGGCATGAAGATGGATGCCACAGTCCTCATTGCTACGTGCCGCTCCGTATTTCAGGTCACCTTTGATGTGTAAGCCAATTCGATGGAGCTGGGCACGAATTTGGTGATGTCTTCCCGTCTTCAGGTCAATTTCGAGCAAATGGTAATGGTTGAGTGTGGCCACATGACGATAGTGAAGGATTCCTTCTTTGGCTCCTCTTCGTTCTTTATCATGCGCATGTGATTTATTCTTTTCCTCGTCTTTCATCAGCCAATGATGCAAGGTTCCTTCCTCTAATTCAGGTAGTTTATCAACAACAGCCCAGTATGTTTTTTTCATCGCTTCCTTATCCTGAAACATTTCATTCAGTCGGGTAAGCGCTTTGCTGGTGCGTGCAAACAGGATCACTCCACTCGACGGACGATCCAGACGATGAGGCGACCCCAGATATACATCGCCCGGTTTGTTGTATTTCACCTTGATGTATTCTTTCACCTTGTCGATCAAAGTTACATCACCGGTTTTATCACCCTGAACGATCTCGCCACACGCTTTGTTGATGGCAATGATATGATTGTCTTCGTAAATTACTTCCATTTGAATTGTATTGTGACCTGTAAATTTTGATTTGTCATTTCTGAATGAGGCGCATACATTCTTTATTTTTCAATTTTGATTTGTGGGTGCGCCTTTTTCTCTATTTCCAATTTTCCCCGGGTTGCGTCGTTCCTCCTTACCCGGGGCTATTAATATCTGACACCTCCGGTGTCGATGCATTGATTAAACGATTGGATAACTTTATACCTGAACTTAAAACATCTCCCTGCCCGAGGCCGGCGGGCAATAATCAATACAGAATATTTAATATCCAAACCTTCGCATCCGGAAACTTGTAACTTGTTAATATTGTTCCCGTTCGTTGGGGAAATCACTCGATTTTACATCCTGAACGTAATGATTAACTGCGCCCTGAATCTCTTCTGCAAGATTCAAATACCTTCTCAGAAAACGTGGAGAGAAAGTCTGGGTAATTCCAAGCATATCGTGAATAACAAGAACCTGTCCATCGCAACCACCACCCGCTCCGATTCCGATAACCGGTATTTTCAAAGCCGATGAAACCTTGGCTCCCAATTCAGCCGGAATTTTTTCGAGCACAATTGCAAAACAACCGGCAGCTTCGAGCAATTTGGCGTCTTCAATCAGTTTCTGAGCCTCAACTTCTTCTTTGGCACGAACGGTATACGTTCCATATTTGT